>Ga0214246_1000229_pt1 | contig 15693 bp, 16 predicted proteins | sample TroBogypolimnion_41_FD_153084 | JGI IMG/M metagenome (GOLD analysis project Ga0214246, IMG submission 153084) | Freshwater microbial communities from Trout Bog Lake, WI - 29MAY2009 hypolimnion | ecosystem: Environmental > Aquatic > Freshwater > Lake > Hypolimnion/Profundal zone | place: Trout...
AAAGGCACCACCCGCAATGAATAAAATGTTTTGAGTGTTTACTTCAACAAATTTTTGGTCTGGATGTTTTCTACCTCCTTTTGGTGGTACATTTACAACCGTTCCTTCTAGTAACTTCAACAAGGCTTGTTGCACACCTTCACCAGAAACATCACGCGTTATGGATGGGTTATCACTTTTACGAGCAATTTTATCTATCTCGTCAATAAAGACAATACCACGTTCCGCTTTTGAAACATCATAATCAGCTGCTTGAAGCAATCGGGTTAAAATACTTTCTACATCTTCACCTACATAGCCCGCTTCTGTTAAAACTGTTGCATCTACAATCGCCAAGGGTACGTCTAACATTCGCGCAATGGTTTTGGCTACTAAAGTTTTTCCAGTTCCAGTTTGTCCAACCATAATGATGTTTGATTTTTCAATTTCTACCTCTTCATGGTGTTGTTGTTGCATCAATCTTTTATAGTGATTGTAAACAGCAACCGACATTACTTTTTTGGTTTGATCTTGACCAATTACATATTCATCAAGGAATGCTCTGATTTCTTTTGGCTTCCGCAAAATTAAATCGGTAGTTACTTTCGCATTGGAATTGGTTTTTAGTTCTTCTACAATTATCCCGTGCGCTTGTTCGATACAACGATCACAAATATGTGCGTCAATTCCAGCAATCAATAAATTGGTTTCTGGTTTTTTTCTTCCACAGAAGGAACATTCTAATTTTTCTTTTGCCATTTTTATAGGTAGTAGTTCATAGGTTTTAGGTAGAAGGTCACCTAACCCAAAACCTTTAATTATCTTCTTAAAACTTCATCAATCATTCCGTATTCTTTTGCTTCATCAGCAATCATCCAATAATCACGTTCAGAATCTTTGTGTACTTTATCAAATGTTTGTCCTGAATGATGCGATATAATGTTATACAATTCATCTTTCAATTTCAACATTTCACGTAAGTTGATTTCCATATCAGTAGCAACTCCTTGTGCTCCACCTGATGGTTGGTGAATCATTACTCTTGAATGTGGTAATGCAGAACGTTTTCCTGCTGCACCAGCACACAACAAAACGGCACCCATTGACGCTGCCATACCTGTGCAAATGGTTGCTACATCTGGCTTGATATATTGCATAGTATCATAAATTCCTAATCCAGCATACACGCTTCCACCTGGAGAATTTAGATAAATTTGAATGTCTTTCGATGCATCAGCACTTTCTAAAAAAAGTAATTGTGCTTGAACAATGTTGGCTATTTGATCGTCAATTCCTGTACCAAGAAAAATGATTCTGTCCATCATCAATCTAGAAAAAACATCCAGTTGTGATATATTCAATTGACGTTCTTCAATTATATAAGGAGTCATGTTTGTTGGTGTCATTGCACCGACAATTTTGTCATAATACATTGCGTTTACACCTTGGTGTTTTGTAGCAAATTTTTTAAATTGCTTCGCCAGTTCGAGCGTAGCTCTCGGGTCTTTTCCGTAGTTCATTTTAAATTTTAGTTTAAAAGGTTTATATGTTTTAAAGTTTAAAGTTGTAGAACTAAAACTTATTGTTGTAAGGTTCAAGCAAAGGTCGTACCTTTTATTTTATGTGACAAACTGTCTTAATATAAAAAGCGTCAAAATCTATTTAATTTTGACGCTCAAATATACTAATTATTTTATAATCTATTCGTTGTACATTGCTGCAACAAATTGCTCATAAGTAACTTCTTTAGTTGTTGGATTTGCTTTTTCTACAAATAATTTCAACATTTTATCAGCTACCACTTGTTCAGATAATCTTTTTACTTCTTCCTGGTTTGATAAAACGCGAGCTACAATTCCTTCCACTTCTTCATCAGTTGGATTAGTTTGTCCATATTGCGCCATTTGTTGACGAATAGCTGTGCTAGTAAATGATTTCAAATCTTCAAAATTTACTTGAATATTGCTTTGAGCTAATGCTTTACCTTCAATTAATTGAAAACGCAATCCTTTTTCTGAACGATTATATTCTACTTCTGCTTCTGCTGGAGATAATTTTTTCTCACCAACAGTTTGTAGCCATTTTACTAAAAACTCTTTAGGTAAATCGAATTTATTGTTTTCGATTAAGAAATCTTGAACATCTGCCATCAACTTTTGATCAGCTTGTGTAGCAAAGTGTTTTTCGGCATCTTCTTTTATTTTGGCTTTCAATTCTTCAACTGAATTCACATTTCCTGCACCAAAAAGTTTATTAAATAATTCTTGATTTAATTCCGCTGGTTCGTGAGCTACCACTTCGTCAATTGTAAATGTTACTTCAATGTCTAAATCATGAACATCATCATGAAGAACTGCTAAATAATCCATTAATTTGTGTGCATCATGGAACAAACCTTTAGTTTTCATGCTAACTACATCTCCAACCTTTTTTCCGATGAAAGATTTAGCCAATTTTGCATCTGCAAGTTCATCTAAATCGATTGTGGTTCTATTGTTAATTCCAGCTTCTTCATTTACAAATACACCCGAAACATCATTTCCTTTTGCAACTTCGTGCTGAGAAATAATTTTTCCGTATTGTTTTTGAATTCTTGCAATTTGATCATTTAACATCTTGTCATCTGCTATGATTTTGTATTTTACAACATCACTTTTAGCATCCAAATCAATTTCAAATTCAGGAACGATTCCTATTTCATATTCAAAAGTTAATTCTTCATCATTCCAAGAAAAATTTTCATTTACTTTAGGTAGTGGAGTTCCAAGAAGATTAATTCTTTCCGATTGCAAGAAACGCTCAAGGGCTAAACTCACCACTTTATTTACTTCTTCAACTTTTATAGCTGCTCCATATTGCTTTTCAACCAATGCTTTTGGTACTGCTCCTTTACGGAAACCTTTTACCGTTGCCAATGGCATTTTTTCGTTTATTCTTTTGGCTACTTGACCTTTATAATCCATATGAGGAACGGTAAGCACTATAACTTCATTTACTGCATCAATTGCAACTCTTTTAATATCCATTTTGATAATAATTTACATAATAAAATTGGGTGGCAAAATTATAACATTTATGCAACCCAACCAATTTTATTTTATTGATTTTTAAAGTATTATTTATTGTCTTCTGTAAGTTTATAAACCAATGATTGTGAAAGAGATAATATAATACTAAACAACAATGCAGTAAAAAATGAATGAACATGAAAACCAGAGACAAAGTGACTACACAGCATAATTATAATAGCATTTATTACTAATAGAAACAATCCTAACGTTAAAATTGTAGCTGGCAAAGTAAATAACACCAAAATTGGTTTTACAAAAAAGTTCAAAAGCCCTAGTACTATTGCCACCATAAATGAGGTTTGAATTCCATCAGCTAAAATAACATTTGGCGCCATAAATCGAGCAATAACCATAACAAGAATTGCAGTGATAAGTATTCTTAAAAGTAGTTTCATTTTTAAAATATTTAATTTATAAATTCTTGCACTTTATTTCAAAAACCTTGCCGTTTCCTCAAAAAATAGTTTTGGATTTTCAGCATGTAACCAATGTCCAACATTTGGAATTGTTACTAATTCAAAATTCGGAAAATATTTTTTGATTTCAGGCAAATCCGCATCCAGAATATAATTTGAATTTCCACCTCGAATAAACATAGTTGGTTTTTCGAAGGTGTTTCCTTCTGGTAAAGCCGTTCCAATAACTTCTATTTCTTTATTAAAAACCTCTAAATTGAATCTGAAACCTAATTGTCCTGGTTCAACCCAATACAAATTTTTCATAAGGAATTGTCTAGTTCCAAAGTCAGGTATAAAGGGATATAATATTTGTTCTACTTCTGTTCGGCTAGGTTTTGAAGAAAAATCAACGGCATTTAATCCAGTAAAAATATCTTGGTGATGCGGCTTATAATATTTTGGACCAATGTCTGCCACAATTAATTTTTCAACCATTTCGGAATATAGTGTTGCAAACAACATTGCCACTTTTCCACCCATTGAATGACCAATTATAGAAACTTTATCTAGATTATGCTCTTGGCAATATTCTAAAACATCTTGTGACATTACGTCATAACTAAAATTATTCGAATGAAAACTTTTTCCATGATTTCTCAAATCCAATATGTGTGTTTGAAAACCTTCCGCAGCATAAAGTGAGCCAAACGATTTCCAATTGTCAGACATTCCTAAAAATCCATGAATGATTAATAATGCTCTTCCTTGACCTTCAATTCTTGAATATAACATCTTACTTTAATTTTTGCAAATACATATTAACGACATTATCTAAACCAAGGTATAATGCTTCCGAAATTAATGCGTGACCAATAGAAACTTCTAATAAGCCTGGAATGTTTTCTTTAAAAAATTTAATGTTATCTAAACTCAAATCGTGACCTGCATTTATACCTAAATTTAATTCATTGGCATATACTGCTACTTTGGTGTAAGGTTCGATTCCTTTCAAATTTCCCACACCATATTGATGCGAAAATTCTTCTGTATAAAGTTCAATTCTATCAGTTCCCGTTGCTTTTGCTCCCTCTACCATATCTAAAATTGGGTCAACAAATATTGAAGTGCGAATTCCATTTCTTTGAAATTCTTGAATCACTTCGGTTAAATAGGATTGATGCTTTAGTGTATCCCAACCTGATGATGATGTTATTGCTCCAATAGCATCTGGGACTAAAGTTACTTGCTCTGGTTTACATTCCAAAACCAAATCAATAAAATTGTGTTGTGGATTTCCTTCAATATTGAATTCAGTGTAAACTAATGGTTTCAAATCGCGAGCATCTTGATACCGAACGTGACGTTCATCTGGTCGTGGATGAATTGTGATTCCTTGTGCCCCAAATTTTTGAATGTCTTTGGCTACTTGCAATAAATCAGGTACATTTCCGCCACGAGCGTTTCTTAAAGTGGCAATTTTGTTGATATTTACACTTAATTTTGTCATAGTTCTTTTAAAATAATTTCAATTTTGAAATTCTGATTACAAAAATACAAAGTTAAAATAAGGTTTTATGTTCTAAAATTTGATTATTTTGCAACACTTATTTGAAATCAAAGTATGACCGAAATTATAGACTACATTAATAACGATGATAAAGCCATTGATGGTCAACAAACTATTGAGGCACTTCAAGAATTTTTTATAGATGTTCCTTATTCTCATTTTGCGGTACTTAATGAGGGGACTTATATTGGATGTATTGCTGCTGCTGATGTTGAAACATTTGATACTGATAAGAAAGTGATGGATTATAAATATGCTTTAGAAGGTTTTTTTGCAAGAGATACCATGATCTGGTTGGATGTTTTAGAGGTATTTGCAAAAAACCACACTAATATTGTTCCTGTATTAAATCAAGAAAATGCTTATTTAGGTTATTACGAATTAGAAGACATAGTGAAGTTTTTTCATGAAACCCCTTTTTTAAAAGAACAAGGTGGAATTATTGTTGTAAAAAAAAGTGCTTCAGAGTACTCAATGAGTCAAATTACTCAAATTATTGAAAGTAATAACGGGAAATTATTGGGGCTTTTCATCTCAGAAGCTGATTTGGAAAATGTTCAAGTCACAATCAAAATTGCACTTGGAGGAATGAATGATATTATTCAAACTTTTAGAAGATATAACTACGAAATTGTTTCTGAGCATAATGAAGATAATTATTTAAACAATCTAAAAGAACGTTCAGAGTATTTAGACAAGTATTTAAATATGTAATCTAAAAAAAATGAAAATAGCCATCTTTGGACAATATTATCAAAACGACACACGACCAATCATTAAAGATATATTTTTATTTTTTAATAATAATAATGTAGAATTAGTCATTGAAGAAAATTTTTTGAAAATATTATACAGTCAAGAAATCCTAAAAAGAGACTATAAAACGTTTAAGAGCCATAAATGTTTGGACTCGAGTTTTGACATTTTAGTGAGTATCGGTGGTGATGGAACTATTTTAAGAGCGGCTTCGTTTGTAAGAGATTCTGGAATACCTATTATCGGTATTAATGCCGGGAGATTAGGGTTTTTAGCAAAAGTTCCAAAAGAAAATATTGAAACCTTTTTACAATTAGTTTTAGAAAAAAACTACTCCATTTCTCAAAGAACACTTTTAAGTTTAGAATGTTCTCCAGAAAACGAACAAATAAATGAGATGAATTTTGCAATGAATGAAGTTACTGTCAGTAGAAAAGACACTACTTCAATGATTACAATCGAAACTTCATTAAATGATGAATATCTAAATTCTTATTGGGCAGATGGATTAATAATTTCAACCCCAACGGGTTCTACAGGATATTCTTTAAGTTGCGGTGGGCCCATCTTAACACCAGAAGTAAAGGGATTAGTGATTACGCCTATAGCACCACATAATTTGAACGCAAGACCACTAGTAATTCCTGATGATACCGAAATAAAACTAAAAGTTTCTGGGCGTGAAGATCAATATTTAGTTTCATTAGATTCAAGAATTGCAACGCTGAATAATAATTCGGTCTTAACTATTAGAAAAACACCTTTCCAAATCAATATGGTGGAAATTCCTGATGAAACTTTCTTAAAAACACTTAGAAACAAACTTCTTTGGGGTGAAGACAAAAGAAATTAGTCTTTGCTGCGATACTACATTTCGATTTTTTCCGTTAAATAGTTGTTCATTTTAAATGAATTTTAATTTTTACTTTAATGCAATCAATTTTAATTTATTATAAATACTAATCACTTGTATTATTAGTGTCTATAATTGTTATATTTGCACGCTATTTTTCAATTAATGAAAAGAATATTTTTATTTATTTTTATATTAGGATTAACAAAATCAAAAGCTCAGATAAATGAAATCGGAGTTTTTCTTGGTGGTAGTAATTATATTGGTGATGTTGGAAAAACAAATTATGTCAATCCTAATGAATTAGCTTACGGATTAATCTATAAATGGAATAAAAGCCCTAGACATGCTTGGAGATTTTCTTATATACAATCAAAGATTACTGCTAACGATTTAGATTCAAAAGTGCCTGGGAGATATTTGAGAGGTTATAATTTTGAAAATAATATAAAAGAAGTGTCCGCTGGGTTAGAATTCAATTTTTTTGATTTTAATCTTCATGAATTTGGAACAAAAATAACGCCATATATATATACTGGTTTAAGTTATACCAATTATGACGAATTATACGTTTTAAACAAAATAACAAAAAAAGATATTAATCATGGAACTTTTGCAATTCCAATGACAGTTGGCTTGAAATCTAATATAACTAAAGAATGGATATTAGGATTTGAAATTGGCGCTAGATATACAATGACAGATAATTTAGATGGCAGCTTACCCCGAAACCCAAATTTACAATCATTAAAGTTTGGAAATATAAATAGCAATGACTGGTATGTATTTACTGGGTTTACTTTAACCTACACTTTTGGACAAAAGCCGTGTTATTGCGCAGATTAAAAGTATGAGTTTGATAGAGTCAATAAATAAAGATAATTTACCTAAACACCTTGCTATTATTATGGATGGTAATGGACGTTGGGCAAAACAAAAAGGTTTATTGAGAGCGCTTGGACATGAGAGTGGAACAAAATCAGTCAAATCAATAGTTGAAACTTGTGCTAAACTTGGAATAGAAAACTTAACATTATATGCTTTTTCAACAGAAAATTGGAACAGGCCAAAATTAGAAGTCGATACTTTGATGAAACTCTTAGTTCGTTCTCTTAAAAAAGAATTAAAAACATTACAAAAAAACAATATTCAATTAAATTCGATTGGTAATGTATCAAAATTACCCGAGTCCATTTTAAAAGAATTAAATGATGTAGTTAATAAAACAAAAGAAAATACTCGGATGACTTTAACACTAGCATTAAGTTATGGTTCACGAGAAGAATTATTAAATGTTGTTAAAAACATAAGCTATAAAGTTAAAAATAATATAATTTCAATAGACACTATTGATGAATCAATTATAAATCAGCATCTTTACACGCACAATCTACCAGATGTAGATTTATTAATTAGAACAAGTGGCGAGCACAGAATAAGTAATTTCTTGCTATGGCAAATAGCCTACGCAGAATTATTTTTTACTGATGTTTTATGGCCCGATTTTACAGACGAAAATTTATATGAAGCCATTATTAGCTATCAAAAAAGAGAAAGAAGATTTGGAAAAACAAGTGAACAAATTAAACAAACATAGAGTGTTAAACAACTATTTTAAAACATTTATAACAATTTTTCTTTTCGGAGTTGTTTTTCATTCAAATGCACAGGATAAAATATCTTTTGATCAAGGAAAAAAGTATATTCTTGCCAAAGTAAATGTGATTGGCAAAATAAGCTATAATCAACAAACTGTTGTAACTTTTTCAGGTTTAGAAAAAGGTCAAAATATAGCGGTGCCTGGTGAAGAGGTTAGTAATGCTATTAAAAAACTAGGTAAACTTGGGTTATTTAGTGATATTGATTTTTATATTAATGATATAAAAGGAGACAGTATCTATCTGGATTTGAATATTATAGAATTACCAAAATTAAATGAAGTTAAATTTGTAGGAATTAAAAAAAATAAGGTAGATGATTTAATTAAAGAAAATGCTTTAACAAAAGGGAAGATTGTCAACGAAAATTTATTAAATACTACAAAAAATTATCTAGAAAATAAATACAAAAAAGATGGTTTTTTTAATACTAAAGTAAATATTAGAACTATAGTTGATACAACAAAAAGTGGTGTTGATTTACTTGTAAATATTGACAAAGGGGAAAAGATAAAAATAAGCAAAATAGCCTTTCAGGGTAATGAAAAGTTGACTGAAAAAAATCTTCGATCGGCTATGAAAAATACAAAACAAATAAATCCAATACGAATTTTCAAAGCGTCTAAATTTATTAAAAAGAAATACGATGAAGACCTAGTAAAAATTGTTGATGCTTATAAAGAAAAAGGCTATAGAGATGCCAGAATAATTACTGATTCCGTTTGGCTAGACAAAACAAAGAATAAAATTGCCATTAATATTAAAGTAGAAGAAGGGAAAAAATACTACTTTGGGGATATTAAATTTTTAGGAAATTCAATTTATTCAGATCAATTACTAAATACTATTTTGGGAATTAAAAAAGGAGATGTTTACAATGGAGTTCTACTTGAAAAACGAATTGCAGACAAAACTAAGCCTGATGGAGAAGACATAACAAATTTATATCAAAATAACGGGTATCTTTTTTCAAACGTGAATCCAGTTGAAGTTAAAACAACTAATGATTCAATAGATTTTGAGATTAGAATTACTGAAGGTCCAATTGCTTATTTTAATAAAATTTCTGTAGTAGGGAATGACAAAACTAATGACAAAGTAATTTATCGCGAGTTACGAACTAAACCAGGGCAAAAATATAGTAAAGAAGATTTAGTAAGAACTATTAGAGAAATTGGACAACTAGGATTTTTTGATCCGGAATCTATTGATCCAAAATTCAAGAATGTAGACCCTACTGCCGGTACAGTTGACATTGAATATAATCTAAAAGAAAAAGGATCTAGTCAAGTAGAATTACAAGGTGGTTATGGTGGAGGAGGTTTTATTGGTACTTTAGGACTTTCATTCAACAATTTCTCTATTCAAAATTTATTCAAAAAGGATTCGTACCATCCACTTCCAATGGGTGATGGTCAAAAAGTGGCTTTACGTCTTCAAGCAAGTACTTTTTTTAGAACTTATAGTCTTTCATTTTCTGAACCATGGTTTGGAGGAAAAAAACCAATTAGTTTTTCCACTTCGATTTCAGAAAGCAAACAATATTTATATACTGGTTCATACACTAGTATAGATAAAAGTAAAAGTTTTAACATAACTTCACTTACAGTCGGAATAGCAAAAAGATTAACAGTTCCTGATGATTATTTTGTCTTAAATACCGCTTTAAGCTTTCAACACTATGATTTACATAATTATAACACTGGATTATTTACATTTGGAAATGGATCTTCTAAAAACTTTGCTTTCAATATAGGATTGACAAGAAATAGTAAAGGTATCGATCCTGTTTACCCAACTAAAGGATCTGAATTCAGTGTATCAACAAAATTTACACTACCCTATTCACTATTTAATGGTATAAATTATGCAGATTTAGGCAATCAAGCTGATTATAAATTAGTTAATTCTGGAGCGGGTTATTATAGTACTGTTGACCCATTAGGCACCTACATTAACACTGGAGATTATATTAAACTTACTACTGTCATCAAAAATGGGGTCCCAGTCTCAGGATATGTTAAAGTAAATAATTATCAGGATGCTGATGTTGACCAATCTAAAGTAGATCAAAAAAGGTTTAACTGGTTGGAATATTATAAAGTTAAAATTAAAATGGATTGGTATACAAAACTGTATGGCGATGATCAACACTCATTAGTTCTTAAAACTCTAGGAGAATTTGGATATCTTGGTGATTATAATTCCGCTCGTGGTGTCGTTCCTTTTGAAAGATATTTTCTAGGTGGTGATGGATTAGCAAATTATGCATTAGATGGTAGAGATGTTGTCGGCCTAAGGGGCTATCCTAATCAATCATTATCGTCAACAAATGGAAGTACAATCTACGATAAATTTACTATGGAGTTAAGATATCCATTAACTTTAAAAGCAGCAGCTAAAATTTATGGATTAACTTTTCTTGAAGCAGGATCCTCATTTAACAATTTTCGCGAATATAATCCGTTCTTATTACAAAGATCCGCTGGATTTGGTATAAGAATATTTATGCCTGCTTTTGGACTATTAGGAATTGACTTTGCTGACGGGTTTGATCCTGTTCCAGGATCAACCGTAAAAAGTGGTTGGCAAACACATTTCATTATTGGACAACAATTTTAGTATATTTGCTTAACATTTCTAAACAATAAAGTTATGAAAAAATATATATTATTAACATTAATTACTTCATTATTAATTACATACAATGTAAAATCGCAATCACGTGGTATTAAAATTGGGTATATTGATATGGAGTATATTCTTGAAAAAGTACCTGATTATGCAGAAGCTAAAAATCAATTAGATCAGAAAGCAGAAAAATGGAAGCAAGAAATAGAGACCAAAAAAAATGATATTACCAAATTAAAAGAGGCTTTAAAAACTGAAAAAGTTTTATTGACAAAAGAATTAATCGAAGAAAGAGAAGAAGAAATTACATTTCAAGAAAATGAATTAATTGAATATACTCAAAAAAAATTCGGACCAAATGGCGATTTAATTACTCAGAAATCCGTTTTAATAAAACCTATACAGGATCAAGTTTTTAATGCCGTTCAAGATATTGCTGATGCAAAAAAATACGATTATGTTTTTGATAAATCATCTGATTTAACTATGTTATTCGCTGCAAAAAAACATGATATAAGTGATAGAGTCGTACAAGTTCTTATGCGTGCTGGCAAAAGAGAGCAAGTTTCGAAAAAACAACAAAAACTTGATGAAGAAAAACAGCGTAAGCAAGATATGATTGACGATAACCCTGAGCTTTCTGAAAGACAGAAGTTAATTGATCAAAGAAAAGCAGATCGATTAAAAATGATCGAAGATAAAAAAATTGCAGCAGATCAGAAAAAAGCAGATGCGGAAGCTAAAAGAAAACAATTTTTAGAAGAAAAAACTGGTAAAAAAACTGGCACAGTTTCTGATAAGCCAACTACATCAGTGGCAAAAGATAGTATAAAAAATATTAGCGTTACTAAATTAGCAGAAAAAAAAGTTGCTGCTGATGAAGCTAAGAAAAAAACTCTTGATGATAGAAAAAAAGCTATCGAAGATAGAAAAAAAGCTGCTGAAGAAAAAAGATTAAAAACTATAGCAGACAGAGAAGCTTCAAAAAAAGCAATCGAAGATGCAAAAAAAGCTAAAGAAGATACAAATAATAATAAACCTTAATAAATAAAAACAATAATTAATACACTTAGAATGATGAAACAATTTAAAACTTTTTTGATAGCTTCTATAGCTTTACTTGGTTTTCAAACTATCAATGCACAAACAAAAACTGCTCATGTCGATGTTAATGATATAATGTCAAAAATGCCTGCTGTTCTTGAAGCACAAAATCAATTAAAGAAATTGAGCGACACTTATACTGCTGAATATAAAACAATGGTTGATGAATACCAAGCTAAATTGAAAAAATATGATGGAGAGTCAACTACAGTAACTGATGCTGTAAACCAAACACGTCAACAAGAAGTTCAAGATATGGCTAAAAGAATTAGTGACTATCAAGAAACTGCTCAAAAAGATTTACAGAAAAAAGAAGCTGACTTAATGAAACCAATTACTGAGAAAGTAAAAGCGTCTATTCAAAAAGTTGGTAAAGCAAAAGGATATCAATATGTATTAAATGCTGCAGATCTTTTACTAGCTGATGGTCCAGATTTAACGGCTGATGTAAAAAAAGATTTAGGATTTTAATATTTTCATTTAAAATAATAATTTAAACTGCTCAAATTAATTGAGCAGTTTTTTTTTACATTTGTTTTATGACAAATAATAACCCAATAGGACTTTTTGATTCGGGAATTGGTGGCACTTCTATTTGGAAAGAAATTCATAATTTGTTACCAAATGAAGATACTATTTATCTTGGTGATAGCAAAAATGCTCCTTATGGTGAAAAATCAAAAGAAGAAATCATTTCTTTAAGTTGTAAGAACACCGAGTTTCTTCTTAATCAAAATTGTAAAATTATAGTTGTTGCTTGCAATACCGCAACGACAAATGCCATAAAAGAATTAAGAACAAAATATAATATTCCTTTTATCGGTATTGAACCCGCAATTAAACCTGCTGCATTACATTCTCAAACACAAAAAATAGGAATTCTTGCTACCAAAGGAACTTTAAATAGCGATTTGTTTTATAAAAGTGTAGAACAATTTAAAAACATTCAAATTATAGAACAAATTGGCTTTGGATTGGTGGAATTAATTGAAAATGGTAAAATTAATTCTATTGAAATGAAAGAATTGTTGATTCAATATCTAACTCCAATGATTGAATCCAACATAGATTATTTAGTACTGGGTTGTAGTCATTATCCTTATTTGATTCCACAGATAAAAAAAATACTACCTGATAACATTAAAATAATTGATTCAGGTGAAGCTGTTGCTAAACAAACTAAAACTATATTATCAGAAAAAGTTGGATTAAGAGAAATATCTGAAAAAAGTAATCAACTATTTTATACCAATGCCAATCCAAAAATTATTTCTGATATTCTTGAAAATAAATATTCTGTAGCTCAGATAAACTTCTAAAAATCTTGCTTTCACTTTAGTCTCACTAGTTATACTCAAAAAGAGTATCTTTGCAAAAATTAAAAGCATGAATAATTCTAATAATAAAAAACGAACTGGACCAAGCAAACCAAGCAGTGATAGAAAAAAAACTTCATCCACTCCAAAACCTGCTATGGATAAACGTTCTCAAAATAGAAAACCAGCAGTTAAAAAAGACTCTCCAAACATACCAAAACCAATAAAATCTGATGAAATTCGTTTGAATAAATACATTTCCAATTCTGGTATTTGTTCAAGACGTGATGCTGATATCTATATTCAATCTGGAAACGTTAAAGTGAATGGAATACCCGTAACTGAAATGGGCTACAAAGTAAAACCTGGCGATGTTGTAAATTTTGACGGAGCAACTTTGATGCCAGAAAAAAAAGAATATTTTGTTCTGAATAAACCTAAAAACTTCACGACATCTAACGAAGAAATAGAGCATAGAAATGTTTTAGAATTAATTAAAGGGGCTTCAACTTCTTCTCTTTCCCCTGTGGGTAGAATGGACAAAAATACTACTGGTTTATTATTATTTACTAACGACACTGATATCATTCGTAAATTTAGTTTACCTAATCAAAAATCAACAAAAATCTATCAAGTTACATTAGATAAAAATTTAAAATTTGAAGATTTAGAAAAAATATCAACAGGAGTTACATTAGATGGTCACAAATTATTTGTAGATGAGATAAGCTACATTGAAAATGAACCAAAAAATGAAATTGGTATTAAATTAAGAACTCCAAATGTAAAAGTTGTTCGTGCTATTTTTGAACATTACAAATACACTGTAATTAAAGTTGATAGAGTTGCCTTCGCTGGATTAACTAAAAAAAATCTTCCACGAGGAAATTGGAGAGTACTTACAGAGCAAGAAATTATAAATTTAAAGAACCTTTAGCCATGTCAAACATGGCTTCTTTTTACTACTATGACAAGTCAAAAAAATCTTTCTATTGCATATGCTTGGTTTGAAGCATTTAATTTCCATAATTTAGAAAAACTACTTTCATTATATGATAATGACGCTGAACATTTTAGTCCAAAATTAAAAATACGATATCCAGAAACTAATGGTTTAGTCACTGGTAAAAACGCATTAAGAAATTGGTGGCAAGAAGCATTTGATCGATTACCAACCTTAAATTATAAAGTTACATCACTAACCGCAAACTCAGATAGAGTCTTTATGGAATATGTAAGAACGGTTCAAAATGAAGAAGACATGTTAGTTGCTGAAGTTTTAGAAATAAAAGAAGGTGTAATAGTGGCTTCTCGAGTATATCATGGATAATATCACATAGAAAAAACAGTTAAATTCTGCTGTTTTTTTCTATATGCTAAATCAAATAAATCGTAACTTTAATCATTATTTAAATTATCATATTATGGCAGTATTAAAAGTAATTGAGGTGTTATCAAGTTCTGAGAAAAGTTGGGAAGATGCCACACAAAAAGCAGTAGAACAAGCCGCAAGGTCGTAAAACATATTCGTTCTGTTTATGTTCAAGAACAAAGCGCAATGGTAAAAGAGGGCAAAGTAATTGAATACAGAGTAAATTTGAAATTAAGTTTTGAAATCGAATAAAAGTTTGTGATTATAATATAGCCACATTAATTTTATTTTTAAAATGATAATCAAAATTTATTATTAGAAAAGTTAATGACGAGTAAAATTTATTTAAAAAATTATATCTTTGAAAAAAATTAATCACGCTACTGTAGCGTGATTTTTTATACAATTTATGGAAGCAGAAAAAGATTTTTTTACAGCAGAAGGATATATAAAAGGATTTATGAAAGTCCTTCTTGACTATTCCCCAAAATTAATATCAGCATTAATTATCCTTTTTATCGGGATTTATGCAATTCGATTTATCAATAATTTGGTGAAGAGAATAATGATAAAAAGAGATTTAGACCCTACGCTATCTAAATTTTTGGCTGATATCTTAATATGGGTACTAAGAGTATTACTTTTTGTCACATTTATTTCAAAACTAGGAATTGAAACTTCTTCTTTTGTTGCAATTTTAGGAGCTGCAGGTCTAGCTATTGGAATGTCATTACAAGGTTCCTTATCTAATTTTGCAGGGGGAATGCTGATAATCCTATTTAAACCCTTCCGTGTGGGTGATACTATAGAAGCTCAAGGAGTAAATGGGACAGTAAAAGAAATTCAAATATTTGTAACTAAACTTCTAACTGCCAATAACCAAATCATATTTGTTCCCAATGGGGTATTATCTAATGGCGTAATCACAAATTTTTCTTTAGAAGGTAATAGAAGAGCCGATTTAGTATTTAATTTATCTTATGATACC
>Ga0214246_1000233_pt1 | contig 15673 bp, 17 predicted proteins | sample TroBogypolimnion_41_FD_153084 | JGI IMG/M metagenome (GOLD analysis project Ga0214246, IMG submission 153084) | Freshwater microbial communities from Trout Bog Lake, WI - 29MAY2009 hypolimnion | ecosystem: Environmental > Aquatic > Freshwater > Lake > Hypolimnion/Profundal zone | place: Trout...
GTTTTTAGTAGTGCTCCTGTGTTCATTGTTGTGTTCATAATGTACTTTTATTTTTTAAAGGGTTCAATTTATTTGTGCCAATTAAAAGCTATTATTCCGTTCTTATCCTAGTGAGGAACCAAATCATTTACAAAACTACTAATTAAATGTTATTTATTATACATAAAATAGTATAAAAAGTAATATATACTTACCAAAAAGTAAAGTTATTGGTATAATAAAGTATAGTAATTATAACTAAAAAACATATTAAATATACTTTTAAAGTATATTTAATTACCTAAAAATCATATTAAATATATCTAAAAATTATATTTAATTACTTAAAAAGTATATTAAATATAATAAAAAAGCATATTAATTATATTTAAAAAGTATATTTAATTACTAAAAAAATATAATAAATACCGTTAAAGAATACTATAAATATGTTTTTAAAGTATATTTACTATATTATTTCTTCTGTTTTATCAAAAATTAGTACCTTAGCGGTATATAAATTCTTGCTAATCTTTAAATTTTTGAGTGTATGGCTAACTTGACAGAAAACAGAATCAATGTGGTGCTCTCCAGCGCAGATACGATTACAATTAAGAACAGTATTGACTCTATTGTTGCGTTACTTCCTGCCAACACGACTCTAACAGATGAACAACGGTTAAAGTATAACGCTATTGATGTATCGAATAAAGTTTTTGTAGAAGACTGCTTATCGGAAGCAAAATCGACGGGAGCTGAAATTTTGCCGTCTTATATTAATCTTCCAGCATTGCAAAATGATGTTGATGTTTTTAGTCAATTGGATATTCTCGAATCGGCTCTAATGAATGTTGTTCGTCAAATTAAAGATGCTAAGAGAATTGCTGGTCACGAAGCTTTTGCTCAAGCCAATCAAATTTATAATGCCTATAGAATAGCTGCGGAATCGGGGATTCCTAATTCGCAAAGTTCTTATGACAAAATCAGAAGTCGTTATCAGCCTAAAAGTAGTTCCGTAGGCAGAAATACTTCAGAATCGCTATAGTTTATTCTTTTTAATTAGCCATAGGCGCTTTCACAAGTGTGAAGTTGTTTTTTTATGGATTTTTAATCGAGAGAAACAATAAAAAAATAGCTAAAAGTAATACAAGTTACATTTGGTAACTAAAATGTTTCTTTATCTTTGTGCTTCAAAATAATAATATTAAAAAATAAAAATATGGCATTAGCAATAACAGATGCTACTTTTGACGAAGTAGTATTAAAATCAGAAAAACCAGTAGTAGTAGATTTTTGGGCAGCATGGTGCGGACCTTGTAGAATGGTTGGACCAGTTATCGATGAAATCCATGGAGAATATGAAGGAAAAGCAGTGGTAGGAAAAGTTGATGTAGATGCTAATCAAGAATTTGCTGCTAAATATGGTGTTAGAAATATTCCAACGGTATTGATTTTTCAAAACGGTGAAGTAGTAGGACGTCAAGTAGGTGTTGCTCCTAAAAAAACGTATACCGATGCAATTGATGCATTATTATAATCTATAAAATAAATGAGATGTAAAAGGTTCAGCGAAAGTTGAACCTTTTTTTTATTTCATAAAAAAATATTTTCAAATTAGCTCGATTTCAAATTTTCAAATTATCTTTGACTCGAGCGGTAAAGGTTAACATACGAAGTAATTATGAAGATAGAAGAACAAAAAGAACTCATATCAGGATTTAAGCATCTCGAGCTTTTAGCCAATCAAGTGGTTGAAGGTTTTATTTCGGGAATGCACAAATCGCCATTTCATGGTTTTTCTGCCGAGTTTGCTGAACATAAAACCTACAATGTTGGCGAAAGCACAAAACACATCGATTGGAAATTGTTTGCCAAAACCGATAGATTGTATACTAAACGGTTTGAAGAAGAGACCAATCTTCGATGTCATTTAATTATTGACAACTCCTCGTCTATGCACTATCCAAAATTAGAGGCCAACCAGTCGTTTTATGAGAGTAAAATAGGATTTTCTGTATTGGCTTCAGCGGTGTTGATGAACCTGCTTAAAAAGCAACGTGATGCAGTTGGGCTGAGTGTGTATTCGGATAATTACGAATATTATGCTCCAGAAAAGGGAAGTGATCGTCATCATCGAATGTTGTTGAATAAATTGGAAAATTTATTGGAATCGCCAAAACAAGCAAAACCAACCGATACCATTACCTTTTTGCATCAAATAGCCGAAAAAATACATCGTCGTTCCATGATCATTATTTTTACGGATATGTTTCAAAACGACAATCAAGAAGCGCTTTTTAATGCGTTACAACATTTGAAACACAATAAGCACAAAGTAGTTTTGTTTCATGTAATTGATGAGAAAAAGGAGTTGAATTTTGATTTTGATAATACTCCAAGGAAGTTCATTGATGTTGAATCAGGTGAAGTGATTAATCTTTTTGCTGAAAATGTAAAAGAAGAGTATGAAAACAACATCAAAAAATATTTCAAAAGCATCTCACTAACTTGTGCTCAGAATAAAATTAAATACGTTCCGGTGAACGTTGGTGCTGATTTTGAAAAAATACTCACCACATATTTGGCTGAAAAACAAATGTTTGGTTAGGCAATTGAATTTTATCTAAAAAAAGTAGTAAAAAATACTTGCAAATATCAAAAACGGATGTATATTTGCAACCGCAATAAAGCGATGGTTTGGTAGTTCAGTTGGTTAGAATACATGCCTGTCACGCATGGGGTCGCGGGTTCGAGTCCCGTCCAGACCGCTAAATTGGGGAAAGCACTTCAGAAATGAAGTGCTTTTTTGCCCAAAAAAGCATTTAAGATTAGTTGTGTTGTTTCGATACGAATTTGTAACTCGTATCACGGTTTAGTAGTTAGACCAATGAAAAGCTTTCCACTTTATTGTGGATGGCTTTTTTGCTTTAATAAGATTTCATATTTTTTTACTATTTTTGAATCCGAGATGAAAAGATTAATTCAAATTGCCGTTTTTTCCTTATTGATTTTTTGTATTGCTCCCAAAGCTTTTGGACAGGATAATACAACCAAGGATCCCGACATTGCGATGAAGGAAACACTGTATACCAAGTATAAAAAACAAGTATTAGCCTTTGATAAAAATGATTTTGATGCTTTGTTTTTTGAGTTTTTCCAAAAGAAAAATGATAGTAAGATAACTTTATCCAAAGAAGAGTTTTATACTTATACCATCAAAATCGCTATTTATTCTGAAAAGTTAGGTCTTTTATATAAAAGCGAAAAAGATCAGGCACAAAAAACAAAACAGGAATGGTTTAATAAAAGTTATACTGATTATCTAAATTCTAAAAGTTAACAATTGAAAAAAATTCTTTCTTTTTTTCTGCTACTGTCTCTTACTTCTTGTCAATTTTTTGAGAAGCCAGTGCCTTCTGAAAAAGAATTGCTTGAAAAACAAATGAAAGAGATTAACTGGAAAGAAGTAGATCAATATCCATCCATTGCCGATTGTGAAAAACTAACTGAATCGAAACAGCGAAAACAATGCTTCTTTGAATTTATGGCAAGTACCATTCAACAAAAATTAAGTATTGATACATTAAAAATATTATTTCCAAAGTTGGATACTATTGAAGTAAAAGTGACTGTAAATCCAGATGCAACTATGCTATTTGAACCTCAATTTCCTAAGGATACAGTAGCTTATGATACTATTAAAATCGATAGTATTTTAAAATTAAAATTGATCGATTTTCCAAAAGTCAATCCAGCAATTAAACGTGGAATGCCAGTGAAAACTCAGTTTATTTTGCCTGTAATAATTAAAAGGGCGAAGTAGTTATTTAGAAAATGTTCTGCCTTTCCAAGTAAAATTTCCAAATAAAGAATAAATTCCAACCATACTAGAAAATATAGGATATATCAAGCTACTAGCTAGTGGTAGAATGAATTTAGCTTTTCTTATATATTGATTGGTTTGAAATAGCAAACAATAATCAACTAGATATTTTAAACCGAATATCACCAATAGCACCAGATAATTTAAGCATCCCCTCACAGCAAATCCAACACTACAAACTAAACTTAAATTCATTAATAAAACGACAACGGCCAATAATTTAGCATAACGATTTTTATAGCTAGTTGTCTTACTTGCCCAACGAACACGTTGCATAAACAGTTGGTATAAATCATTTTCAGGTTTTGTTTTAACAATACTCTCTGTGTTTTTTAGATAATGTACTTTTTCAGAATTGGTTTTTATGGCTTTTTGCAACACCATCACGTCGTCACCACTAGCAGTATCGTTAATTCCGCCAAAGCCTCCTAACTCAAGAAAGAATTTTTTAGTATAGGCAAAATTGGCTCCGTTGCACATAAAAGGATTGCGATTACCAAAACTCCCTATAGTTGTTCCTTGCAAACTCAATAAATCCAATTGTTGAAAATGATGAAACCAATTGTTTTTGGTTTTATAGACAACAGCGCCAACAATCATTTCAACATTGTTTTTTTGAATGTAATTGTCTAATGTCAATAGCCAGTTTTTGTTTACTATACAATCGGCGTCTGTGGTAATAATCCATTCGTGTTTAATAATGGGGACGGCTCTTGAAATAGCATCTTTTTTAGGGGAATTAGATAAGCGTAAATTTTCTAACAAAGTTGTTTCAATCAACCCATTTTCCATTCGCCATTTAATATACAAGCGTTGCGAATTATCTTTTGAAAAATCATCTACCATAATGATTTCAAATAATTCTTTTGGATAATTTAGTTTAGAAATAGACTTTAAAAGTTTTGGCAAATTCTTTTCTTCGTTTCTAAAAGGAACAATAATAGAAAAAGTTGTTGTGGGTTTTTCATTAGTTCTTTCAAATGATTTTACTTTACTAAAACCCAAAACAAGTTGTAAAATAAAAACAACATATATTGCCAAAATCAAAAATAATATAGCTTCCAACATACTTTACGATTTAATTTTTTAATGGTTTTGGAATCTTAAAAATCATCACAAAATAGCTTCCAATAACTACAGGTAATACAACATTCAAAAACCACATAAGAGTAGTAACAAATACGACAACCCATTCGTTTACCCCAAGCAAACCAAAGAAATAAACGGCCAGACTTCCTTTTAATGCAAAGTCCAAAAATTGAAAACTCGGAATTACTGAAGCTAAAAAATAAACGGTTGTAATGCTTGCCATCAGAGTGGTATAGGACAAATCTACGTCAAATGCCAAAAACAAAAAATAATATTGGTGAGAAAACACCAAATAGCGGCACATGCCCAAAAGGAAGTTTTTACTATGTATTTTCTTTGGAATCTCATTGATTTTTTCCAGTAAATCTTCAATAGAATATCCTTTTATTTTTATTTTTTTTGTGAAATAAGAAAAGAATAAAAAGGCAATTGTAATTAATAATATTCCCAAACTCCAAAGCCAATAACCCAATAGCAACATTCCCAACAGACCGAAAAAACCTGTGGCAACAATTTGAATTCCGTTGCAAATTAAATTTAGAAAAATTATTTTTTTAGCGTCTTTTTTTTCAAAATAGAGTGCTTTTCCAGCATATTCACCAACACCCACAGGGGTAAAAACACCTAATGTAAGCGCAGCTAGAACTTGTTTAGTGGCGTTATATATGGAAATAGGTTGTACTACTTGTGCTAAATTTTGCCACTTTAGAATTTCAAAAAATCTATTCAAAAAACTAAAGAATAGGATAAACAAAATTCCTGCAAGGGATTGGTTTTTACGGAATAAAATCAAAAACTTATCCCAATCCAATTTGTCATTTGAAGCCAGTTGGTTGTAAATAAAATAAAATGCACCAACAACAATCAAAAGTTTGACTGAAAAAACCAATAATTGTTTAGCTTTGTGAGGAATTGTTATCATTGTTGCAAAGAAACAAAACTTTGAACGTGAAACCTTAAACATGAAACCAAATAGTTTGGCAAACGAACGAATCATATTAGGAATTGACCCAGGAACCACCATAATGGGTTTTGGTTTGATAAAAGTCATCAACAAAAAAATGGAATTTCTTCAGTTAAATGAATTAATTCTATCAAAATATGATGATCATTATACTAAGTTAAAGGTGATTTTTGAAAGAACGATTGAGTTAATAGAAACACATCACCCAGATGAGATTGCTATTGAAGCACCTTTTTTTGGAAAGAATGTGCAATCTATGTTAAAACTAGGAAGAGCACAAGGTGTTGCTGTGGCGGCAGGATTATCGCGTCAAATTCCGATTACAGAATACGAACCCAAGAAGATTAAAATGGCAATTACCGGAAACGGAAATGCCAGCAAGGAACAAGTCGCCAAAATGTTGCAACAACTTCTTGGATTAAAAGAATTGCCTAAAAACTTAGATTCAACAGATGGATTAGCGGCAGCTGTTTGTCACTTTTTCAATACCGGAAAAGTGGTTGGTGAAAAAAGTTATACAGGTTGGGATGCTTTTGTTAAGAATAATGAAGAACGAGTAAAAAAATAAAATAGTTTTCGGTCACAGTTTTCAGTCAAAGTACTGAAAACTGCGACTGCGACTGACTACTAAAATATGTCCGGAATCTATATTCACATCCCCTTTTGCAAGCAAGCGTGTCATTATTGTGATTTTCACTTTTCGACTTCTATGAAGAAGAAAGACGAGATGGTTTTGGCTTTGGCTAAAGAAATTAAACTTCGCAAAAGTGAATTTAAGAATGAAATAGTGGAAACTATTTATTTTGGCGGAGGCACTCCTTCAATATTGTCTAGTAAAGATATTCGATTGTTGATGGATGCAGTATTTCAAAATTATACTGTAATAGAAAATCCAGAAATAACTGTCGAGGCAAATCCTGATGATTTATCAAAAGAGCGAATAATTGAATTATCAAAAAATCGAATTAATCGCCTTTCCATTGGAATTCAATCTTTTTTTGAAGAAGATTTGCAACTGATGAATCGCGCTCACAATTCGGAAGAAGCTAGAGCTTGTTTAGAATTTGCAACGCAATATTTTGACAATATCACCATCGATTTGATATACGGAATTCCAAATATGAGTAATGAAAAATGGCTGCAAAACATAGAAACAGCTTTATCTTTTGGTATACCTCATATTTCAAGCTATGCATTAACAGTCGAGCCCAAAACTGCCTTGCACAATTTTATTCAAAAAGGAATTATTCCACAACCCGATGATGAAGTTGCGTCAATACATTTTAATTTATTGGTTGAAAAACTGGAAGAAAATGGGTTTATTCATTATGAATTGTCCAATTTTGGAAAAGAAGGTTATTTTTCAAAAAATAATTCTGCTTATTGGCTAGGAAAAAAATATATTGGAATTGGACCCTCGGCTCACAGTTATGATGGAACGCAACGCGGATGGAATGTATCGAATAATTCACTTTATTTAAAATCAATTCAAGAAGATAAATTACCAAGTGAAACTGAAATTTTAACCAAAACAGACCGATATAACGAATATATTATGACTGGATTGCGAACTATGTGGGGGATTTCTTTAGCAAGAATTGAAGCAGAATTCGGTATAAGTTATCTAGAGCACCTAAACCATCAAGCAGCGAATTACATTGAAGAACATTTGCTTTTTATGGATGAAAATATTTTAAAAACTACCAAAAAAGGAAAGTTTTTGAGTGATGGAATTGCAAGTGATTTGTTTTTATTAAATTTGGAATAAATAATAACTGGGAGTTTCCCTTGAAATCCGAGTTAGAATTTGTGAACAACAATGTTTCATTATGATTGCAATTATTGAAAATAAGTATAAAATCGATTTATCAACCCCAATTGATATTTCAATTCCATTATCGAATACTGAGGCCAACCCAATTGCCTGGTATATTGAAAAACCTGAAATTGAACCTGTAAAGTTTGGAGATTGGGTTGGAAAAGTATCCGATGGGAGCTCAACCAACTTCAATAATATCTTTTTTAATCCTCATGGACATGGCACTCATACTGAATGTTTGGGACATATTACCAAAGAATTCTATTCTATCAATCAATGTTTAAAACAATTTTTCTTTACTGCCGAATTGATTTCCATTACTCCCGAAAAAATCGATGATGATTTCATTATTACACTCGAAAGTATTTCTAAGGTACTCGAAAGAGCAAAAAATAGTTCCAAAGAAGCCATTGTTATTAGGACATTACCCAATCTAGACAGTAAAAAAAACAAAAAATATTCCAACACCAATCCGCCTTATCTAAGTGAAGAGGCTGCAAAATACCTTAGAGAAATTGGAATTCAGCATTTGCTGATTGATTTGCCCAGTGTAGATAGGGAAGAGGATGGCGGAAAACTCTTGGCACACAAAGCTTTTTGGAATGTTAAAGATATATTATATTTAAATGAGGATGCGCGTTTGCATTGCACCATCACCGAACTGATTTATGTAGATAGTTCTATCCCTGATGGGAGTTATATCCTTAATCTTCAAATTGCTTCGTTTGAAAATGACGCCTCACCAAGCAAACCTATATTATTTAAGATTGATGCTATTTGATTTCTAATTTTAGAATTTCAAAAAGCAACAATCGTTACTTAAAAAATCATTATTCCGATGATAACCGTATCGAAAGACAAAACAAAACTTGATGTTCCATTTATTCAAAATTTCCTAAAAGACGTTTATTGGGCAGCTGGACGTACTATGGAAGAAGTGCAAACCACGATTAACACTTCTTTTTGCTTTGGAATTTATGAAAATGATAACCAAATTGGATTTTGTCGTGTAATTACCGATTTTGTTGTTTTTGCCTATGTGATGGATGTTTTTATTGATGAAAATCATCGAGGAAAAGGGTATTCATCAACACTAATAAACACTATGATGACCGAACCCGAATTGCAACAGGTCAAAATATGGCGATTAGCTACCTCCGATGCTCATTTTTTATATAAAAAATTCGGATTTTCTGCCTTAGCTCATCCTGAAAAGATGATGGAAAAAGTAATTTCAGCCCAATGAAATAGCTCAAGCTCCATTTTACCAATCTTATGTGATTGTGACAAGTGGCTTACGAAAGGATGTTAATAGTGTGATGGGGTGGTGTGGAAAGTTGGAGGTACGAAGTTCGAATTAGAAATTAGGTATTTACCGAGAAACTTTGGTAACTTCCAAAAAATAAAAAAAAACGCAAATATTTATAAATAAAGATTTGCGTTTTTAAAAGTGCGGGTAATAGTTTTACAACTTTCTTAATTTGTAAGAATCACGCTAAACAATAAATATAGTATAATACATTTATTTTTAACGTTTTAAAAACTGATATTCTTACAATTTCATTAAGCTAAATTAACTTAAATTACAATAAATTAATCATTTTTCGACAATATTTCGACAAAAGAATTATCTTCGTGGTAATTATATTTCAAATGAAAATCAATTTTATCATTGTAAAATCAAAATCTGAAAACTCAAATATTTATGTCCGTTTTGCTGACAGCAATAGAATTGACCAAAAAACAAAAACAAATCTTTTTGTAAAATACGACAATTGGAGTTCAAAAAAACAACATGTTAAAAACACAATTGATTCAAACGATAAAGATAAAATAAACGATACGTTAAGAAAAATTGAAAATTATCTTATTGAGCAATTTAATTCTTATGTAATAGAACAAAAACATATCAATGACACCTGGTTAAAAGACCAAATAAATAACTTTTTTGGTAGATCAGAAAAAAATGAACTTCACAAAGTATATTTTGTAAATTGGGTTCAAAAATTTATTGATGAATGCCCAAAAAACCTATATAAAGGCGAACCAATAAAAAAAAGAACTATCCAGCATTACACTACTACAAAATATAAGCTTGACAATTACGAAAAGCATTTTAATACAAAATTGCGCTTTCAGGATATTGGACTAGAATTTTATCGAAACTTTTTATTTTACTGCCAAAACGTTGAGAAGATAAACAACAACACCATTGGCGGCTACATCACCAATCTAAAAAAATGGTGTAAAATGATTGATATTGAAGGACTGCCAATAAATCAACAATATAGACATTCCGAATTTGCTGCAATATCTAATAAAACAAAAGATGTTTATCTTACTGAAGAAGAAATAAACCTTGTTTTTAATCATGATTTTAGTCACTCTGAAAAATTGGATAACGTTAGGGATAACTTTATAATTGGATTGCGTACCGGATTAAGAATTTCAGATTTTATGCAACTTAAGGATTACAATATAATTAATGGCAACATTGAAATTGAAACGTCAAAAACAGGCTATCCGGTTGTTATTCCAATGCACCAACAAATAAAGGAAATTATTATAAAAAGAAACGGAAAATTACCTAATCAGATTTCAGACGCGAAATTTAATGAGTATGTAAAAGATGTTTGCAAGGATGTTGGATTTACTCAAATGGTTGATGGAGCCAAAATGATTAATAAAAAAGATGAAAAAGACTTTTTCCCTAATGTTGAAATTATTTCTAAAAATAAAAATAGAAAGGAGTTCGGAACTTATCCTAAGTGTGAATTAATAACCTCACATACTTGTAGAAGATCTTTTGCTTCAAATATATACGGAGAATTACCTAATATGGTAATAATGGCTATAACTGGCCATAAAACCGAAAGTCAATTTTTAAAGTACATAAAAATTACCCCTAAAGAAAATGCTCAAAAATTAGCAGCTCATTGGGATAAACCAAAAGTATAGGATATGGAATTTAAACCAAAATATTATAGAATTCTTGAAGATTTTGATTTTGCAAACATCAATAAAAACAACTTTTCAATATTACTTAAAAGTGGCATTTTTGATGAAAATGAGGTATGTTTGAGTCCACAAGATTATAAAGAACTGGCAATTGAATTTAACAACAATACTACATTGTGTAATTTGTTATATTTTAATAATAAGGAATATTCATTAAAGAAAGAAATATTGGTTGACATGCTCTATTTTAGAGAGAATTATTTAAACGATTGCTGGGAAGTTGAACCAGTTTATTATGAAATTGATGAGGCTATAACTAGAGCGTTTTTGATTGATGATAAAATCAAAGCAATAAATCTAGTCTATAATAAATATATTAAAATCATTGATGATCTAAGATTTTTTAATTTATATAAAAATAACCCCAAAATTAAACACGATGAAAGTTGGTTTGAATATTTTGAATACCGAGTATTAGAAAATGACAATTTAGAAAGCGTTGAAAAATATCTAAAAGGGATTCTCGATTTTTTACCAAAAAAATTTCAGGAGGAATGGAATAATTATTATTCATTTTTAAAAATAAGTGATTACTGTGAAAACAAAAAAAATTCTATATTAAACATTACCCCAACAACCATGGAAGAAACCCCAAATAATAGCAAGAAAAATATTGATCTATCTTTTCAAATATTTTTGTTAGAAGAAATAAGAAATTATAAAAATTGGGATGATGTAAGTCCAAATAAAAAGGGTGAAATAATTAATCTTATGCTTGGTAAAGATCCTGACAATATAAAAGATTTCTATCTTAAACTTAACAAACCAAAATCTGAAATGTCCACAAAACACTTAAAAGATTGGGAAAAGGCCGTTGTTGAAATTAAAAATATTTTAGGGTAATTGATAGGGTTACCCCAATAGATTTAAAACCATTAAATAAGGTAAAATTTGCATAGTTAATCCTCAAAAAGCTATGTTATGACAAAAGAAATTTTACAGATTGAAAGCACCAACACTAAAGATTTCAAAAACGAAATTTTAATAGGTGTAAGAGAAGAATTAAAAAGCTTTGCAAGTTCTTTGCATGGAAGTAATGAAGACCAATTATTAACAAGGGAAGAAACGGCTAAAATGCTTTCTATTTCACTTGTTACATTATGGAACTGGACTAGAACCGATATTATTCCAGCCTATAGAATTGGTAATAAAGTACGCTACAAAAAATCAGAAGTTTTAACGGCATTGAAACAAATGAATAAATTTTCGAGTTAATTGAAATTTATTTATACATTTGTCTTGCAAAACATTTTAAAATTAATAATTAATCTACAATGAGAAAAGTCATTTCATTTACTTTCCTTATAACTTCTTTGGGTAACATATCGGTGAAAGTCCGTAGATATTGTGGATTTACTATTAATTCAAAGTGTTTTGCAGTGATTACCCTATTTTTTAAAAATTTCACACTTTTATTTTATGCAAAACACGGAAAACAGCAAGGAGGTACAAGGTACTGGAACTGCACAGGAACACACTCAAAAAAAACTCATTACAGATTTACTTAACATTGTAAACAGACAACAAAAGGAACTCTCCAATTGCAAAACCCTTATTTTGGTATTACAAGATCAAAATAAATTTCTAGGAGAATGTTTAGAAGAAAGAAGACAAACAGTTAAACTTTATAAGGAGTTAGCAAAAATCGAACTAGACCTTTAAAATATTAGCATAAAATTAGTTGTAAAACCTTTGCAATGTACTTGCAAATAAACTTTGCAAAGCAACCTTTTTTTATTTGCAAACACTTCAAAACGCCGATTAAATGGCGAAAAATAAATTTTTTAATAAAAAAACCACTTGCAATAGCTTTGCAAGTGGTTAATAAATTTTTAATTAATGAACCTCAATTCAATAAGCAAAGATAAAATATTATCGCATACAAATTGCAGTGATATTTATATAAGTTTTTTAGGGTTAAATGAATTTCCTAAAAGAAATATTTCGAGTCCTTTTTCAAAAGATGAAAAACCATCTTTTAGAATCTTTAATAATGGAACTTTTAAATGCAATTCTACAGGTAAACAGGGGGACGTTTGGCAATTTGTTGCATATTTAAAAGATTTGGATTGTAAAACTCAATTTACAGAAGTTTTAAAGATAATTGCAAACCAAATGAATATAACCTTGCAAGACAATACTAATATTGCTTTGCAAGGCAACACTAATAATATTGAAAAAAACACAAAAACCAATAAAAAAAGCACTGATAAAGACATTATTACCTTGCAAGTAGATTGCAATGTTAATGATCAACCAATTGCAAGTAATAATATTCCAAGTAAATTAGATATTGAAAAAAGAGATTTTACCGAATTGGATTTAAAGTACTGGAGCAATTTAGGTGTTAATGAAAAAATATTAGAAAAATATAATGTGCATTCAATTGCAAGTTACACCTGGACAAATAAAAAGCCAATTTACACTAAAAAAGAAGCTGTTGCCTTCGCTTTTGAATTAGAAAAACAGTACAAATTATATATTCCAAACCAACCTGAAATAGGAATTAAAAAAAATGTATTACCTCCATTTGAAAATGGTATTTTTGGTTTAGAGCAATTAGGTTCAGAAAAAAAAGAAACCTTAATAATTTGCGCTGGAGAAAAAGATACAATCGTTGCAAGGTCCAGGGGATTTAATGCAATCACTTTCGGAAGTGAAGCAAAACATCCAAAAGAAAATGATATTAAATTATTGCAAGGGCTTTGCAAACATCTTTTTGTGTGCTTTGACAATGATAAAACTGGAGAAAATGGCCGAAATGCACTAATTAAAAGATTTCCTGAAATTATAGCTTTGCAATTACCCGTAAATGAAAACATAAAGGGGTATGATATTACTGATTATTTTCAGGAACACTCAACAGAAGATTTTATAAAAATAATTGATTTAGCAGTAAAAAATAAAAGTGTTGTTGAACCTACTGAAGAAACACAAATTACTACCATTATTCACATTACTGAAAATTACTTAAATGAAAATTATAATATTAGACATAACATAATTGCAAATGAAGTTGAAATAACAAAAAAGAACATTAATTATTGGGAACCATGTAATGAAAATTCCCTTTGGATTGAAATGCAAAAGAAAGGGATTAAAGTACCATGTTCAACATTAGAAAAATTACTTAAAAGCGATTTTATTCCAAAATATAATCCTCTATTGGACTATTTTGAAAAATTACCTGATTGGGATAGAAAAACAGACTATATAAAGCAATATTCTGAATACATTACTTTAGCGATCGAAGAGGACAAAAATCAATTTGAATATCATTTTAAAAAATGGTGTGTACGTTCTGTAAAATGTGCTATCGATGATCGTTATTTTAATAAAAATGCTTTTGTTTTGTCAGATGATGGCAAAGGTCAAAACATTGGAAAAACTACTTGGATTAGAAATTTATGTCCAGCTGTACTTTCAAATTACATTACTGACAATTTACCAAAGGACGAAAAGGATGCCAAAATTGTATTAACTCGTAATTTTATAATAAATCTTGACGAACTAGCATCATTAACAAAACAGGAAATAAATACTTTAAAATCGCTTTTTAGTGTTGATAAAATAAAAACTAGATTCCCATACGATAAAAAAGAAACAGTTGTTAGCCGAGTAGGAAATTTTATAGGTTCAACAAATATGAGTACATTCTTGCAAGATGAAACCGGATCGGTAAGATGGTTGTGCTTTATTGCTGATAAAATTGATTTTTCATATAAAGAAAATTTTAATATGGATAATTTATGGTCACAAGCTTATCATCTATCAAAAGATAAAAATTTTGATGAAAAAATAACTGCAGAAGACATTAAAATAAATGAAGTACGAAACGATAAATTTCAAATTCAAACCCCTGAAAAAGACTTAATAAGTAAATACTTTGAAGTACCAAAAAATAATAATGAAATTGAATATTTATCCGCAACAGATATACAATCATACATTAGCAGTTGGAGTGGTAATTTTTCTATAAGATTAACATCCGTAGGAATTGGTAGAGCATTGAAAGCATTAAAATTCCAACAGGGAACAAGAACCTCAAAAAGTGGGCAATGGGCAGTAAAAAAGAAAGATTTAGGAATATCATAGTAAATCAACCTCTCAAAATTGAGAGGTTTTTTTGTTATAGATAATAAGTTTATTAACCATAAATAAAATGTTGTAAATTAACTTACATAACCTACATTAAATTACATAAATACAATAATAGCAATACTTGCAAAGGTTTTATTTTAAAAATATAATCTTACACTATCCTACACTATCTTTCACAAATAAATTAGTGTAGGATAAATAAAAAATGTAAGATAATGCAATTTATAAATACGTTGCAAAGCCTTATTATCACTAATAAAATGTAACTTATGTATGTTGTGTAAGATAAATTCAAAGAAAAAAAATAATTTACTAAACTTTTTATTTTTACTGCTTCTAGGGTAATATATAGGGTTACCCCAATGATAAAAACCATTTTTATAGCAATAATTTTGTTCATATAAATTTTTAAAAATAAAAAAAAGATGAACAAGAATGAACCACAATTAAACGGAGGATTAGGATTTTTAACGAAAATGAGAGCTTGGGTACACCGAAACATTAAGACAATTTCTACGGTTGTAGGAAACTTTTGCCCGCAGCTAGCACTGGCAATTTCCGCATTAGACTCTGCAACTTATGACATGAAAATTACTGATGCCGATTTACCTCAATCAGATCAGAATATATTAACTCCTTGGGATACTAATAGATTTACTCCCTTTTATACCGATTTATCACATAGTCTACAAAACAATGTACTAGATAAAACTAAGGATTTAGATACTCGAATACAGTTCTTAAATGATATTTATCTAAAAATAGATGCCACGAAAGCATACTATATAAATAATGAAAATACTGGTTTAACTTCTGATGG
>Ga0214246_1000236_pt1 | contig 15568 bp, 26 predicted proteins | sample TroBogypolimnion_41_FD_153084 | JGI IMG/M metagenome (GOLD analysis project Ga0214246, IMG submission 153084) | Freshwater microbial communities from Trout Bog Lake, WI - 29MAY2009 hypolimnion | ecosystem: Environmental > Aquatic > Freshwater > Lake > Hypolimnion/Profundal zone | place: Trout...
GGCAGTAGCCCACAACAAGGCTTTTGCCAAAAAAGTAGGAGTTCCTCAATCGGTAGGTGAGGATTTTGCAAAAGCCGATAAAGGCAAACATTTTAAAAAAGGTGGAATCAACATGGCAACAAGAAAACGTAGTGTAAACCCAGCGATGGCTATGATGGCAGCTCGTGCCATGCCAACTCCAGCTGCTGCTCCAATGGCACCTCCAGCAGGTCCTATGGCTGGTGGCATGAAACATGGTGGTTTGTCTAAAGAGCATCACAAACATTTAGCTCATCACCATTTAGCGATGGCTGAACACCATATGAAAGAGCATGAAGGTCATCACACTAAAAAGATGGCTAAAGGTGGTCATGCTCATGCTGAAAAAGAACATGAAATGCACCAGGCTAAAGAACTTCGTAAACTTGCTAAAGAAGAAGAGCACGAAGCAGCTGGTATGCGTCATGGTGGCAAAGCCCATATGAAGAAATATGCAATGGGTGGTGCTATTAAACGTGAAGCCAGCACAGAGCCTCGTGGTCATATGAAAGAAAAAGAGACTATGGGTCCTCGTGGCATGAAACATGATGTTGAAGCTGGTTCTAACAAACTTGGTCGTTTTGGAGAATCAAAAGTTCAAAAACGTGGTCATACTGAAGATCGAAAACCAAAGATGCATAACGAAGGTGACAACACTATTGGTACATCTGGTTCTATTTCTGGTAAAAAACACGGTGGTCATATTAAGAAAATGGCTTCAGGTGGTTCTACTTCTAGTCGAGCTGATGGCATTGCTAAACGTGGTCATACCAAAACCAAATACTGTTAATTAGGAGAAATCTATGTCACACGGACACAAAAAACATCACGAGCACATTGAGCATCATCTGAAAGAACATGATGGTGGTCATGCTCATGGCGGTCATATCCACAAACATCACGCTCACGAAAAGCATTTGAAAGAGCATGATGGCGGTATGCATGGTCACAAACATCACCACGAGCACGTTGAAGCAATGTGCGGTGGCGGTCACGCTCATAAGTAATGAGAGCCAGCCGAGGGATGGGAGCAGTTAACCCATCTAAGATGCCACGCAAAAAGATTATCCAGAGAAAAGATAATCCTGATGCTGTTGAGTTTTATGCCAAAGGTGGGCAAATTTGGGATAAACCAAGACCGAAAGATCTTGGGAAACCAAAGAAATTGTCTTCAGCTAAAAAAGCTAGTGCAAAAGCGATGGCAAAGGCAGCTGGTAGACCTTATCCTAATTTAGTCGATAACATGAGAGCTGCAAGGAAGAAAAAATGAATTTATTTGATCGAGTTATAAATTACGTCAAGAGTGCTGGTCATGCAGTGGAAGGTGAAGAGCACAAATTGTTAAACGAATTTGCTGCGTATTTGGCAAGTGAAAAAGTAGCTTTGGGATTCTCAAATTCCCCAGTGGTAACATCTTTTGCTGCTTCTTTAGTTCCAGCATCAGAACCTGTACAAGTTGCTCCCGTAGCTGAAGCATCTCCTGCTGTTGAAGCTGCTCCTGTAGAAGCACCAGCCAGCGTAACTATCAATGTTGAAGAACCAGCATCTGCAACCGTTGAAGTTACTGCTCCCGTTGATCCAGAACAAAATGTTGCGAGTTAATCATGGCAGAAAAATGGATTCAACACGCTATCAAAAAAGCTGGTGCGTTGCGTAAGGCTTTGGGAGTAAAAGAAGGACATACTATTCCTGAGAAAAAACTGGCTGCTGCTGCTAAAAAACCTGGCAAGCTAGGTCAACGTGCTCGTTTAGCAGAAACTCTTAAAGGCTTTAAGCATAAATAATGGCTACTTCAGGGACATCCGTATTTGACCTAAACATGAACGACCTCATTGAAGAGGCGTTTGAGAGGTGCGGTGTCGAACTTAGAACTGGTTATGATTTTAGGACAGCCAGACGGTCTTTAAACCTGTTAACAGTCGAATGGGCAAACCGTGGAATTAACCTGTGGACTATCCAAGAAGGTCAAATTCCTATGGTTACTGGGCAGATTACATATCCTTTGCCAATAGATACCATTGATCTTCTAAGCCAAGTTATCCGAACTGGTACTTTGCAAAACCAGATAGATATTAATATTAGTCGCATTTCCGAGGACACCTACTCGACTTTGCCTAATAAATTGGCTCAAGGAAGACCTATTCAAGTATGGATTAACCGTCAATCTGGACAAAACAACCCTACCGCTTACACCTTATACGGTAATGGTTCTACAACTGGTATTAGTGCTACCGACACTACTATTCAGTTAAGTCAGTCCGATATGACAGGTTTAGCAGCTACTGGCTACATTCAAATAGACAATGAGATTATTTACTACCCAAATGTATCTACAACAGCCCCACAGCTGTTAAATTGCTATCGTGGTCAGAATGGTACTACCCCAGCTGCTCATGCGACTGGAGCACCTATTAGCGTGGTTAATCTGCCTTGTATTAACGTCTGGCCCACCCCAAACTCTCCAGGCAGCCAATACACATTTGTTTACTGGCGTATGCGTAGGATTCAGGATGCTGGCACTGGTATTAATACCAATGACATTCCATTCCGATTTATCCCATGTATGGTTGCTGGTTTAGCTTTTTATTTGTCATCCAAGATTCCTGGCGTAGATCCTAACCGCATACCAATGCTCAAAGCTGAGTATATGGAGCAATGGGATTTAGCTTCCCAAGAAGACAGAGAAAAAGCGGCTATTAGATTTGTTCCTCGTATGTCTTTCTACGGAGGTCACAGTAGATAATGGTTAAGCCAGTAAGTCCAGCACAGCCACTAAATGGTGAGGGTAGTGAAAAGTACGAACCTAACCAAAAACGTGGTCCAAGCGAATTTGATAAAACCTTGGAAAAAGAAAAGGCTGAACGTGCTCGTGCTGAAATAAGCAAAATGTTAGAAGAAACCAGAGCAAAAGAAGAAGCAGAACGCCCACGCACCTATGCTGAAAGATTAAAAGACATGGGTTATTACGACAAAACTTCTAAAGGAAGCTCTCCAAAAGGCGGTGGCGGTGTTGGCTATGTTCCAGGTTCAAATAATCCATTTAACCCTGATAGCCCCCTAAACCGTAAAAAAGGGGGAGTTATTCGAGGTCATGGCATAGAAAGAAAAGGTCACACAAAAGGTAGGTTCGTCTAATGCCAAACAAATACGCCTCTGGTAAATGGGCAATTGCACAATGTGATCGTTGTGGCTTTAGATATATGCTCAAAGAATTGAAAAAAGAGGTTATTAAAACCAAACTTTTTAATATCAAAGTATGTCCTGAGTGTTGGGATCCAGATCAACCACAGTTAAGTCTTGGACTTTACCCTGTTAATGATCCGCAAGCTGTACGGGAGCCACGCCCAGATGTCAGTTATTACGCTGGTGGAACATCAGGATTGATGACAAATCCTTATGATCCAAATGCGTTTAATGTGGATAATTTAGGTTATTCAACAGATGGTAGTAGACAGATTCAATGGGGATGGAATCCCGTAGGTGGAGCGAGTTATTTTGACAGTTATTTAACGCCAAATTCCTTGCTTCCTGTTATAACAATCGGTACAGTAACCATTACAACAACTTAGGAGTTTAAAATGGATAAGAAGCAAGTAACTAAGATTGCAGATAAAGAAGCAAAAAAAGAAGTTCATAAACATGAACATCATATGCACCCAGGTATGAAGCCTACTAAAATGGCTAAAGGTGGAGTAACTGGTAAAGCTATGAAAGCGGTAGGTCGCAACATGGCTCGTGCAATGAACCAAAAATCTTCTGGAAGAGGTCGTTAATATGGCATACGATAAATCAGTAAAAGCAACCAAAAAGAATAGCCCAGCTGTTCATACTGGTCATGCTAAAAATGACAAACCAGCCTCTGACTATGCTGCTCCGCATACTATGTCTGGCAAAAAATACACAGTAGAAAGCTTCCAAGCTATGGAAGATGCTATTCCATACGCCACTACTAAGGCTGCCAAAGATGTGGATATTAAAGATCCTATCCCAAATGGCGTGGGCTATGGTCAGGCTAAAGAAAAGACATCTGGTATTGAAATGCGTGGAGCTGGTGCAGCTACTAAAGGTCGTATGTCTAGAGGTCCGATGGCTTAAGGGTTAACCCTATGAATTACGAACAGTTATATAACAATATCCAGTCTTACGCTGAGAACACCGAACAGCTGTTCGTGGCAAATATTCCAGTCTTTGTACAGGAGGCTGAAGAGCGTATATATAACTCAGTTCAATTACCATCGTTGCGTAAAAACGTAACAGGGACCTTAACAGCTGGTAATCAGTATGTAGCGCTTCCAAATGACTACTTATCTACGTTTTCTTTTGCAGTTATTGATAGTTCAAACAACTATCATTTTTTACTTAATAAAGATGTGAACTATTTGCGTGAAGCCTATCCAGCAACTGTGTTAACCAGCGGAACATACCAAGGTACGCCAGGAGGATTGCCACAATATTATGCTTTGTTTGGATCTCAAAACGGGTATAACGGGGCTAATATTGATGAGTTAACCTTTATGGTTGCTCCTACCCCAGATGCTAATTACACAGTAGAAATGCATTATTTTTACTACCCACCAACCATTGTGCAAGGTCAAATTGCTACATTAGGTACTATTACGGCTGGCTCTTTATATACCAATGGTATATATCAAAATGTTTCTTTAACAGGAGGTTCAGGTGCTAATGCAACTGCTGATATCCTTGTTGCCTCAGGTGCAGTGGTCTCCTGTAGCCTTAAGTTTGGCGGTAATTTTTATATTGCTGGCGATATATTGTCTTGTTCTTCTTTGGGGTCTACTGGTAGCGGTTTTTCGGTTACAGTAGCTTCTATATCTAATTCAACAGGTCAAAGCTGGTTAGGTGATAACTATGACCCAGTATTGTTCTATGGCGCTATGCGTGAAGCTATGATTTTTATGAAGGGCGAACAAGACATGGTTGCTTATTATGAAAAAATGTATCAAGAAGCATTAGCCCAGCTTAATCGTCTTGGAACTGGTCTTGAACGTGGTGATGCTTATCGTAACGGTCAAGCTCGTATTATGGTGAAACAATAATGGCAATCGTTCAAGGATCTTGTAACGTATTTTCTCAAAACCTGTTAAACGGTAATGAAAACTTTACAACTGGCACTTACTATATTGCTTTGTATAACGCCAATGCCAATTTGAACCCTACGACTGCTGCTTACACCAGTGTGAACGAAGTAACTGGAAATGGTTATACGGCTGGGGGTATTCCTTTAGTAATTTCCACTGTACCTACAATTAACCAGCAATACAACACCACCTATGTGTCTTTTGCTAACGCTGTTTGGAGTCCAGCATCGTTTACTTGTAGGGGTGCTTTGGTCTACAATTACATAACAAAAGCAGCGTGTTTTGTATTAAATTTTGGGTCTGATAAGACTTGTAATAGTAGTTTTACAGTGCAGTTCCCAGCAGCGACTAGTACGTCTGCTATTTTATCTATTGGTAGTTATACAAGTGCTACCGTTGTTAGTTCTGGAGATTAATTATGCATAAAGAAATTGGAAGCTGTGGTGACTACGCTGTAGCAACATTACAAGCCAACGCCAGTATTCCTGAAGGAATGGGTATTGATGGTTATTACCATGTAGAGTGCCGTGATAAAGAAGGCAATCTAAAGTGGACTGAAGAGTTTCCTAACTTAGTTGTAGCAATTGGTAAGCAGTTATTGTTAGATACTTTGCTGCGTACTTCTAGTACATATACCACTGTTGGACCATTTTTAGGTTTAACTAAAGTTAGTTTGACTCCAGCTGCTACCGATACCATGACTACATTGGTTACTACTAATGCTGCCGAGTTTACTAACTACACAGTTGGTGGCTCCGCTGTTCGTGGTACTGCTGTGTTTGGTGCTTCTAGCTCGTCTGGTACAACGCCATCTAACGTAACTACTTCTACAGCTTCTGCTATTACCTACACCATTACTGGTGCGGGTGGTACTGTTTATGGTTGCTTCTTAGTTACAGGTTCAGGTGCTGTTAGTACCCAAAGCTCTACAGCAGGTACTTTGTATTCTGAAGGTAACTTCTCTACGGCTAAAGTTACAACTGCTGGCGATACAGTAAGCGTTACATATTCGACAACTGCTACTAGCTAAGGAGTCTTAAATGGCTCTTGTAGTTTATGACCGAGTCCAACAGACTGGTACTGCTAATACAACTGTAAGCTTTTCACTAAGCGGCAGTGTTACTGGCTATCAGTCTTTTTCTGTTGTCGGCAACGGCAACACTACTTTTTATGGTGCTACAGATACTTCTGGTAACTGGGAAGTAGGTATTGGTACATACGCTACTGGCGGTACGCTTACTCGCACAACAATTTTAGCTTCTAGCAACTCTGGGTCTGCAGTTACATTTAGCGGTACGGTTACTGTATTTGTTACATACCCATCTGAAAAATCGGTGAACTTAGATGCATCTGGTAATGTTAGCGCTCTTGGGACGATTACTTCAGCGGTTTGGAATGGAACAACAATTCCAGTGGCTTATGGTGGTACTGGCGTTACTACTTCTAGCGGTGCTAATAGTGTTGTCTTACGTGACTCTAACTCCAATATAACAACTAACAATACTTTTAATGGTTACACATTAGTTACAGCAGCTGGTGGTACAACCACAATGACGGCAGCTTCTACGTTCTATCAGAAATTAGTTGCTGGTACAGGTGGACAAACATTTAAATTACCTGACGCTACTACATTACCAAACGGTGCAACATATATTTTTGACAACGATTCTACTGGTACATTAACTATTCAAGATAGTACTGGCGGGGCGATTGACACCATTACTGCTGGCGCTCTTGATTATATTTATCTTGAGTCAAATGGAACTGTAGCTGGCTCTTGGGGGCAGTATGCATTTGTACCAGCTTCTTATGACTTTAATATAACCTCTGCATCTTTTGGTAACGCCACAATTTCTAACGCTGTTTGGAATGGAACCACAATTGCTTCTGGATATGGTGGTACAGGTTTAACTACTTTTACTGCGGCTAACAACGCTCTTTACTCTACATCATCTTCTGCTTTAGCTGCTGGTACTTTACCTGTTGCTGCTGGCGGTACTGGCGCTACAACACTTACTTCAAATGGTGTTCTTTACGGTGCTGGCACTGGAGCAGTAAGTGCAACTTCTGCTGGTACAACTGGACAGGTTCTTATTGCTACAACTGGAAGTGCTCCTTCGTGGGGTTCTGTTCCTACAACTGCTGCAGTTACATCATTCCAAACTAGTTTATCTGGCTTAACCCCATCTAGCTCCACGACAGGCGCAGTAACTTTAGCAGGTACTTTAGGTGCAGCAAACGGTGGTACTGGAGCTACGACTTTAACTGGATACGTTTATGGTAATGGCACGTCAGCAATGACTGCAGCTACTACTATCCCTACTTCTGCTTTATCTGGCACAGTTGGTATTACTAACGGTGGTACAGGACAGACTACAGCATCTGCCGCATTTAATGCGCTAAGCCCAATTACTACCACTGGTGATTTAATTATTGGTAATGGCACAAACAGTGCTACCCGCCTTGGTATTGGTACTAACTCATACGTTTTAACCTCTAATGGTACAACTGCTTCTTGGCAAGCTGCTGGCGGTTCTACAACATTAACTACAACCGACTTTACTGCAACATCTGGTCAGACAACATTTAGCGTAACCTATACTCCAGCGCTTTTACAAGGCGTTTATCGCAACGGTATTAAGTTGGGTCAGGCTGACTATACAGCCACAAATGGTACTTCTGTCGTTTTGGCAACTGGCGCAATTACTGGTGATTTAATACAAATCCAATACTTTTCGTCTTTAGCTACATCCACTGCAGTTAACAGTATTTCATTTGGATCTACAGGACTTACACCTTCTACTGCTTCTACTGGTGCGGTTACTGTTGCTGGTACTTTGGCAATTGCTAATGGCGGTACTGGACAAACAACGGCAGCAGCGGCATTTAACTCTTTAAACCCAATGACTACCACTGGGGATATTATTTATGAATCTGGAACTAATACCGCTTCTCGTTTAGCAATTGGTTCTACTGGTCAAGTATTAACTGTATCTGGTGGTGTTCCAGCTTGGGCAGCTGCTGCTGGCGCAACTATTACAGGCACTACAACTTCTGGTACTTACTATGTTGTTGGCACTACATCAACATCTGGTTCATTAACTACAGCTTCTATTTCAAACACTAACGCAGTTTCTTATAACGCTAATACAGGTGCTTTAACTGCAGTATCTATGGTTTCATCTTCTGATGAGCGTTTAAAAGAAAATTGGCGTGATTTGCCCGATACATTTCTTAATGATTTGGCTGAAGTTAAACATGGTTCTTATAACCGTATTGGTAATGAATGGCGTGAAGTAGGTGTTTCTGCTCAATCTTTATTTGAAGTATTGCCAGAATCTGTCCCAGCTGATGATCAAGGTATGTTATCCGTTGCGTATGGAAACGCTGCATTAGTGGCAGCTATTGAATTAGCAAAAGTAGTTCAGGAATTACGTGCTGAAATTAAAGAATTAAAGGCAAGGTTAGATAAATGACACAAGCTAATAACGTAGCTATTGAAAGCTCACAGATAAACTCTTCTGGCGTATTACAAATTGCTGGTGGGGGTACTGGGTCAACATCTGCTGCTACTGTAGCAGGTACTGGTATTACTGTTTCTGGTACTTTTCCAAACCAAACCGTAACTAATTCTGGTGTAACTTCTATTGTTGCTGGTACTGGTATTTCTGTATCAGGTTCTACTGGTGCAGTTACGGTTACAAATAGTGCTCCAGCAACATCTGGCCCAGCATTTGCAGTTTATATGCAAAACGGTGGATCAAACTATGGGACATCAGGTGGAACATATACTAAAGTGCCTTTTGATACAGTTGAATATGATACAAACAGTAACTTTAGTACAACAAACAAACGCTTTACTCCGACTGTTGCTGGATACTATATGTTTACTGCTACTGTTGCTATGGGTGGCGCAACAGATGAAATCCAAGTTGCTATTTATAAAAACGGCAGTATTTATAAAAACAATAATTTAGGTGCAACTTCTAATATTTTTTATCCGTCTTTGCCTATTTCTCATATTATGTATATGAATGGTTCAACAGACTATGTAGAAATTTACTCATACTGGCACGTTGGTACTGACAATATCCAATATGGAGCAGCCAATACATTTTGGAGTGGTTGCTGGTTAAGGAGCTAATATGACTTTATACGAAAAAATTATGTCTATTTATCCTGATTTAGATTATCGGGAATTTAAGCAATTTATCCTTCTTCAAAACGATTCTGATGGTAAGGGTGACTATATCGCTAAGTGGGAACATCCAACGCTAGCTAGACCCACAGAAGACCAACTTAAATAATGTTTGGTATTTCGTCCTTTGCTCAAGCACCGTTTGCTTCACTGGCAGGGACAGCCTTTACCGCAACAATAGCTGAAAACATAAACTCAGCGGATTCAAACACTAATACTTGGGCATTTTTAGAAAGTTTTACTGACCCCGTCACAATGACGGATAACAACTCAGAAGCTGGCATATTTGTATTTGGTTTAACAGAAAACATTACGTCTGGTGATTCAAGTAACCAAACATCAGCGTTTTTACAAAGCCTGTCGGAAAATTTCAATCCTGCAGATACATCTACTATAACTGCTCAATTTGTTGCAGCGCAAACAGAAAATGCAAACTTAGCCGATTCTAGTGCCCAATATTTTGCTGCTTTGGAAAGCCGTTCAGAACCAATAACTTCAGTGCAAGACTCCAATACTAATACTTGGGTTTTTGGTCAAACCATAACTGAACCTATTACGTCAGCTGAATCTGAATCTATAAAAGCCCAGTTTGCCTCTAGCATCACTGAAAACATTACTAGTGCAGATATTATTGCGGTGGCTGCGCAGTTTGCAGCGTCTATATCTGAAAATGTTAAGCCAGCAGATGTGGCTACGATTATTTCTATATTCTTTTTATCTATTACAGAAAATTTAACGTCTGCTGAAACCGAGTCGATTACTGCTCAGTTTGCTAGTTCAATTACAGAAAACTTAAATTCTGGGGATTCTGCTTCTGTACAAGCAGCTTTCTTAGAATCTATTACAGAAAATGTTTATCTTTTAGATTCGCTTATTGCCCGTGGCTGGATTAAAATTAACGACAATGGATCCACAAATTGGGCTAATATTAACAATGTTGGAGGCGGTAGCTGGACAACTATTAGTGATGTTCAGAACCCAGGTTGGACTCCAATTAACAATAATCAAGGATAGTTATGGCATCTTCGTATACAACTAACTTAAAAATTCAACAGATTGCCAACGGTGAACAGTCTGGTATTTGGGGCAGCTCAACTGATACTAATTGGACTTTGATTGAACAAGCTGTGGCTGGTGTGCAAACCATCACTATGGCAAATGCTAACTATACATTAACCAATCTAAACGGTATTTTAGATGAAGCTCGCAATATGGTGCTTCAAATTCAAGGCACTAATAATGGTGTATATCAAATCATTATTCCGCCCAATCAAACTAAATTTTATGTAGTTTCAAACAATACTACTGGCGGTTATGCCATCACAATAGGTACTTCTGGCGGGTCTTTAATATCCATTCCTAATGGTACAACCGCCCAAGTATATACAGATGGCACAAATACATATTCAGCTCAAACAGGTTCCTCTGGAAATTTTACAGTTAACGGTAATCTAACTGTTACAGGTAATGAAACTGAAGTTGGCACACTTACTGCATCTACTTTATCTGTTTCTAATAATGCTTCTTTTGCTGTTAGCCCAACAGCTCCAACCCCAACTGCTGGTGACAATACTACTAAAGTAGCAACTACTGCTTTTGTAACTACAGCTTTATCAAGTGCAGCTGTTAGTGGTTCTATTTTGATGTGGCCTACATCTACCGCACCAACTGGCTATTTGCTTTGTGATGGTACAGCTGTCTCTCGTACAACTTATGCTGCTTTGTTTGCTTTGTTTGGCACAACATTTGGTACAGGTGATGGCTCAACTACATTTAATTTGCCCAACTACACAAACCGTATGCCTTATGGAACAACTATAGGCGCAACAGGTGGTAGTGCAGATGCGGTAGTAGTAAGCCATACCCATACAGCAACCGTTACAGACCCTGGGCACCACCATTTAGGTTCTGTTTACAATTACTATAATGGCTCAACTGGTTCAGGTGGTTATGTATCAGGCGTAAGTCAATCTACCGCAACAACTGATTCATTTACTGGGATATCTGTAGCTAACTCTACTGAAGGTACTTCTGCAACAAACGCTAACTTACCTCCATACCTCGGTATTAACTTTATTATCAAGACTTAAGGATAAATCATGGGTCAATTTACAATTTCGGGTGATACAAGTGGAACTTTAGCTTTGGCTGCTCCAGCTGCGGCAGGTACTACAACTATTACTTTTCCTGCGGTTTCTGGTAATGCTTTGGCTTCTACTGGGGTTACTGCATCGTCTACAAATACTGTAACTAACAAAGTAGCTATCAATATTGGTGGAACGGTTTACTATCTGCTAGCTTCTACATCGGGAACCTAATATGGCAACTATACTTAATGCTGGTACAACTACAGGTACCTCCCTTGCAATAACAACTGATACTTCTGGAGCAATGGTTCTTCAGACTAGCGGTGCAAATGCTATCTCTATTAGCGCTTCCCAAGTTGTAACCCTAGCAAACCCATTAGCAGTCGGTCAAGGCGGTACAGGTAATACTACTGGGGCTTCAAATGCTATTGCCAATACTGGTGGCTGGGCTGTAACCCCTAGCGGAACAAAACTCTACTTTAGCTACAATGGCACTAACGTAGCTAGCATGGATTCATCTGGAAACTTTAAATCGCTGCTTACTGTTGCAGCGGGTACTACCCCTTAATAGGAGCAATACATGACAATTACAACATCAGGTTCAGTTATAACCTTTAGTGATTCGACCACGCAATCTACCGCAGCTACAGCTAGTATTCCTTCAGGCTCAGTAGTCCTTTTTTATCAATCTTCTGCACCTACTGGTTGGACACAAGTAACTTCATTAAACGATTATTCTTTAAGACTTGTATCTGGTACTGGTGGTACAACAGGTGGTACAACTGCATTTAGTACAGTATTTGCAAACCAAACACCAACTATTTCGGTTAACGTATCAGGTTTGAGTGCTGGAGCAACTACGCTATCTACTACACAGATTCCTAGTCATAGTCATTCTACAGCTCTTTATTATGCTGGTGGTACTGGGGGATATGGTGCTGGAAACCTAACATGCGGTCCTGCTGGAACTTTTTCTACTGGTAGTACAGGTGGTGGCGGTTCACATACTCACTCTATTTCAGGTTCTGCAACAGGTTCTTCTACTGCAGTTACTTTAAATGTACAATATGCAAACATTATTATTTGTAGTAAAAACTAATGAAAATTGAACCTAAAAATAATTGCCCATTGAATAAGTTTGAGCCTTGTAAACAATTAGATTGTGCTTGGTTTATTGAAATTCATGGAACACATCCTAATACTGGTGAAGCATTAAAAGACTGGGGATGTGCTATGTCTATGATGCCAATGATGCTAATTGAAAATGCAAGGCAACAACATTCAACTGGTGCAGCTATCGAATCATTTAGAAATGAAATGGTTAAAGCAAATGAAACAAGTCAAAAAGTATTAATTGCTGCCGCTCAAATCCCACAAAATATCCAACCTTTTATTTTGGAGAATAAAGAATGAAATTAACTATTATCGTAGATGACAACGCAGTTTATGTAGATAGTGTAATGAAGGCTTATGCCCCACTACCTTTAGATTTAAGTAAGTGTGGTATTCCAACTAATGTTCATGCTTTGCAATGGAATGAAACTGCTGGTTGGATTGAATTTAAAGATAATCCTGATGGCACAAAACCAGCAAATGAACCTATTACAGTTTTACCTGATTGGGCAAATAGTTGTGTAACTGTTTGGAATGAATGGACACCTTATGTACCACCAATTCAATCTCAACCAACAACAAATGGCACTAAAACAGCATAATGACTGAATTACAAAATATTGCCCCTAGACATAGTTTTACTTATGATGGAGCGCAGATTAATGTGTACCATGTCGATAAAGGTCAAGGATTATTGCAACATCAACACAATTATTCCCATGCAACTATGTGTAATGCTGGTTCTTGTTTAGTAAGTCTTGAAGGTCGGAGTTACACAATAAATAAAGATAGCCAACCTTTAAATCTTCCTGCTGGCGAATGGCATGAAATTGAAGCATTAGAAGATGGCACAGTATTTGTAAATGTATTTGCTGAAGGAAAGTATTAAAAGTGAATTATGGCAGACCCGTTTGGATTATCCGAAGGAGTAAAGACTCTTAGCGGAAGCCTAGATGCGAGTCGGGAGGCTAGTAAAAACCTGTCCAAAAGCGTAGAAGGTATTCAACAAGATGGTTTAGCAGTAGCCCAGCAAAAAGCTCAAGAGCGAATTAGGGCAAGACGGGAAGCAGAGTTAAAGAAGCAAAATGCGCTAATAAAGGCATTAGAAGATTGGAAGCATAAGAAACAAATCTCCGATGAGGAGGCTAAATTAAAAATTGATTTTGTAAAGAAGTACGGTGCAAAAGAATGGGAAGCAGTATTAAAAATCAAGTTGGATATTGAAAACCTTCAGAGAAAAGACAATGAAGATTTCCAACATGATTTGAAAGAAGTGCGTAAAGTTCAGTTTTATTGTTTTGCATTAGCTGCATTAATTGCTTGGTATTTAACTTGGGGTATTAAAGGATAATGTTATGGAATGGCTTAAACAAATTGCACCTACTATTGCTACTTGCCTTGGTGGTCCTCTTGCTGGCTTGGCTGTTACAGCGGTATCTAAAGCCTTGGGAATAGATGAGTCTCAAGTACAAGACACTATAGATAGTGGCAAATTAAACTCTGACCAGATAGCATCTATTAAACAAGCTGAGATTGAACTACAAAAATCAGCTCAAGAGTTAGGATTAAATTTTGAACAGTTAGCTGTCCAAGACCGTGCTTCTGCACGAGATATGCAATCTCAGACTAAGTCTATTGTTCCGCCTTTATTAGCCATGTTAGTAACGGCTGGATTCTTTGGTATTTTGGCTGCTTTAATGATGGGTTATGCCACTAAGTCTGATGAGCTAATGATTATGTTAGGATCATTATCTTCCGCTTGGATTGGAGTAATTTCTTTTTATTTTGGTTCATCTGCTGGAAGCCAAGCTAAAGACCAATTGTTGCATCAATCTACACCAACAAAATGAGTCCAGAACAGTTAATAGCGTTAGGTATTGATGAAAAATGGTATAAGCCGTTGATGGACACATTTATCAAATACAATATTTCTACTACCCAAAGACAGGCTTGTTTTATAGGACAGTGCCAACATGAATCCGCAAACTTTACAAAGCTCGAAGAAGGACTTAATTACTCAGCTAGTAGACTTATGGCTGTTTGGCCCAGTAGATTTCCTAGTTTGGATGTGGCTAATCAATATGCGAATAATCCTCAAAAATTAGCCAACAAAATATATTCTGGGCGCATGGGTAATGGCGATGAAGAATCTGGTGAGGGTTACGCCTACAGAGGAAGAGGTCTTATACAAATGACTGGGAAGGAAGCGTATGCAAACTGCGGATCTGGTTTGGGTATGGATCTTGTTGGGGATCCTGATAGGTTACTTGATCCTCAATATGCGGCTCTAAGTGCTGGCTGGTTCTGGAACAAAAAAGGTTTAAATGACTTGGCAGATACTGGCGATTACGAGACAATGACTAAACGCATTAATGGTGGCTTAAATGGATTAGATGACCGTAAAGCCAAAATAGCGAAAGCTAGAGAAATATTAGGTTAATCATGCCATTACAAAAACTAGCACTAAAGCCAGGACTGAACCGTGAAGGTACTATTTACTCCAATGAGGGTGGCTGGTATGACGGTGATAAGGTGCGGTTTCGTTCTGGTTTAGCAGAAAAGATTGGTGGTTGGACCCAAGTATCACCAAATACAATTAACGGTATATGCCGTTCTATTTGGGTATGGTCAGATCAAGACCTTGGCGCTGGTAATGTCTATTATGGTTTAGGTACTAACTCAAAATACTATATTTACTCAGGCGGTACTTATTACGATATTACTCCAATTATACAAACAGATACTATAACGTCTGTTGCTGGAACTATCTCAACAGTAAGCGGTAGCCCAGTAGTGACTATTACTGATACTTCTTACTCACCTTCGGTGGGTGATTATGTTTTAATTACTTCTACAACTGCAGTTAACGGGGTTCAATTTGCTGGCGGTGATTATCAAGTAACCAGTATTCCAGCGACTAACCAATTTACAGTTAATTTTGCTACAAACGCTACAGGTACAGGCTCTGGTACAGGTGGAACAGTTACTCTTGCCTATGAATATCCATCAGGTCTAAACGTCTATTCTATTGGTACAGGATGGGGCGCTGGTCC
>Ga0214246_1000241_pt1 | contig 15511 bp, 15 predicted proteins | sample TroBogypolimnion_41_FD_153084 | JGI IMG/M metagenome (GOLD analysis project Ga0214246, IMG submission 153084) | Freshwater microbial communities from Trout Bog Lake, WI - 29MAY2009 hypolimnion | ecosystem: Environmental > Aquatic > Freshwater > Lake > Hypolimnion/Profundal zone | place: Trout...
CGTTAATCTCTACTCCTGCCACCGAACTCAAAATTGTAGCTAGCGATTGTCCCGATTTCTTTTGGAGTTCTTCCGCCGAAATTTTAGTGATTACTTTTCCTGATTTTTCTTTGCTTTGCGCAAATTTGGTATCCGAAATCACCACTTCTTGAAGTTGATTCACTTGGATTGAATCTTTTTTTTCTTGGGCATAACCACAAGATGTTACCAATGCAAGAATTGCACTGAAACGAATGAAATTTTTGTTCATTTTTTAGTTACTACTAATTTAATAATCGTGGGAGAAAAGCATAGAATTACCCATACCCAAACCTTTTGTCCCGAAAGTTTGATACTCAATGTAAATGGCAGGTCTCCTGGCTTGCGTCTTGTTGTTGGTCTTCCCATTTGATATTAGATTTGAGTATTTGATATTAGATTTTAAAAAATCATATCAAATAAAATTTTAAATTTTAATAATAAACAAACATTTACTACTTAAAATCTAATATCATAACAGTGACGTTGTAGATAACAACAAGCTTTATAGCATACAGTTGCGGGTACAGCGTAAGATTTTTGATTTTTGAATGTTGATTTCAGATTTTCAGATTTTACTTCTGCTCTCTTCAATCGGTTCCATTCTATATTCAATTACTTTCTTCCCTTTTAATGTTCCTCTGAAAATTCAAAGTCACAACCTAAATACGAGGCAAATGTAGATTATTTAATTTTTATTTACCGTCTTTATTTTTAGAAAATTTTAAAAACTAGCTAGCGAATCCTCCTATCAACAACAGAATAATAGTGCTAACGAACGCACATAAAGTAATAGCATCGTTGTCTATCTTGAGATCTATTTTTGTTAAAATTACTAGTATTTACGCTTTCATTTTGTATGAAATGTTTATCGCAAACTCATTATTTTAAAAATAAAAAATTAGCTACTTAATACAAAAATCCAATTGCACGAACGTGCCAAAGGCAGATAAAATAAGTCTAATTAAATTTTCATAATTATAATAATTGTTAAAATATAAAAACTCAAAATTCACCCTCGGAGGATGAATTTTCACCCTATTAGGCTCAAATTTCATGCAAATAGCGTAAAATTTGATGCTTAAAGCATCAAAAACCACCCTTTTAGTATCGTATTTGATACTAAAAAGGTGGTTTTTGAATCTAAAAGGGTGAAATTTAATACTAAAAGGGTGAAATTCCACCCTTTAATATTTAAAATATAATGATGTAATGAATCTGGACCGAATTTTATATCAACTCCAAAAACGCTTAATGATGAACTTCCTAGAACAAATTACCAATTTAGAAATAAAAATTAGTCACAAATTGCAGAAATCAAATGGCTCACAAAAGCTGTTTTGTAGAAACATTATTTTACTTTTACAAAAAAATATCTAATGCCTCGTTTTTTAAAAATTATATTACTTTTATTTTCGGTTTTCACTTTTGTGCAGTGCAAAAAAGATAATAATACTAAAACAACTGCACTACCAAAAAACGAAATAAAATATGCCAAGGGGTTTTCAATCACTAATTACAATGGTTATTCGGTAGTAAAAGTGTCTAATCCATGGCCCAAAGCAGAGAAAACCTATACTTACCTTCTGAAAGAAAAAAATGGAACTATTCCCGATAGTTTAAAACAATTTACAACAATCAATGTTCCATTAAAGACCATTGTGGTGACTTCTACCACCCACATACCTTCCTTAGAAATGCTTGGGGTTGAAAAAACTTTAGTGGGTTTTCCAAAATTGAATTACATTTCTTCTGAAAAAGTTAGGGCTTTAATTGACGCGAAAAAAGTAAAAGAATTAGGAGACAATCAATCGTTAAATACCGAAGTCATCATTGATTTGCAACCCGAGGTCATCATTGGCTATGGTTTAGATAACAACAATCCTACTTTAGATAATTTAGAGAAAAACGGATTGAAGGTGTTATTAAATGGCGATTGGAACGAACAAACCCCTTTAGGAAAAGCCGAATGGATTAAGTTTTTCGGTGCCTTGTATGGCAAACAAAACACAGCCAATGAAATCTTTAGCAAAATCGAAAAAGACTATCTGAATACTTTAGAACTTGCCAAAAGAGCGACAACTCATCCAACCATTTTAGCAGGAGATATGTTTGAAGACAAATGGTATTTACCACAGGGAACGAGCTGGGGATGTCAACTGTTGAAAGAAGCCAACGGCAATTATTTATGGGCAACTACCCAAGGAACGGGTAGTCTTGCTCTCTCCTTTGAAACTGTTTTAGAAAAAGCAAAAGATGCGGATTTGTGGATTACCTCAGGACAATTTTCTACATTATCAGCGATGGCAAATGCCAATCCCCATTATTCACAATTTAAAGCATTTAAAAATAAAAATGTCTATTCTTTTGCTGGAAGAAAAGGAAAAACTGGTGGCGTTTTATATTATGAATTAGCTCCCAATAGGCCTGATATCGTATTAAAAGACATTGTGAAAATTTTGCACCCAGAATTGTTAGTGGGCTACAAACCGTTCTTCTTTGAAAAATTAAAATAATTTGAAAACGAACCAACGAAATACTATTCTATTTTCAATATTGTCATTGACATTGGTCTTGACGTTACTATTAAACCTAAGTCTAGGACAAGTGGCGATTCCTTTTAAAGAAGTAATCAAAAGTCTTTTGGGATCCAATGCTAGCAAAGACACTTGGGAATACATTATCATTAACTTCAGGCTTCCAAAAGCCATAACCGCTATATTGGTGGGAATAGGATTATCAATCTCGGGCTTATTAATGCAAACATTATTCCGAAATCCATTGGCAGGCCCTTATGTTTTAGGATTAAGTTCGGGTTCAAGTTTGGGGGTTGCTTTTGTGATTCTTGGTGCTGGGGCTTTGCCACTAGTTTTATCCGATTTTTTATTGTCTTCTTATGGAATCATTATAGCATCTTGTTTAGGAAGTTTTGCTGTTTTGATGTTGGTCCTATTGATATCAAAATTTCTAAGAGACACTATGACGATACTGATTGCTGGATTGATGTTTAGCAGCTTTGCTGGAGCTATTGTTTCTGTATTGTCCTATTTTAGTTCGGCAGAAAAATTGCAGAAATTTACCTTTTGGAGTTTAGGAAGTATTGGAAATTTATCATGGCAAAACATTTACCTATTGATGGTGGCTGTTTTTATTGGATTACTCTTCAGTGTGTTTTCTATAAAATCATTAGACGCTTTACTTTTAGGAGAAAATTATGCTAAAAGTTTGGGTTTGAACATTAAAAAATCGCGCCGATTAATTATTTTAGCAACAAGTATTTTAGCAGGAAGCATCACTGCTTTTGCAGGACCAATTGCTTTTATAGGATTGGCGGTTCCACATGTAGCAAAATTAATTTTTCAAACAAGTAACCACCGAATATTATTTTGGAGTACGATTTTAATCGGAGCCATTATTATGTTATTCTGTGATATGGTTTCCCAGATGCCTGGATGTAATTTCACCTTGCCAATTAATGCTATCACTTCAATTGTTGGAGCACCAGTAGTGATTTGGTTATTAGTTCGAAAAAAAAGTATTCAGTAATTAGCTTTTAGTGTCCAAAAAATGAGTAACAAAAACATTCTTTCCGCATCAAATTTAACCATCGGTTATCCCACCAAGAAGGAGAATATCATTATTGCTAAAAACCTCAATTTAAATTTAGAAGCGGGTAAACTAATTGCTTTAATTGGTGTAAATGGAATAGGAAAATCAACACTTTTACGAACATTATCTGGGATTCAAAAACCATTGAGTGGCTCAGTCCATTTGAATGCTAAAAACATAAAAGACTTTAGCCAAGTGGATTTGGCTCAAAACTTAAGTTTAGTTTTAACAGAGAAATTACCACCAAGCAACTTAACTGTTTTTGAATTAATTGCCTTAGGAAGACAACCCTACACCAATTGGCTTGGAAAATTAACCGATGTAGATTTAGAAAAAGTAAATGAAGCTATTGCGCTTACGCAAATCGAACATCTATCCAATAAAAAATATTACGAAATTAGCGATGGCCAATTTCAAAATGTATTAGTCGCAAGAGCATTAGCACAAGATACAGCCTTAATTATTTTGGACGAACCCTCCACTCACTTAGATTTATTTCATAAAGTTTCCTTGTTCAAATTATTGAAAAAACTTGCCAATGAGTCCAATAAATGTATTTTGTTTTCTACGCATGATATTGATTTAGCGATTCAATTATCAGATGATATGATTGTGATGACAGAAGGTGCTGTTGTGCAGGATCAACCTTGTAATTTGATTTCAAAAGGTATTTTTAATTCACTTTTCAAAGACGAAAACATTATTTTTGATGGTGAAAAAGGGAAGTTTGTGGTTAGTTAACTAAAAACTTATTACTGACTTCTCAATCTAATCTGTCTTTTCGCTTCTCCCACTACAAAAGCAACCGAATTGGCAATATTAAAACTGCGAATTAAATCCGACATCGGAATTGTCAAATGATTTTCGAATTGAGCTATAACTTCTTGAGACAAGCCTACGCTTTCTTTACCGAAAACCAACCAATCTTCATCTTGAAATTCGGCTTCATAGATAGATTTTGAAGCATGAGAGCTCATCAAGAAAACTCTTGATTTGTCTTTAATTTGAATCATCCATTCAGCTACATTTTGATATTCCGTAACATCCAAATGCACCCAATAGTCCAAACCCGAACGTTTTAAGTTGGCATCATTAATGACAAATCCAAACGGATGAATTAAGTGCAAACGACTTTCGGTTCCAACGCACAAGCGACCAATATTTCCTGTATTGTTTGGGATTTCGGGTTCTACTAAAACGATGTTTAACATTAATTTTTATATAAAAATAAATCTAAATCTTGAATTTTTTCAAAACCTTTGTCAGCGGTTATTAATGGGATTTGATTGCAAATAGAAGTAGCAGCAACAATAGCGTCAGGAGTTTTAACTTTTGATGATTGTTTTATTGAAATACAAAGATTTTTTATTTCTTCGCTTAAAGCAACTATAGTACATTCGGAAAGGAAATATTTAATTTTGGTTTTATCCTCTAATGAAATTTCGTGATAACCTAACAATTCAATTTCTGTAATTACAGAAACATATAATTGCATTTTGTTTAAAATTGAAGCTAATTCGTCATCGCCATTTAATAAATAAAGAACAATATTTGTGTCCAAAACTATACTATTCCCAATCATTTCTTATCTCTTTTTGAATCTGCAAAGCATCTTTTTTTAATTTCAAAACGCCACAATGCTTTGAAAGATCAATACCTATTTCTTTTTTACTCTTTTTTAATGAAGAAAGTAATTTTACAAATTCTTTTTTGGTAGTATTTTTATTTATTATAATAGTCATAACAATAAAGTTTAACCAAAAGTAATTAATTATTATTAAATTTCAAAACGACTAACTTCCAAAACTTCCCCCGCTTTTAAATTGTTCAAGAGAATGTTTCCAACTCGAACTCGAACCAAGCGCAAGGTTGGAAATCCAACAGCGGAAGTCATTTTTCTAACCTGTCGAAACTTTCCTTCGTTGATGGTAATAGAAAGCCAAGATGTTGGTCCGTGTCGTTCGTCTCTTATTTTCTTAGCGCGTTCTGGAAAATTTGGAATTTCATTTAAACTATGGGCTTGACATTTTTTAGTTAAGTATTTCTTTCCATTGAAGCCAATTAAAACACCATTCTTCAATTGTGCTATTGCTTCTTCAGTAATCATGCCGTCCACTTGAACGTAGTATTCTTTTTCTACTTTTTTGCTACGCACAATTTCACTCATCATGCCATCTGTAGTCAATAAAAGCAACCCTTCAGAATCTTCATCTAAGCGACCAATTGCCATAGTATTTTCTGGGAAACTATATAATTCTCCAAGCAACTTTTTTGGACGTTTGAGTTCATAAATAAACTGACTCAAATAGCCATAGGGTTTGTAAATTAAGAAATGTTGGTGATGGGACATGGATTAAATTTGTAACAAAAATACTATTTAATCTGAGAAACTACTATTACAATTTTTAGTACATTTACATTCTTATAAAATTTCAACAATGACCGCAGTTTTACCTATTTTAGTAGTCTTTATAGTCGCCTTAGTCATCGGACTTTTTCTTGGCAAACAATTATTCTCAGCCAATTCTAAATCGGAGAAAGCTTCATTAGAAGAAAAATCAAATGGTTTATTATCTCAAATCAATCAGTTGAAAGAGCAATTTCAGAATGAACGTAATCAATTCGAAAAACAATTAATTGCATCAAATACTGAAAAAGAAACCATTCGTTCTGAAAAAGAATCACTTGCCATTCAATTGTCCAAAAAAGAAACAGATTTTGAAAATCTTTGGGAACGAAACAAAGAACAAAAGCAAGAAGTGGAACAACTGCAAGAGAAATTTACCAAAGAATTTGAAAATTTAGCCAATAAAATTTTAGAAGAAAAGACGACTAAATTTACGGAACAAAATAAAGAAAACCTAAAAAACATACTTTCCCCGCTTCAAGATAAAATTCAGCTTTTTGAAAAGAAAGTCGAAGACACTCACAAAGAAAGCATTGATTATCATGCCGCTTTACGTCAACAAATACTGGGCTTGCGAGAAATGAATGAACAAATGAGTAAGGAAACCATCAACTTAACCAAAGCTTTAAAAGGCGATAGTAAAATGCAAGGAAATTGGGGGGAACTGGTTTTGGAACGTGTCTTAGAAAAATCAGGATTAGAAAAAGACCGCGAATATTTTGTGCAACAAAGTTTTGTAACTGAAGAAGGAAATCGAGTTTTTCCAGATGTGGTAATTAATTTACCTGACGGAAAGAAAATGATAGTCGATTCCAAAGTAACATTAACAGCTTATGAACGTTATATTAATGAGGAAGATGACCATTTAAAAGCGCAACATTTAAAAGAGCATGTCATTTCCATTAACCGTCATGTGGAACAATTGGGCAATAAAAACTATCAGGATTTATACCAAATGGAAAGTCCAGATTTTGTTTTGTTATTTATCCCAATTGAATCAGCCTTTGCATTAGCATTAAATGAAGATACTGCCTTATACAATAAAGCCTTTGAGAAGAATATTGTAATTGTGACACCTTCAACACTTTTAGCAACTTTACGAACTATCGATAGCATGTGGGCCAACCAAAAACAACAAGAAAACGCGTTGGAAATTGCTCGTCAAGCAGGAGCCTTGTATGATAAATTTGAAGGTCTGGTTGGTGATTTATTAAAAATAGGCAAGAAAATGGACGAAGCCAAAGTAGAATACCAAGGCGCCATGAACAAATTAGTAGATGGTAAAGGAAACCTAATTACTAGTGTTGAAAAATTAAAAAAAATGGGAGCTAAAGCAAAAAAATCACTTCCAGAAAATATAATCACTAGAGCCGAAAAAGATGAGTAATTTTAAAACTGTAAACTCCTCTAGAGTTACCATTTCACAATTAATGTTACCTTCCCACACTAACTTTAGTGGCAAAATTCACGGAGGTTATTTACTTTCTTTATTAGATCAAATTGCATTTGCTTGTGCTTCTAAATATTCTGGAAATTATTGTGTAACCGCTTCAGTTGACACTGTAAATTTTTTAAACCCTATTGAGGTGGGAGAATTAGTAACACTGAAAGCAAGCGTGAATTATGTAGGAAATAGCTCCATGATTGTAGGTATTCGTGTTGAAGCGGAAAACATTCAAACTGGAAAAGTAAAACATTGTAATTCTTCTTATTTTACTATGGTAGCCAAAGATGAATTTGGAAAAAACACTAAAGTTCCAGGGTTGATTTTATCCAATCATGAAGAACTCAGACGGTTTTATAACTGTGTAAAACAAGTTACAATTAAAAAAGAGCAAAATCTTCAAGAAGAAATATTTGATTTCAAATCACAAGAAGCTTTATCAAATTTATCAAAGTATAATGTAAAACTTGAGATACTTTAAAAACAAAAGTAGATATTAAAAATATTTTTACAAGCTTTTTCTTTTTTTAGTATATTTCCAAAAAATATTTTCATGAATATTACTTCAAAATTTCTCTTGTTTCTATTGTTTACCTCTACATTACTTTTTGCTCAAAAAAACATAGATCCTACGTCAGAGGATATTATTCTAGCTCAAAAATTAAGAGAAACCCATGATAATGATGATATTGCAATTTTAGACAGTAATGAAAATATAACCTTTGGACTAAACAAAAATGAAAATAAAGTAACAGTAAATCATTCTGTTAAAGAAAAAATGATGAACATCAACCATAGAGCTTATATCCGGAAATATGAGTTTTATGATAGTGAATCAAAAATTGAAACTTTCAATTTGAAATATCAAAATGACAAAAACACCAATTGTCTTATAAATGATGAGTTTTATAAAGACAATGATTTGTTTTATAATGATGCTCGAGTAAAATATATGCAAATTGAATTTCCAGTACAAGGATACGTCTACAATTATGAATTAGAAAAAAAATACGAAGACATAAAATATTTTACCGCTCTTTACTTTAATGATGACTTTCCTATTCTAAAAAAACAAATTGTAATTACAGTTCCTGAATGGTTAACAATTGAATTAAAAGAATTTAATTTTGATTCGGCTAAAGTCACAAAATCTGAAACCAAAGATTCTAAAAATAATACTATTTACACCTATACATTAAATGACATTCCAGCTATGAGCAAGGAGGAAGATACTCCTGGTAAAAGTTATTTATATCCTCATATTCTATTATTAGCCAAATCTTTTTCCAAAAAAGGAGACACTGTAACACTATTCAATTCATCAACCGATTTATATAAATGGTACAAATCATTGATAGATCTAATGAAAGATGATCCTTCTGTTATGAAAAGTAAAGTAACAGAACTTACTACCAATGCAAAAACAGATGAAGAAAAAATAAAAAATATTTATTATTGGGTTCAAGATAATATTCGATACATCGCTTTTGAAGATGGAATAGCTGGATTTAAGCCTGATGAATCCAACCATGTTTTCGAAAATCGTTATGGAGACTGCAAAGGGATGGCAAATCTAATTAAACAAATGCTAAAACTAGCAGGATTTGATGCTCGACTCACTTGGATTGGTACAAAACATATTGCTTATGACTACAAAACACCCTCTCTAGCCGTAAACAATCATATGATTTGTACTCTTTTTTATAAAGGAAAAAAATATTTCCTTGACGGTACTGAAAAATTCAATTCTTTTGGAGATTACGCCGAGCGAATTCAAAATAAAGAAGTTATGATAGAAGATGGAGAGAATTTTATAATTGAGAAAATCCCTATGGAAAGCTATGATTCCAACAAAGAATCCTTTAAATCAAATATGTTTATTGAAAATAATAAATTGAAAGGAACTTGTTCAAAAACCTATCTAGGTGAAAGCAAATCTCAATTTTTATACATCTACAACACTTTTAAAAATGATAAAAAAATTGAGTCTCTTGAAAATTACTTGTCTAAAAAAGATAATAATATTCGTGTATCCAACATTAAAACTTCCGATTTAAAAAATCGTGACATCAAACTCGCAATAGATTACAATGTAGAAATTGAAAATAAGATTTCCAGTTTTGATAATGATATTTATGTTGATTTAGAATACATGAATGAGTTTAAAGGATTCGAACTCAAAGACAGAAAAATGGATTACCAATTTGATTACAAGACTAATTACGAATCAGTTGTTACATTAGAAATCCCAACAGGATATAAAGTATCTAAATTACCTTCTGATTTGATTGTAAAAGAAAATAACTTTGACATCGCAATTACCTTTCAAAAAAACGATAAAGAAGTCATTTATAAAAAATCATTTATCTTTAAAAACGGGGAAATAAAAGCTTCTGAAATTACAAAGTGGAATGCTTTTATAAAAAATTTAATTGCCAACTATAATCAACAAATTTTACTTTCTAAAAATAAATAAATATGAAAAAAATATTCTTATTCCTATTTTCATTATTTACTATCTGTTCTTTGGCTCAAAAAAAAATAGACATTAAAGAGTTTTTTTGGGGGAAAAATGACCAATTCAAATCTGTTACTTCAATTCCCGACAAGTGGAAAAATGAATCTGCCGTTATTATTTATAAGTATAAGTATTATAATTATCATAAATTTGGTGCAAATGTGACTTATACTTCTGGCATAAGAAAAAGAATTAAACTTCTTGATGAAGCAGCTGTAAAAGAATTTTCTGAATTTTCATTCAAAGACAAATTTTATTCCACTAAAGGGATGTTCTCTTTAGGAGAAGGGAGTAACACCATAGGCATCAAGATTGTTAAGTCTGACGGAAAAGAAATTGAAGTAGATGTTGATAAAAATGCAAAAGTTATAGATAAAGAAAAGAAAATTGCCATTGCAAATTTAGAAATTGGTGACATTATTGACTTTTATTACTATAGTGTTGAGCCTTTTAAATCTATTTTTGAATTTGGATTTGATCCTGAAGAAGTTCCTTTGGGTGATGTATATCCAACCATGGAAATGAAACTAGCTTTCGACACTGAAAATGATTTTTTTGTAAATTTCAACACTTACAATGGTGCTCCTGATTTAATAGAAATTCCCACAGGAAATAGTGATGAAAGAAAATATGAGTTGTCTGCCAAAGACATTGAAAAAAATGAATTTCCACGCTGGTTCTATCCTCTGGTAGAATTACCTTGTTATAAATTTCAAGTATTTTTTGCTCGATCTGGAAAATTTGAGAAAAGAGCCGATGCCTTTCTTTCTGAAAAAGAAAAAACAATCAAAAAAACAGTTACTAAAGAAGATATTTTCAATTACTATGATGAAAAATTTAGAGCCAATGGAGATTTAAGTGAAATCCATGATTTTCTGAAAGGTAAAAACTTCTCTAGTGATGAAGAAAAAGTTAGAGAAGTATACTACTTTGCTCGACATGCTTTTTTTACTAAATACCTAGAAGCTGTAATTGTAAATCAAGCAAATATTTTTAACCCTTTCGAATTGTATAGAAATCCTATTTTCTTTCAATCGGAAGATTCATTTATCAGATATTTCATGGAATTCCTTAAAAAGAATAATATTGATTATGACATTATTGTTGCTACTCCCAATTTTAATGGTTCTATAGATGATTTATTAATTCAAAAAAACGTCAAAGTTTTACTAAAGGTCAACACCAAATCACCACTATACATGGAATATTTTTCCCCTTTTACTAGTGCTGACCAATTCAATTACAATCTCGAAAACACTAAAGCATTTTCGCTTCAAGTCTCAAAAGGAAAAAAAATTATTGATGCCGATAAAATAACCTTACCTTCTAGTACTTATCAAGATAATGTTTCCAAAATAATTTCTTCAGTTACCATAAATAAAGACTTTACTGGCGTTTCTGTAAAAAAAGAAGCTGCCTATTATGGACACATGAAAGAAAACGAACAATCAGACAAATTATACTTTTTTGATTATGTATATGAAGATTATGACAAATATGGAACACCCAAATTAATGGATATGGTTCGTAACAAAAAAAAACAAGAACAATATGAAAAAGAGTTGGATGCTCTTATTAATAAACTTAAAGACCAACAAAAAGAAGCTTTCAAAAAATCAACAGCAGATGACTATGAGATGGAAATTGACGACCATAAACTAACCATAAAAAACAATGGCCGATTTGGAAAAAAATCTCCTCTTGTATTTGAAGAAGACTTTACTATTAAAAATAACTTAATCAAAAAGGCTGGCGATAATTATTTAATAGAAGTCGGAAAACTAATAACCTCACAAATAGACATTAATAAGAAAGAAAAAGAACGCAAAAACAACATATATATGGTGTATCCTCGTGCCTTTGAAAATGAAATCACACTAGAAATCCCAGAGGGTTATACAGTTGCTGGCTTAGAAAAATTAAACAAAAAAGTAGAAAATGAAACGGGTGGATTTGTTAGTATCACTTCTCTAAATGGTAACAAATTAACCATTAAAACAAATAAATACTATAAGAACTATTATGAACCTAATAGTAATTGGAACAAAATGATTGATTTTTTAGATGCTGCTTACCAATTTACTCAAGAAAAAATTCTACTAAAAAAGAATTAAAGATACTATTCCAAAACGTTCGATATATTCGAGCGTTTTTTTTACAACGTAACTCGTTCAAAAAGATTCAATTTATCAATATGCAATAACGTTTTGTTATTGTCAGAACTTCTTGTAAACATTGGTAAAAATTTAGCACCATATACAATTTCATCAAAGGTATAAGAAGCTCTTTTCACTACGGTAGTACTGTACATATCATCAAAAACTTTAATAAAAATGATAACCTCTCCCAAAGTGGTCTTGATATCATTTTCATTCATATTATAAAAAGGACTACTTTCCGTAATTGGATGCACCAAGGTCCAACTCAAGGTAAGTGACCCTACTTTTTCCAATTCTAAATCTAAAGAATAAAATTTATTGACCATTTTTCCCTCTTCTTCAATATGAAGTCCAAGGGTCATTCGGGCTTCAGCATCGGTAAGATTCGTGTTTTTATAAGGCGATAATCGTAACATTAAAGCAGTTCCTTCTTGAAAAGGAGCTACTATAGCATTTTCAGAAAAAATAATATGTGCTTTGGGTTTACTAAATCTTCCATAAAATAAACCAGTGGCAATAGCAAAACTCAACAAACCAAATAATGCTTCTATTGAGGCAACAAAACTGGTCATAAAACCACTAGGGCTAATATGTCCATATCCTACTGTGGTAAAGGTTTGAATACTAAAGAAAAAAGCTTGACCAAATTTATCCATCGATGTTACAGCGGTGATCCCATTCAAATGCTCTACTCCTACCAGATAATAAATACTTGCAAAAGCAAAATTTACCAAAAAGTAAAACGCAAAAACAATAAAGAAAAATTTCCATCTCGGAATGGTCAACATAGTATGATACCAACTGATGCTGTCCAAAAAACTTATACCTGTTTTACTAACATTAGCGTTTCCCGATTTGGTTACAAAACGACCTCCATAGTTGGAAGCATTTGTTCCAAAACCAGTATTTTTAACTGCTTTTGCTTTTGAATTTATTTTTTTACGTAGTGACATATGCAAATTTATTATTGCAAATCTACTAAAAAAAGAACGGAATGAACTGGCTTTTTAGATTCCATATATCAAATAAAAAGAAATCTATTCACTACTTTTGAGGAAAATTTAAACCGCCTTGATGAATAAATCTAAAGAAAATTTTGAAATCCAAAAAAAACTAACTTTAGTTATTGTATCACTATTTATCATCAAATTAATAGCATGGTATTATACCAATTCTGTGGCTATTTTAACAGATACATTAGAATATACTATCAATGTTATTAGTGGTTTCATAGGACTATATAGTTTATTTTTATCCTCACTTCCAAAAGATCGAAATCATCCTTATGGTCATGGAAAAGTTGAATTTCTATCCGCAACCATAGAAGGCACATTAATGGTAGTGTCAGGTTTTGTAATCATCTATGAAGCCATTGACAATTTAAAACATCCACATGTACTAAAACAATTAGATCAAGGAATTTATTTAGTTACGCTTACAGGCATAATCAATTATATTGTAGGCTATTTTTCTATAAAAAACGGAACGAAAAACAACTCACTAGCCCTTATCGCTACTGGAAAACACATGCAATCCGACACCTATGCAACGCTAGGAATTGTCATCGGGCTAATCATAATATATTTTACTCATTTAATTTGGATTGATAGCCTAGTTGCTTTCATTTTTGCTTTCATCATTATTTTTTCAGGTTATAAAATTCTTCGTACTTCAATAGCAGGAATAATGGATGAAGCCGATGACGAACTTCTTGAAAAAATGGTGGGTTATTGCAATGAAAACCGACGAGAAAATTGGGTTGACCTTCATAATCTCCGATTTATAAAATATGGTGGAACGCTACATTTAGATTGTCATCTAACAATTCCATGGTATTTCAACATCAACGAAGGACATAAAGAAGTAGATGAATTGGAAAAAATTGTCAAAAGCAATTTTGGCGACAGTGTAGAACTTATGGTGCATACTGATGGCTGTCTCGATTTCTCTTGTAAAATCTGTGACAAAAAAGAGTGTTCCGTTAGAAAAAATGACTTCCAACAAAAAATTGAATGGACAATTGAAAACGTTTCAATCGATTGCAAACATAAAATTGATTAAACCTCATTATTTTACCTACATTTGATATAGAAATAGAAAACTATGGAAACCAAACAAGACCTAAAACTTGCCGTATTAATTGATGCTGACAATGTGCCTTATGCTAATGTAAAAGAAATGTTTGAAGAAATTGCCAAATACGGCACACCTACCTTCAAAAGAATCTATGCCGATTGGACCAAACCAACCGTATCGGGATGGAAAAATGTACTCCTAGAAAATGCCATCACTCCCATTCAACAATACAGTTACTCCACTGGAAAAAACGCGAGTGATAGCGCTCTTATCATCGATGCAATGGACATTCTCTATACCGGAAAAGTAGATGGATTTTGTATTGTTTCTAGTGATTCCGATTTTACCCGATTAGCAACTCGTCTTCGAGAAGCAGGTATGAAAGTAATTGGAATTGGTGAAAAGAAAACATTAACCCCCTTTATCACCGCATGTGATAAATTTATTTATATCGAAATTCTTAAAAAACCTGATGTCGAAATACAATCAGATAATAAAAAACAAATCAAAAACACCAAAGCGCCAAACAATAATGCCATCAGTAAAATTGACCCTAAAATCATCAAACTATTTGCCGACAGCATTGATGATTTAGAAGACGAAAACGGATGGGCATTCCTAGGTGAACTTGGTAACCTCATGCTCAAAAAGAAACCCGATTTCGACCCTAGAAACTATGGTTTTCCCAAAATGCTTGCCCTTATTAAGAGCATGAACAAATTCGTCATCGACGAACGAGAAAGTGGAAAAAACAACATCAAACATATTTATGTAAAAAGAAAATAAATAACAAATAAAAATTTATAAGTATATAAGCCATTTTCAAAAGCCTACCTTACCAAAAAAATGGCAATTGAAAACAAAGTACGATTAGTGGAAGAGTTGTTTGACAAACTTGATTTAGAAATCAATAGCTTCAAATCAAAAACTCAATTACATTGTCTATCAGGCTGCGGAAAATGTTGTACCAAACCCGACATTGATGCTTCACCATTAGAATTTCTACCGTGGGCTTTCCATTTATTTCTTAACGGCCAAGCCAAAGAAATGCTAATAGAACTAGCCAACAAAACCAACACCAACTGCCAGCTTTATCGACCACTTTCACTAATTGATAGCAACTTTGGAAATTGTTCCGACTACAAGTACCGAGGCTTAATCTGCCGGCTTTTTGGCAATGCAGCCAGTAGAGATAAATATGGTGAACTACGATTAGCCACCTGCAAAATAATCAAAGAAAATCATCAAGAAAACTACGACAATTCTGAAGAAGCAATTAG
>Ga0214246_1000245_pt1 | contig 15370 bp, 15 predicted proteins | sample TroBogypolimnion_41_FD_153084 | JGI IMG/M metagenome (GOLD analysis project Ga0214246, IMG submission 153084) | Freshwater microbial communities from Trout Bog Lake, WI - 29MAY2009 hypolimnion | ecosystem: Environmental > Aquatic > Freshwater > Lake > Hypolimnion/Profundal zone | place: Trout...
TTGCCTGACGGAACTCCGCTGAAATGTTCCAAGACCGAGATTAAAGCAATAATCAATAATAGCGTCAAACTGATTTTGGCTGAGTTCAACATTAACATATCTTGCCAATCCAAGTTCAAACTTTCGGACATCTGCAACCAATAGTTCATTGACTTCCTCTATAGTAAATGTTCGATTCCAGCTATCAGGTAAAACAGTACCATTGCCAATGAGATGGCCAACACCCACGGTATACAAACCAACGCAATCACGATAAGGTTTAAGCCTAATGCCTTCATACGCTTTAATTAGCTGTAGGCCGCGTTCCGATGTTTTCATTTAGCAAAATGGCGGCAACCAAAATAAAAACCAACAATAGAAGCCCAGACAGTTTGTGTGTCTGTATTCCATAAAAGTGGAAGTGCCGCATCAAACTTAACACCGTTATAATAAGCATACCAGCATCCAAATATTTCTACGAATAAGAAGATTGCAAATAGCCCAAAAGTGATTGCTGGGCGCACTAACGCACGAATATTAATTACCCATGTGCTTGCACCAACTGCTGATGCAGAATCGTTTGCAAGCGCAGCAATAAGGTCTGATGATGCTGTTTGCTCTTGAACTTCGCTAAACTTAATTTCTTCCAAGTCTTTTTGTGCAACATAGCCCAACTTTTGTAATTCTAGTTGTTGAGTGAATTGCAATTGAGCCATTTCTAGTTCATGTTTGTTATCAGACTTGTTTTGGAAGTATTCTAGTATTTTAGGAAAACCACCAGATAAGAATGAAACAATTGTAGTAAGCAAAGTAAACATTATTTAACTATCCTATTTATGCGCTCTTGTAAGATTGCAATGTTTTCACGATTGATGCCAATATCGTCACGGTTCTTTTGAATATCTTTTTCTAAGTCCATGCGTAATTTTTCACGCGCTAACTCTGCGCCTGTATTTACAGCTTGATTATTGTCGCTAGTAACAACAAGACTGATTTTACTATTTAATACTGTAATGTTATGTTGAATGTCGCTAATTTGAGATAGCAACCATCCTATGCTTAATACAAGCACAGGAAACATCATCTCGGTTAATTTAGTAAAGTTCATTTATCTGCTTTATTATCAATTTTATCAAACAACTTGCTTAACATATCTTTAATTTCACGAATGTCATCACGATAATCATCTTTAGCAAGATATTGTTTAGGTAGTTCTTCGCGTAAATGAGCTAAATCAGCTTTTAATTCTTTAACAGCAGCCCATAATTCTCTAGCAAACCAACCTACAACTAAACTTGCTGTAGTTAAACCAAAGTTGACAATAGTTTGAAAATCCATGATAAGCCCTATAGTTTGTAAATGTAAGCAAGTGCGTAGTAAGGTGGAATGTTTGCACCAGTACCGCTTGTACCTGTTGATTGGTTAGTTGTAGCTACAGTAATACCTGTAGTATTAGAACCTGATACACTATCTAAATTGTTTTGGCTATTAGGACCGCCTGGAGGATTCTTACCACCAGCTAATGTACTATCATAGTGTGAACCATAAATAGGATGCGTATGCCCTGGGTCTGTTACTACAGAAGTTGCTGTGTGAGTATGTGAAACCACAATAGCATCTGCTGTACCGCCTGTTTGACCTACTGAATAAGAATTGCCAGCAGCAACAACAAATCTATCACGCAAGTCAGGCGAGCCATTAGTACCATCACACAAATTCCATCCGCTAGGAATAGAACCAATTGCACCAGACCACAACATAATCATGCCAGTAGTGAATGATGATGGTGCTACAGGAATACTACCAATAATGCCGTAAATGTTGTCGTAAGTAGCAATTAAATTACCACTAGAATCTTTTAATACTAGTTTATAGTTATAACCAGCTTGAAACCATAACTCGCTAGGTAAACGACCATCTGTACCTATAACAATAGGATTAGCGTTAGGGATAAGACCATTAACGTCTGTGTAAGATGTAAGCGGTGTGCTTGAACCAGCTTGGTAAGTATATAAAAGACCACCAGCTAAAGGTTGTCCTGTGTTATCTAAAAACGATATTCCGTTTCCGATTGGGGATAGATTAACGCTCATTTTTATTCCTTACCAAAGTCTGATAGTTTAGTTTGTTTTTTTGCGTGTGGATGCAAAGTTTTTTCTAACTCTTTTTTTCTTAATGCTTCTTGTGCAGCTTTTTCTTCTGCTTCTTTATTACCTTTTATAAATTTTCTAGCTAAAGTGCCACCAAATCCTAATGTTTTAGTATTAACAGCAGCTTCTAAACCAGTTGCAACAGCTTGTTTAGCATATTCCTTAGCAGCTTCTCTGCCTGATACAACAGCAGTATTACTTGTATTTGCAAATCCTGCACCACCTCTAACATGCTCAGTTTTTCTAGCTACATCCGCTAAATCTTGCAAATCTTTTACAGCTTCTGGGCCTAACATTACAGGCAAATTAGAAGCATATTGATGATGAACTAATTTATTTAATGTTGCTTGACTAACGTTTCCAGTATCATTTTTAATGCCAGAATTTAATTTAAACTCATTAATCTTTGCTGCGTTTAATGCTTGATGTTCTGTACTATTACGACCAATAATGTCTAACATTCTTTCAATATTAACTTGTGGCGTATTTGGCCCATAATGTTTTGACATAAAAGTATTTGCTGCTGGATGTGGTATGCCAGCATCAATTTCATCTTGTCTTCTAGTATCACTAATTGCTGCTTTATATGCTGGATTTTTTTCTTTCTCTTTTAATTCTTTTACTGCTTTTCTAGCTTCATCATACAAAGGTTTATATTGTGCAAATTCATCTTTTAAAGGAACATTTTCTAACTGTTCTCTAATAATTTGAGCTGCTTGTGATTCTAATGGGTCACGAGATGTTCTAGCAATTGTAGCAGTATCAGTTCTAAAGTTTTCATATTCTTCTGGAGTTAAATGCCCTTTAGAAAGTGCTTCATCTAAATCTTGTTTTAATCTTTCTGGAACATATCTAGTTCTTTGTTGTTTTTTAAGTTCATTAGAAATATTTGTTTGAAGTTCACCAACATCAATTGGACTTTCAATAGAACCAGATGCTTCATTTGCTTTTTGATATAGATTTTTAATTTTAGCTTGTTCACCAACATAGTCAGCTTTCATTTTTTCTAAAGCTGTATTTGCTAATTGAACAGGGTCATTAGTAAAAGCATCTGGCGCAACTTTTTCTTTAATTGTATTGAATCCTTCAATAAGTTTAGGATTTCTTTGTTCAAGTCTTTTTAATAAATCTTCATTACCAGGTTTTCCTCTGTTATTCCATTCATCAGATAATTTAGTTAAATCTTGATGCAATTCACCTTCGGTTGGTTCAATTCCAAACTTTTCAAATTGTTTATGTGTTTGTAATGCAGGAACATCAATTTCAGATGGATGAATACCAGCGTAACGTTGTTGAAGTTCTGGTGATGCACTTGCTAATTCAGCATTAACTTGTGCTTCATGTTGAGTTTGCATTGCGCCAACGTTTTGATTTGTTGGTTTTTTAGCATTAAATTGAGCATTAACTTCTTGTTCAGCACCAATATTTTTATACGGGCTTTCTTTTGGTGTTGGGAACATTGCACCAGCAGCAGATTTATCTGCTTTAGCAACGTTAGCAGCTAAATTTTCAACGCCAGCTACTTTTGGCTTTAATGCTAATGGATTAAGTGTTGGATTGTAAATAACACCTTTTGCTAACCCAACAGCAGTTTCAGCAGGATGCTCAGAAATTTGTTTCCAAGTTTCTTTAGGATGCGTAATAATATCGCCCAAACTACGAACTGAACGTTCTGATTTGGCAACATAATCTTGAATAGCATTTTTTACTAAACCAACATTTCCTGTGCTTACGCCAACCAATGTTTTAGTAAGTGGGCTTAACAAACTTTCTTTTTCAAACTCTTCTGGAGTCATTTTATTTTTTTGATAAAAGTTTGTTGCTTGTTGTGTTAAATCTTGAGTTGTGGTTGTTGGTTTTTGTTTAACTTGTGGAGTTTCTTTTAATGCACCTTGAACAGCCAAATCAATAGAACTTGATGATAAATTTTTTAAAGAGTCTAAATCATCAGTTGGTTGTTGAGCTTGTGACGCATTTGTTTTGTAAAGAGCTTGTGGCCCTTTTTCTTGCAACATAATACCAGCACCAATTAAATGACGAATTGCAGGGTCATTTAAATCAATTTTTTGGTCAGGATTAAGACTTAATCTTTTAGATACTGTGTCGACATAAGAATTAGTATCGTTTTCATTTGGGGGTGCCCAACGAGAAATAACACCTCTTAATGTGTCAATACCATGCTTTTGACCATAAGCAAGCAAATTAGCATCAATATCTTTAATCCCTTGTTCTTTTGATGTTGGTTGAGCAAATCCTGTGCTTGAACCAGTTGGTCTAATATTGCCTAAATTTGCATCAGATGTTTTTAATTGTTTAGGTTTATACCCTAAAGCATTTTGAACCTGAGCATCAACGGCTTCAGAAGATAGATTTTGCAAATCATCCATTATTATTGCCCTTGAATAAGATGGTTCATTTTATCAATACGTTGCAATAATGTTTTATATTGTGGAGATTTAATGCCACCAACATTTTTAACAACTTCGCGCATTTCATCTTTATCATTATTATTCAATGCGTTATATAAACGTAAAGCATTTACATCAACAGTTTGTGCCCATTGATTTTTAAAATCACGAGCCGCAAAAAGATTGCCTGTTCGTTTAATATTATTTTCAATGCCACGATTAAATAAATCAGCACCACTAGCCAAAGCATCATTTGTTTTTGCAATAGAAATAACTGCTTCTCTTGTAAATTTTTTGCTTCCTGATGTTTGTGCTGTTAATTCACGACCTGCATCTGTACCTAAACCAGCTTGTTGTGACAATGCAATATTGTTATTAGCAATGTAATGACCTAATTTATCAAAGTTAGTCGCATCATCAGTAGTCCACGGCAATAAAGCATAACCGCCACCAAGATTTCTAAGAATATCTGCGCCACCACCAGTAGTTGTGCTTTTAGCCAATCTAATAACTTCTCTATTATTGTCATGCAAGCCTGGAACTGCGCCAGCAGCATTATTTGCGGCTTTGCGGATTCCTTGAACTTCATTCAAACTTTCTTTAGTTTCTCCAACTGGAATATTAAAAAATTCTGGTGGAGATGCAGGTTGATTTGCAGGACTTGTTGGATATGGTGCAACACCAATAATATTACCTTGAGCATCACGTTGTTGAATAGATGTTCTGCCTGTTACATCAGTAACTGGTGTTGAAATTGGTGCATTCATATTTAATGGTTGAACAGCACCAGTACCTTTAGTTACTAATTGTGGAACTCCATTAATTGTTTCAAGTGTAGGATTGTTAAGATTAGCTTCACCTTGTGCGCCAGTGCCAGCGCGAATAGAATTAATTCCTTCTTGATAAATAGCAGAAGGATTAGTAGCTGCTTTAGAAATATAAGGCGCATAAATAGCTTCTGCAAGATGTTCATCAACACCTTTATTAATTGCACGTTTTTTAGATGCCACAATAGCTTCTAAAGCTGCTTGTCTGCCTTCTGGAGTATCTTCAGCATTTTTAATTCTTGGGTCATTTATAGTTGCATTTGCTTCATCGCTTACAACTTGAGCCATTTCATTTGTAAATTTAAATTTTGCGCTTTTAGATTGAGTGCCAGCTAATTCAGTTTGATAGGCTTGTTGTTCAATTTTTGGCTTTAATGTTCCTTCTGCAAGCTCTGTTGCAGCTTGTTGCTCACGAACTGCTAATGGATTAATTTGTTGAGCTTGTTTATACGCTTGTGCGCCACGAGCAATGTTAAGCATATCGCCTATGCTAATAGCAGCAGGTGGTTTTGCACCTAATGAAATTTCTGAGTCAATATTAAATGCAGCCATGATTTATCCTAAGATTCTAAAATAGATGGATTGTAATTAGAAACGGCATTTCCACCACCACCGCCTATTAATGAAATTCCACCAGCGGCATTAGTATTTCCACTACCATAAGTTTGATTATTTCCACCAAGAATATTGCTTAATGAATACATATTAGCAGCATTACCAATTGCACCGCCAAGCGCATTAGCAGAACCAACTGTACCAGCAGCTTGAGCAGCAGCACCACCAGTAGCCAAGTTTGCAGCATTAGTGCCATAATTAGATGCCAAAGTATTTGATGCGTTTTGTGCAGTTTGACCTAATCCAGCAATAGAAGCTAACGTATTGTAAATGTTTCCGCGCTGTGTATTATAGTTTGCAAACGCTTGTTGATAAGCATTGCCAGCAAAGTTTTGTGTGTAATCTTGAAGTGCTTTAAGTGAATTACCACCAACTAACCCACCAGTAGCATTAGATTGAGCATTGGTAGCTTGCTGACCTTGCCCTAATTGCCATTGATAATTAGGTGCTAAATTGGCATTTAAATCTTGAGCATTAAATTGATGAGTTAAATAACCTGTGCCTGTTTGTGTGCCAATTGGATTACCTTGTGCATCGTAAGTCTGTGTAGTGCCAGGCAACATAGAACCAATAGTATTTAGTCCTGAGTAACCAGTTGCTCTAGCTGGTGCAAGTTGAGCGTTCTGAGTATTAAATATATTTTGTTGTAATTGCGCTTGATTAGCAGCAGTTTGAGCTTGAGTATCCGCTGCGCTTTGAGCAGCATTAGAACTCATTAATCCGCTAACTAAAGAGCCACCAACGCTTAATGCGGCAGATACAGGGTCGTTATACCCTGGGGCTTTCATTACGCTACTAAATTTAAATTGATTACCGAACATAGTTGCACCTATCACATTTCATGTATATTTTACTTGAATCTTCGTCAATTTCAACAAAGCCAAAGCGTTTACAAAAATTTAATCCTTTTTCATTGCCTTTTGTCACCGATGTTACTGCGTGACCATACTTTTCTATTACTTGACCAATGGTTCTTTTAATATGCTTTCTGATACTAAACTTAGGCACTCCATCAAAGCTAACGTGCAATTCATTGTCTTTAATCATTACAACGCCAAACAATTTATCGTCATGCTCTAATTCTACAAACTCCCAACCTTGTAATGCTTCAGCAAATTGTTCTGCTGTAATGCTTAATCTATCTTTTACAGTATTGTAGATAAGATTTATAGCGCGATTAGACATTATAATAAGGCACTTTGTATGGCTTACCATTCACCGTAATATTTATGAAGCCTACGGGCTTTGCAGGTAGTGTGGCAGTACCTGTTGTCGCTGTTGGTGCGCTAGTAAAGTTCAATAAGTTAAGAAAAAACTGTTGCCATGCACGAGTAGGTCGTTTAGTCTGACCATCCAAAAACTCAGTCTGTGGATATGGGTTAGTTTGATTAACGCCATACAATCCATTATTAGCTGACATTAATTGTCACCTTCAGATGCTTTTAGATTAGCAGATACTATCACAGCCTTAACTGGGTCTGTAACCACTACTTCAAACACTCTATCTCTTGACCATCCAAGTCTACGCCAAATAGCACGATTTTTATATTTACCTTCTGCGCCAATACTTACCCAATGTTCTTTAGACCAAGTAGAGCCACCATCATTAGACCAACGCAACATCGCTTGTGGATTTGTTGTTGGTGTTGATGAATTAATTTGTGAATTTAATCCCAAATACAATGACTCTGCAAATTGAATTGTTAGCGTATCGTCAGGGTAAATAGTGTAAGGGTCAGAAATATATTGACCAGCTTGCAATGATACGCCTGTTGTACCAACGCCAGGTTGGAATTGAATTTGCAATTCTTCTAAGTATTGACGTTGTAAATCAGTCACTAAATGTGGTGCGCGTCTTAATCTGCGTACTTGATTACCATCATCTGTGTAATTAGATGGGTCAAGTTTGTAAATATGACCATTTGCAATATCGCCTACAACAACATCACCTTGAAATACAGCAGAACAACTGACTGTATACATTGTATATTCGCCTGTTTGTGGGTCTGTAGTTAGCCACTTATGCCACATTTGAGTAGAAATATCATATACCCAAGTTAAATTAACTGATGGGAATGAAACAACGTAACATTCGTGACCTTCTAATTGATAAGTCCACGCATACGCATCATCAATGTATTGATTGACTAAACTTTGCTCTACAGCATGAGTAGAAATACGCTGTGGCATATAGCCATTCATCTGCATAATTTGTGCTTGACCACGATTGTTGCGTGATACATAAGCAAAAGAATTGCCTAAACGAGCTACAGAGAATTTAGCTGCAATACCATGTTGAGTATTAGTGCCTGGAATACGTTGGAAAGGGAACGGAAATGTGCCTACATCCACCCAAACTTCTGATGATGTTTCACCCAACAAATAAACTTCACGATGGTCAGCAATAATTGAAACTAAATTATCAGGCGAGCCGTCTTTAGATGAAAAGCTCAAGCCTTGACTGATTGGTGACAATGGATTAGATGCGCCCCATTGTTGTGAATTAGGTTTGTTGTAAATAAAATAGTTGTCTACAATATCTACAGTATTACCACCGCTAAAAGCACCATCTGTTGATGGCAACACGCTAAAGTTAAGCGCATATAGCGTTTCAGAGCCAACAGTTTGACTATTATTTAATACATAAGTACCTGTACCGCCAGTTCCTGTGCCTGTAGTAAGCGTAAGTGTTAAACCTGTGCCAGAACCACTTGATGATGTTGATGCAGGATTAGAAGGAACTGATGTGTATTGACCAGCGTTAGTTTGTGTCAAACCTGTCACCGCACCACTACCACCAACAGAAGTGACTGTATAGGTTGCAGGAGTCGTGCCATATACACCACCAAGCACAGTTACCGTGTCATTGACTGCATAACCTGTACCTGCTGTAGCGATTGTTTGACTTAATACAGTACCGCTGCCTAAAGTCGTTATAATTGTTCCAGCAGTTACGCTTGTACCTTGTATCGTTTGACCTGGATATAAAGTGCCTGTAATAGCAGTTACTGTAAGAATATTCCCTGAGATTGAGCCTGTAATTGTTGCACCAACAGCAGCAGAGTTAAATACTTCGCTTGCTTCTGTTTGCGATACGTTAATTGTATAAGTGCCAGGGCCACCAGTTCCAGTACCCAAAGCTGTAATAACAGTTTCTGGAGTTACACCTAAACCAAATAACGATTGACCTATGCCAATAGTTCCGCTTTTTAGCAAAGTAACTGTTAATGTTGTGCCTGATACTGAGCCTATAAAAGTAGCACTAGCAGGATTTGAAATACGCCATGTGTAGCGATATTGTCCATCAACGATATATACGTTGACACCATTATCAGTAATGCCTACACGACCTGTAGAAGTGTTTAATGTACCTACCAATGTAGGAACATAGTTAGAAGTCATTACATAAACATAAGGGCCACAGACAGCAACTAAATAATTGTCACCCGACACAGTACGCATACCACGCACTTCTTGTTTATTTTGAAATACAATTTGCGTTGTAAGACCAGGCGTTGGATACAAAGACACAACACCACGTTGACCTGGCTGTTTTAATGGGTCAATTTCTGGCCGCCAGTTAATACACTCTTGAGCATCTTGATAGATGGAAGGTGCTTCATAACTTGGCCCTACAAATCCAAAGTCAGCCATTATCTAAAGAAGCCCCCTGATAAAATCCAGCCAGCATCTTTTTGACGGCTAGATAGAATTGCATCGTTAAAGCGTGATGTTTGAACTGGTTTCATATTGGTGCGTTTTAGCGTTGCTTTAGATTGCGCTGCATAAGCATTAATCATCGCTATTTGCGTTGCGTTTGCTTTGCCATACATAGGCATTAAACGTTCTGCTAAACACCATCTAAGAGCCATAGAATAGCCCTGTGGTAGATTAATGACATCATATAAAGTCACAAAAGGAGTAAATATAGTATCAACAAACAAGTGCATCTCGCCTTGTGCTGGATTAGGCCATACAAATAAGTTACCTAATGTTTCTGTTGGTTGGTAGTAAAGGGCTTTAGGCCACGGGCCATTAAGCGTTTTAAGACCAATCATTTCATAATCTTCTACGTTCAATACAGCTACAGGATAGTCAAGACCACCATTAGCGACTACTGCGCCATTAGAGTTAGTGTTAATACGCACAAACGCTGAATTAATGCCTAATGGGCGTTGATAGTAAAGATTGATTGATGTTGATGATACATTTTGACTAATATTAACTTGATATGTGCCAGCTTCGTTAATATTGCCACCAGCACCTGTCAACATTTGAGTAATTTTAGTGCCTGGTAAAATACCTGCGCCTGATAATGTTTGACCAATAGCAACTGCGCCTGATGCAATAGCAGTAACAGTTAAGATGTTACCTGAGATTGAACCTGTAATATTTGCGCCAATTTGACCGCCTGGGCCGATAGTGTATTGTGTTTGACCTGGTGTAATCGGGAATACGATTTCAGTTCTATAAAAAACCATCATATCTTCATTAGACCATTGGTCAATCATGTCATTTAACATATCAAAAGCATCTTGCGCTTCATCTGCCGTTGGAGTTTCACCAGAAGCTAATGCGCCAATGTCTTTTAATGCTCTTGAGATAATGTCTATTGGTTGAGCCATGATATGTCCTAAATGCTAGGCGTGAATGTTTGTGGTAACCACGGGGCTACAGATTTAACTTGATTATCAGCTAAATAAGCAAGTTGTTCATCTAGTCGTGATTCTATAATATTTAGACCGTCTTTGATAGATTCTTTTTGAATTAAATCTATTACGTCTTGCTCTATAATATCTGCAAAAGGTTTGTCTATTGTGCCGTTAAAATACCAATTGCCTTCTGTTTCTACAGAGTTGTCATCATTATTAGCAATTACTTGGTATTTAGCACAAGTAATAACTTCGTTTTCAGCTTCTATGCCTTTAATAGACCAAGTGTAGTTAGCCATTATTTAGCTTCCAATACTGCGATACGTTCTGCTTGTGTGTCTATGATAGCTTTAAGTTCTTGAATAGCTGCTGTTAATGTAGCTACTAGGAATGATGTATCAATGCCTTGATATTTAGGTTCACCTTTTTCATCTACAGCATCTTTTTCACCTGTTACGCAGTCAGGCACTACTTCTTGCAGTTCGTGAGCAATAAAGCCTTGACCATCAGAGCCGTCAGATTTCCATTTATATGTAACAGGTTTAAGTTGTGCGACAGTATCTAAAGCACCAACCATAGGTAGTACGTTTTCTTTTAGTCTATAGTCTGATGAAGTTGCATACGTGGTAGCAGTCCCGTTAGTTGTTATTTGACCGACAAGTGACCCACTTCCGTTATTAAAAGCAATAAATCCTTTTGTATATGTTGACGAGCTAGGTGATAAATATATCCCATAGGTTGATGAAATATCAAAATTTACACTTACTTTAGCTCCAAAATTTCCTGAGTTCCCAATGTTTAAATTACCATTAGAATCAATACGCATACGTTCTGTTGTACTTCCAGCTGTTCCTGTAGATGTCTTAAATAAAATACTTGCCGCTTGTTGTTGAATTTGCACGGCTTCACTTAATACAGTATTGTCATTAGTTCCAATACTTAAAAATCCACCAAGGCCAGTTGTTCCATATCCAGTTATATATCCGCCATAATTATTACCTAAAGTAGAATCTCCAAATTTTAACGTTGGTTTTGTAGTGGCATATAAATTTAAAATACTTGCAGGACTACTTGTACCAATCCCTACGTTGCCAGAGGAGTCGATACGCATACGTTCTGTATTGTTAGTAGCAAAATAAAACGGAGTGTTTGTTTCTGAACCAATCCAACCTATACCACTATCTGCACCTATTCCTGTAGTTTGAGCAGTACCAGTTGTGTTATATGCTCTTATTCTTGCATTAGCGGCTGGATTTGCATATATATTGCCGTTTACTTCTAATTTTGCCCCTGGACTATTTGTTCCAATCCCTACGTTACCACTAGTATCTAAACGCATTTTTTCTGCGCCACTTGTGTAAAAAGTTAATGGTAAATATGTCCCTGTGCCATTGATGCCTGATACTAATTGAACGTCTGTAGAGCCGTTAGTGGCAATTAAAATTTTACTTGCATTGGTTGGGTCGGCTGCGTTACTAGCTTGCCATGAAGCTGCTGTGCTTGTGCCATTAGGTAACGCATAAATACCTGTTGAACCATTAACAGTAGTGGTTTTAAATGAACTTCTGCTTAATACAGTAGCGTTTGAAAAATCACCATTTAAATTTGAACTTGTGCCACTTAAAGTTAAGCTAGTAAATGTACCTGCCGCAGCAGCAGTTCCACCAATTGCAGGTGGGCTTGCTAAATATGTGCTAAATCCAGACCCACTTACTGTGCTAGATGCTGACAATGTTGTGAATGCACCACTATTAGGAGTACCGCTACCAATTGTGCCTGGTGCTGTATAAGCACTTGAAGCAAGCATAGTATTAGTAACTGTGCCTGTATCGCCTGTAGTGACTACGTTACCATTGACTGTAGGTAGATTTAATGAATATGAGGAAGCGGTATTAGGGCCAACTAAAGCGACCTGACCACCTAGTGTTGCTTGAAAAACTAATTGACCCATGATTTTGTCCTTATGGTGCTATATAAATTGTTGAGGCTGTCAATGCCCCTGTTGATGGATGATATTTTAACTTGCTTGATGACGTTTTGATACCCGTATTTCCTGTTGATGCTGATACAAAAGTCACATAATAATCACTATTAGTCGTTGTATCGTCTGTAATAGCTACGTTAGTAGCGTTTGTAGCCGTTGTGGCTGTAGATGCGCTACCTGCTGACCCTGAGATATTAACTGCAAGTGAAGTAATGCTACCGCTTGCCGCATTAAGTGGAACAGCAGTCGTGCCAATATATAGTGATGAGTTACCTAATACGCCACTAGGAATTGTGCCTGATAAATTACCAGCAGTTAAACTTGTCAAACTTGCGCCAGAACCACTAAATCCAGTAGCAGTTAATACACCTGTTGATGGATTAAATTGATATTTAGTAGAGCTTGTATATTCTGTAGAAATATTACCGCTAGTTTGATTAGCAAATAATGGATAGCGAACAGCGTTAGTAGTCGTGTCATCTGTAACTGTTGCGTAAGCCGTTGGAGTAGTCCAACTTGGTGCGCTAGTTCCATTAGATGTTAATACTTGTCCTGTAGTGCCAGCACTTAAAAATAATGTTGAACCTGCGCCTGATTGGTAAGGAATATATCCTGCACCACCACCAGCTAAATTAGTTGCAGTAGTCGCAGTAGTCGCTGAACCTACAGATAAAGTAGATTGAGCAACGTACTGAGGGGCAGAAGCACCAGCAGTTAGCACATAATTAGTCGTTCCTAACGCTAAAAATGTTGTAGCACCAACGCCTGTGTTATAAGCCAAAGCACCAGCAGTACCACCACCAATATTAGTAGCCGTTGCAGCAAGCGTAGCAAAAGCTACAGCACCGCTTACAATAGAACCTGCTATAGATGTTAGCCATGTAGGATTTGAATAGCTACCAGTTGTATAAACACCATTGGTGACTGTTCCTGCGTTACCTGTGATGCCAATACCCCAAGTTCCAGATGCGTTTGTGCCTGTTGTTGATGGTGCGCCTATAGTATTGTAAGAAATAGTTTGTGCAGTACCACCATTAAACGTAATTCCAGATGCTGCACCAGTTCCGCTATTATTAAACGTCAATGCGTTTGGTGTGTTAGCTGTAACTGTTGTAGAACCGCCTAAACTGACTGAATTACCATTAATCGTAATACTAGAATTAGCTAAATAGCTATTAGTAATTGGAGTAGCGTTCCATGTACCTGCTGTTAGCGTTCCTACTCCAGTAATTCCTGTGTATGAACCACTAATTAAGCTAGATGCAATCGTTCCGCTAGTAACTTGTGATGCTGCAATTGCAATAGATGTGTTGCTTGCGTTAGTTAATTGACCTTGAGCATTGACAGTAAATGTGCCAACACTTGATGCAGAACCATAAGAACCTAATGTAACGCTAGTATTTGTAATAGAAAACTGATTGGCAGATAAAGTTAAACCTGTTCCTGCTGTGTAAGTAGAAACGCCTGAGAATAATACCCAAGTAATTGGCGTTACGTTAATTGTTCCTGTGTCAGCAGATGTTGATACCCATGCTGTATTAGCTTGTGAGCCATTTAAAACGACTGTGTATGCGCCTGGCACTTCTGACCATACATCCATGTCAGTTGCACGAGTCCAAGTGCTTGCAGAAGCGTTATAAATACCATTGTATTGACTGGAACCTTGATTTTTAACAAGAACTCTATCGCCAGTTAATGTAGTATAGCCATCAATTGTTTGTAAACCTGATAGCGTAATGCTAACTGTAGTAGCACATTTACACGCTGCTTTAGGGCCTAAACCTTGTGCAACTGTATCTACATAAAATTTATTAGCAATATCTGTATTGCCACTAGGTGTTGTTGTAATTTGACCTGTCAACATTGACACATTAGTAAATGCGCCAGTAGAAGCACTAATTGAACCAATAGGTGAGCTATCAATCGTGCTATTTGTAATTGTTAATCCTGATTGAATAGGATTAATTGTTGCGTAGAATGGCTGACCCTGCCCGATAAAAGTATTAAAACTATTATCAAGATTGAATAACGCCTGTACGGGCAGAATATTCTGGTCTATGGTTTTAGCAGGGTCTGACATCCAATTTCCTTAAGTTGCTGTATGCAATATTGAGTAATTGATAGTAACTGATTCACTATAGGCATTATTGGTACTATTTTTAATGACTACAGAGAATGAGCCGTTAGCAATTGCTGCAATAAATACATTATAAGCACCCACAGTTCCACCAGAAGCGATAGAACAAATTACATTATCACCATAACTTACTTGACTATTTGTAACTACAAATAATGCTTGAGCTGCTGGTGCTAATTGTGAGTTTGCAGTAACAATTTGACCAGATGATGTGTTAATTGTCACACCAGTAGTTTTATTGTTAGCTTGCGTTACTGTGCCAAAGTTGCCACCGTTATAACCAATCTGTGATGTAGCGTAAATGTTTGTAGCAGTAATTGTAGAAGGTAATGGAGCATTAAAATACTCACCACCAGGGCCAATTAAGCTGATACATACACCATTTTGGTCAAAAACACCTTGAACTGGAACAATATTGGTTACTGCACTATTTGCTACACCTGGATTAGCCATAATTAACTCCTATGACTGGTCAGCACAAGGTGTTACATAAAGTGTTGTCGTAGAGCCTGATGGACAAACAGCAGTCATGTAAAACGGTGTGGTTGGTACAGCAATAACGATTGGCACTTCCATCAATGGCGGCAACACAAAGCCTTCTTGTGCTGTTCCATCAGC
>Ga0214246_1000246_pt1 | contig 15365 bp, 14 predicted proteins | sample TroBogypolimnion_41_FD_153084 | JGI IMG/M metagenome (GOLD analysis project Ga0214246, IMG submission 153084) | Freshwater microbial communities from Trout Bog Lake, WI - 29MAY2009 hypolimnion | ecosystem: Environmental > Aquatic > Freshwater > Lake > Hypolimnion/Profundal zone | place: Trout...
ATGATAGAATGAACCAATGAAAATAATATTCGTTCCGACTTCATAAATTAAAACTCATAAAAAAACCATACGATTGCTCGTATGGTTTTAGCTATTTATTCTAAATCTTTAGATTAGAATTTGTAGTTAACTCCAAAAGAAACTGCTGACCAGTCAGCTGCTAAACCAAAAGTAGTTCTGTTTTCAGCATTTGTCCAATCTCCTTTAGAAGAAGAATAAGATAATGCAGCAATTTTAGTTTCAATTGAGAAATTGCTTGAAACGAAATAACTAATACCTGGAGCAAAAGCAACACCAAATGAATTATCTTTAGTGCTAGTACCAACATTAGGAGTCATTTTAAGTGTAGCAAAATCAAATCCTAATTGAGTGAAAACTGAAAATTTAGAAGATGGAGTAAAATAATATCTTCCATTCAACCCAGCTCCAACTGTACTAGTTTTGTCAGATCCAGATGTAGTTGTAGCATCAATACTTCCCGAACCAAAATTCAACCCTAAACCTAAAGAAATATTTTCAGTTAGAAAATAGTTAATCGTTGGCTTGAAATTGAAATCACTACTTTTGTAATTTCCACCAACGTTCAAATAATCTTTATTAGTATTAGAAGTAAATCCAACTGATCCAGTTACAAATACATCTCCTTTTGAAAAACCTTCTCCTGAAGAAGCTTTCTTGTCTTGAGCATTAGCAAACGATAAAACGAATACTGCTGCTGCTGTTAAAAAAATTTTTTTCATGTTTATTTTGTTTAAAATTAATACTACAAATTTAAACGTATTCTCTTTTTTAAAAACCACAATCCATTTTACACTTATCAACAATATTATTAACAAGTGTTGATTTTAAAGGACTGTTTACTAATACAATAGAGCATTAGCTGTTAATAACCCTAAAAAATTGATTTACAGCCAACTTTAATTCAATCTTAATTAATCACGAAAATTGTATTATTTTTTTACTTTAAATAAACAATTTGGTAACCTTAATTTTACAAAACTGAAAATTAAATTGAATCAATCTTATTAATTATATTGTATTACAATAAGATTATTTATTTTTACCAAAACGTATTTCAGATGAAAGTTATAATTATTAATGGTCCCAACTTAAATCTTCTTGGCAAACGAGAGCCAGAAGTATATGGCAAAGAAAGTTTTGAAGATTATTTTACGCTATTAAAATTAAAATATCCGGATATTGCTTTAGATTATTATCAAAGTAATATTGAAGGAGAGCTTATTACTAAAATTCAAGAGGTGGGTTTTTCTTATGATGGCATAATTTTAAATGCTGCTGCTTATACTCATACTTCGATTGGGATTGGTGATGCGGTTAAAGCTATCACTACTCCAGTAATAGAAGTACATATTTCAAATACCTTTTCAAGAGAAGATTTCAGACATCAGTCGTATATTTCACCCAATGCCAAAGGAGTGATTTTAGGTTTTGGATTGAAGAGTTATGAATTGGCTTTACAATCATTTTATAACAGAGTTTCATAGATATCCTAAACAAATATAGTTATCACACCAATGAAAAAAATTACTGCTCTCCTATTACTATTCATTTCCATTACAACTGTAGCACAAATCAAAGGAACAGTTACTGACACAAAGGGTAGACCCGTTCCTTTTGCTAATATATATGTAAAAGATACCTATATAAGCACGACCTCTAATGAACAAGGAAAATATGAATTGAATATCAAAATTCCTGGGAACTATATTATTTTGTATAAATATTTGGGCTATAAAACGGAAAAAAAAGTCATAGAATTCAACACTGTTCCTCAAATTATTGATGTGACTTTGATTGAAGAAAATATTCAATTGGAGGATGTCGTTATAGATAAAAAAATAAATCCAGCCATTCAAATTATAAAAAATGCCATTGCACATAGAAAAAATAATGCTAGTAAAACTGCAAAATACAAAGCTGATTTTTATTCTAGAGGCATCTTTAGAGTGAAAAATTTACCCAAATCGATAATGGGTCAGAAATTAGATTTCTTTGATGAAATAATTGATTCTACCCGAAGTGGAATTTTATATTTATCGGAAACAGTCTCCAAAATAACTTTTCAAAAGCCTGATCAAATGAAAGAAGTTATTGTGGCGTCTAAAGTGAGTGGCAATGACAATGGCTTTAGTTTTAATAGTGCTGCGCAAGCTAACTTTGACTTTTATGAAAACTACCTTGATTTTGATGTAAAAGTAATTTCACCAATTGCCGATAATGCTTTTAATTATTACAAATATAAATTTGATGGTTCGTTTGCAGATGAGAACAATAAAATAGTCAATAAAATAAAAGTCACTCCAAAAAGAACTACCGAACCTGCCATGGAAGGTTATATCTATATTGTAGATGATAGTTGGGCGATTGATGCCGTTGATTTAACTATTAAAGGAACTCAAATGCAAAATCCAGCCTTAAATAGTCTAACCTTAAAACAAAGTTATAGTTATAATAACAAAACTAAAATTTGGACAAAAAACACTCAGACCATAGACTTTGAAGCTGGAATGTTGGGTATTAATATCAATGGTAAATTTACTTATGTCTATTCAAATTTTGAATTTCCAGACAAATTTGAAAAGAAAACATTTTCTAATGAAGTGTTGAAATTTGAAGAGAATGCCAATAAAAAAGAAGAATCATTTTGGACGACTATTAGACCTGTTCCTCTAACACCTGAAGAAAGTACTGATTATTTAAAAAAAGATGCCCTTCAAACCAAAAAAAAATCTGAAAAATATTTAGATTCTATTGACTCCAAAAGAAACAAATTTAGAATTATGAGTGTGTTGTCTGGGTATACTTATTCTAATTCATTTAAAAAATGGTCTTTAAACTACGAAGGCCCATTAATGAAAACTTCTTTTAATACTGTACAAGGATGGAAAACTCAAGCAGGTTTATCTTATACAAAGCGAGATGAAGATAAGCGGACTTTTACCAAAGTTGGATCCAAAATTGACTATGGTTTTGCGGAAAAAAAATTACGAGCTATCGGATATTTTACGCATAAATTCAATAATAACAACAATGCACTTCTAACTATTACTGGCGGAAGTTCGGTTGCTCAATTTAATGCTACCAATCCTATCTCTAATGCTGTTAACACCGTTAGCAGTTTGTTCTTTAAAGACAACTATATGAAATTGTATGAAAAGAACTTTATGGCTGCTAATTTTGGTCGTGAAGTAATGAACGGATTGAACCTCAACTTCAATTTAGAGTATGCCGAAAGAAAACCGTTGTGGAACAATAGTAATTTATGTTCTGTAAAAAAAGAAATCGACTATACCTCTAACAATCCTTTGTTACCTTTTGATTATGCAACACCTGCTTTTGAAAAACATAATCTGATGAAGGGAAATGTAATGGCGGTACTAAAATTTGGTCAACACTATTGGACACGTCCCGACGGGAAGTTTAATATTGGTAACGATAACTATCCAACAGTTTATCTAGGTTATGAAAAGGCATTTGCTGCAACGGATAAAAAATATGAGTACGATTTACTTTCGGCTAGAATTACACAAGACATCTCCATTGGAAACAAAGGTGAAATGAAAATCAATCTTAAAGGGGGCAAATTTTATAATGCGGATGGAATTTCATTTGTGGATTACAAACACTTTAACGGCAACCAAACTCATATTGGCAGTGGTGGTAGTTATACCAATACGTTTAACAACCTTCCTTATTATGCGGCAAGCACTAACGATAGTTATTTTGAAACGCATATAGAGCACAACGACAAGGGTTATTTGATGAATAAAATTCCATTATTAAACCTTTTGCAATCGCAATTAGTTTTAGGATTCCACAATTTAGCTATACCCAACAGAATACCTTATCAAGAATTTACTGTCGGATTAGACAATCTGGGTATTGGGAAGTTAAAAATATTTAGAATAGATTACATTCGTTCGTACCAAAACGGATATCAAGGCGATGCTATATTGTTTGGATTGAAATTATTAAATGCGATGGAATAATTCATGAATTATAGTTTTAAAATGTTGTTTAGCAATCTAATGAAGTCGTTTTATTTTATTTCAGTTTTACTATTATTTATTGAGCCCGCATTATTTGCTCAATATAATTTTACTAAAGTAGATCTTGCATTGGAACAAGCTCAGCGTACTTTGGGAAAAAACATGGTTGTTTTAGTCTATAAAGACGGGAAAATCATTTATAAAAAAGAGTCAGGGAAATTTACCGAACAAACCCAAGAACCTATTGCCAGTTGTAGCAAATGGTTAACGGCAGCTTTGGTCATGACGTTTATAGACGAAGGCAAATTATCATTAGATGATAAAGTGAGTTCTTATTTGCCTTCCTTTAAAATAGCTGGTAAAAATACTATCACTATCAAACAATGCATGTCGCAAATGACGGGCATTCATCAAGAGCCTATCAAGCTAATGAAACTTTTAACCCAAAAGAAATACAAAACATTAGAAGAAGAAGTTAATGATTTTGCCTCCAAAAGAACAAATGATTTTAAAAATGGAACCGCTTTCTTTTATGGAAATGTAGGATTGAATATAGCTGCTAGAGTTATAGAGGTTATTGGTAAAAAAGATTTTTCACAATTGATGAAGGAAAGAATACTGCAACCCCTAGAGATGAATAGTACCCATTTCGACAAAAATAACGAAGCGCCAAATCCTTCAGGAGGAGCTGTTTCATCTGCGAAAGAGTATATGAATTTTTTAGTAATGCTAGTCAATAATGGTCAATTTAAGGGAAAACAAATACTTTCTGAAAAAGCAATTACTACTTTAAAAGAACCACAAACCTCGTTGGACAAAATAAAATATGCCCCAAAAGTAGCCGAGGGTTTTAATTATGCTTTAGGTTGTTGGATAGAAGATACAGACTCCAGAGGTAATTCAACAGTATTATCCTGTCCGGGATTATTTGGGACTTGGCCTTTAGTAGATTATCAAAATGAGTATTCGTGTTTGTTTTTTGTAAAAAGCCTTCTTAGTGAGCAAAAAGCATCTACTTACTTAGCCATAAAAAAGAGTATTGATAGTGTTTTAGCAACAAAGAAGTAAAATCGCTTTTACTTAAAGAAAACATCATATCCAAATCGGATTAATGTTCCTATAACGACCACTAAAAAGAAAATTCTTATAAATCCATTTCCTTTTTTGATGGCAAGCTTGGCTCCTACCCAACCACCCATAGCATTGCAGATTGCCATTGGGATAGCAATTGCCCAAATTATCTTTCCTTTAAGAATAAATAAACAAATTGAACCAAAATTGGTTGCAAGATTGACCATTTTAGCATTTGCGGAAGCATGAAGAAAATCAAAACCAAGAATGGCTACAAATCCTAACACTAAGAAACTCCCAGTCCCTGGACCTATAAACCCATCATAAAAGCCAATGCAGCTACTCATCACAACAGCAAGAGCTAATTGTCTTTTGGGAGATAAGTTCTTTTCTTGATGAATACCAAAGTTCTTTTTAGTAAAAGTATAAATAGCGATTACACTTAAAACGACTAACAGTATAGGTTTCATAAAATTATTACTTACCAAAGTCAGTACATTGGACCCTAAAAAAGCGGCACTAAAAGCAACTAGTGCCATAATGAAAAGCAATTTCCAATTCATTTCTACCTTCTTCAAATACTGACGCGCAGCAAAAGCAGTGCCACTAAAAGCTGGTATTTTTAAGGAGCCAATAACGGTCGAAACTGCTAAATTGGGCAACGCTATCAAAGCGACAGGAGTTTGGATTAATCCACCACCACCTACGATGGCATCCACAAATCCTGCAAAGAAAGCAGCAATACAGAGTAAAATTAATAAGTAGGTTTCCATAAATTAAAAATAAAAAGAGGCACAATTTGCGCCTCTAAACTCTATTTTATATACTCTATTTCTATACTCTAACAATATTAGCTCCAAGGGCTCTCAATCGTTCATCAATTCTTTCGTACCCTCTGTCAATTTGCTCAATATTTTGGATAGTTGAAGTTCCTTTGGCAGAAAGAGCTGCAATTAACAATGAGATTCCGGCTCGAATATCTGGAGAACTCATTACAGTGGCCTTTAATTGCGATTTAAAATTATGTCCCATAACCACTGCTCTGTGCGGATCACATAACATAATTTTAGCCCCCATATCAATCAATTTATCCACAAAGAACAATCGGCTTTCAAACATTTTTTGATGAATCAACACATCACCATTCGCTTGAGTAGCCACCACTAACACAATACTTAATAAGTCGGGCGTAAATCCTGGCCATGGCGCATCGGCAATCGTCAAAATAGAACCATCAATATCGGTTTTAATTTCGTATCCATTTTCGTGTGTTGGAATATAAATATCATCGCCTCTTCGTTCCAATGTAATTCCTAATTTTCTAAACACACTCGGAATCACACCTAAGTTATCCCAAGAAACATTTTTAATGGTAATTTCGCTTCTTGTCATTGCCGCAAGACCAATCCAAGAACCAATTTCAATCATATCGGGAAGAATTCGATGATCACAACCCACTAGAGATTCAACCCCGTCAATAATTAACATATTAGAGCCAACCCCTTTGATGTTTGCTCCCATTGAATTCAACATTTTACACAACTGTTGCAAATAAGGTTCGCAGGCAGCGTTGTAAATTGTAGTCGTTCCCTCTGCTAAAACAGCAGCCATCACAATATTAGCAGTTCCTGTTACTGACGCTTCATCAAGCAACATATAAGCTCCTTTTAATCGCCCTACATTTTCAACACCATAAAAATGATCTTCTTTTTCGTAACGAAATTTAGCCCCCAAATTAATGAATCCTTCAAAATGAGTATCTAATCTTCTTCTTCCTATTTTGTCACCTCCAGGTTTTGGAATATATCCTTTACCGAAACGCGCTAAAAGTGGTCCAACAATCATGATAGAACCTCTTAACGAGCCCCCTTCTTTTTTGAAAGCTTCGGTTTCAAGATAGCCTACATTGACATCATCAGCTTGAAAAGTAATGGAACCGGGCCCATTTTTTTGCATCTTCACTCCTAAGTTTCCTAAAAGAGTAATCAATTTATTGACATCAATAATATCGGGGATATTACTAATAGTTACTTTTTCTGGAGTTAAAAGTACCGCACACAATATTTGCAATGCCTCATTTTTAGCTCCTTGTGGTGTAACATCACCTTTGAGTCGAATGCCTCCTTCAATTTTAAAAGTTCCCATATTTTTTTGTTGTCTGTTTTCCGTTATCAACCGTCTAAAAAAACAGACAACTGACAACAGTCAACTTATTTCGGATTATTGTTATTGTTGTTGTTTTTAATAAATGGTTTCTTGCCTGGCATTGGCTTTTTAAAACCTTGAATTTTTAAATTCTTTTGTGGCATTAGTGATTTATTAGACACTTTTTTATTGGTTCTAATTAAATCAGTAGTGGTAGAAAGTTCTTCTTCACTTTGAATCAAGTTGATAGTTCCTTCGGACAATTCATATAAATGTTCAAAGATAACAGCGTCGGTAACTGTATCTTTATTCCAACTCAAATAGGATTTTTTCATGTGATTGGCAATTACTTTCACCAAGGCACTTTTCATTTCACCTTCTTCCCATTTGTTGGCTACTTCTATCATGTATTTGATATTGTTACCATAAAATCGGTACTTTGGATTCTTTTGCGGATAAGCCAAACGCTCTGGTTTCAAATTAATGACATCACGTGTAGGAATTGGATAAGGCGAATCTGCCACCAATTTAAAATCAGACATAATAAAAATCTGATCCCAAAGTTTGTGCTGAAAATCGGGCACGTCACGCAAATGGGGATTCAAACTTCCCATCACTTGAATGATGTATTTTGCCGCTTTGTTTCTTTCAACATCATCTTCAATTGCCACAGCTAAGTCAATCAACTTTTGCAAATGACGACCATATTCTGGGATGATTAAATGCGGACGTTCGGCATTGTATTCTAAATTGAATACAACATCGTTTGCATTTTCTTTTATATATTTTGGTACCATATTAAAATGAAATTATTCCTTCTATTGAAGAAACTTCTAAGTATTTTTCAACCACATCATCTGGAGATTCCATCGTAACATTGATTGAAACTGAAGTATATTTTCCTGCTTTTGATTGTTGTGTTTTTATTACCGCGCCCATATTGTCAAATGCATTTTCAACTTCTTCAATCTTTTTTGCATCGGTAGGCACAATAAATTTATAAAGGTATTCTGATGGCCAAGTAGAAGTATTATTTAACTCCTCTTTTAGGCGAATGTAAAATTCTTCGGTCTTTTTATCCATTCTTCAATTAAAATAAAGGCAAATATACATTTTTGATATTATATATTGGATAATGGATATTAGATTTTTATGGAGGTAAACTCCCTTAAGGTAGTAAATTGAAATAGCTTTTTATTCTTTCTTTACAAAAATGTATAGTGAATTACCAATTAAGCTAATTAAATTCACATTTTTGAGATATTAATTTACATTAATGCGATTTTAATTTACATTTTTGCAAATTTAATTTACATTTTTGAGATTTAAATTAGCATTAATGAGAATTTAATTAACATTAACGAGAATTTAAATAGCATTAATGAGAATTTAATTTCCTTTTTTGCTATTTAAATATACAAAAATGTAAACTTTAGGTAAAAGAAAATAAATTGGGAGTATTCAGTGCATACTAGAAAAATGATTGGAAATAACTATTTTACTTTAGCCGTACTATCTGCAATGATATTTTGAGTCTCATACCCTGCAAATTGCTTTAAATAGCTTTTAATAGAAGTTCCATACCCGTCACGGCATTTCTTTTTACCGTTAGATTCTAAATATTTTCTAACTGAACCCGCGCCTCCTAAATGAGCTGCCGCCAAAATACCCGATTCCGTAATTTTTACACCATCGATTGTTTTACCACGATAGTCTTCAATGATGTCTTGCAGTTTGGATTTGTTGATTTTCACCAAAGCAATGAATGCTTTTTCTTGTAATAGTGGATTGTTTAAAAATTCTGAATTGCTATGAATTCCAAGTGTACGAAGTGCCGAGGTCCCAAATTGGTATTTCCCCATATACCCTAGTGTATTGACTAATTTGTATTGCCCCTGTGATTCTTTAATTCCAATAGCTTCTGAAAATCCAACAAAGTGTTTTCCGATAAAAGGGGTGGATTGATTAAGATAATCTGTGGATTTTAATGATGGGAATTGGTAGCCCAATTCTTCTTTTTCGCTTACATGAAATTCTTTCTTATTTAATGTGTCTACCGATTTAAAAGCGGTGCTAATAAATCCAACTACTATAAAGATTCCGATGTAAAACGACCATTTATTTATCATAAAGTGTAATTTCCAAGCGCTGTCACCATCTTGATATTGACGGGGCAAATATACAACTTATTTTTAAATAAAATTGATTTCCAAGCACTTATAGATTTTAGAAGTACAAATAATGAAATCTAAAACCTGTAACGTTACTGATTTCAATGGTTGGCGCGGGAATTTTAATCGATGTAAAAACAGAGAAAATGGTCTTTAAAAGATGTGATTTGGTTTGAATTTTAGATAAATCGGCATCCAAACTCAAGTAAAATTGTCTTGTTCTTTGGTATTTTGGATACAAATCGGAATCTTTAAAGTTTTCCGTTCCCGATATCATGCCATCGGCACCATATCCTAGCGCAAGATTCAACCAAACTGGTAGTTTAGATTGTTTAAAAAAAGAATGCATGTTGGCAGAAAGCCAATAAGTTTGCCCATTATAATCTTTTAATATTTGCTGCGTAAAGGAACTCCCCAATTCCTCAGGACGCACTGCTGCATAGGAAGTAGTATGAAAAGAAAACTTGGGCACAATTCGTTGTTCTTTCCAAAGTAATTCCTGAGAAACAAAAAATGTTGTTCCTGTTGCGTTGGCAGCCATATCACCCCAAGAAAATCCCCATTGCGAAGAATATCCATCAAAGACTTCAACGGTAGTCATAAAAGCAAGCCCTAAAGTAGCACCATATAGCAGTTGACTTTGTTTACTGCATCCGCTCCATTGTAGAGCATTTGCACCAAAAGTTCCTATATGATAGGATGAAAATAAATGCCCCGCTTTGTCCATTTGCAACCATTCTTGATTATCATTAATGGAATGCAAATTGGAATGAGGATAACCAGCATACCAAAGTTGATTGAGTCCAACCAATGCTAATGAAACTGTAGAGGCTTCACTAATAACAAGAGTATTACGTCGCGGTTTATTTAAAGAATCTGAAGGTTTTAAAAACGAATCTACAGTGGTTTGAGAAAATCCAAAAACAGATTTAAGTATAAAAATAATAAGTAATATAACTCTTAAATTATTCAACACCTATCTTTTAGTTCCAGTACTATTCAACCAATCTGCATATTTTTTGGCATTAACTTGATGTTGTGCAAATGTAGAAGCAAATTCATGATACCCAAATTTTTCTACACTAGCACAAAAATAAATATAATCATGTTTCTCAGGATTTAGAACCGCATCAATTGCGCTTATATCAGGCTGTGCTATGGGTCCTGGAGGTAATCCTAAATTAATATAAGTATTATAAGGAGATTGTATTTTTAAATCGCCATACAACACTCTTTTTATCACTTGATTGAAATCATTATCTCTCAACTTCAACGCATAAATAATAGTTGGATCACCTTGAAGTGGCATTCCTTGTTTTAATCTATTCAAATAGGCTCCTGCCACTCTGGGACGCTCGTCTAATTTTACTGATTCTTTGTGAACAATAGAAGCCAAAGTAATCACTTGTTCTGGAGTCATTCCAAGTTTTTCGGCTTTTGCCAAGCGATCTTTGTTCCAAAACTTTCTATATTCGTCAAGCATTTTATCCCGGAATTTATCGGCAGAGGTGTTCCAATAAAATTCATACGAATTTGGGATAAACATCGCTATAACATTCTCTTTTGTGAAACCATTCTTTTTTAAAAATAAGCTATCTCTAAATGACGTCATTAATTTTAAAGAATCGGCTTCAATTTCAGAGCCAATTCGCTGAGCCACATTTTCCAATCGTTCTTGATTATTAAATGCAATTTTAACCGGTACATTTTTTCTTAAGGAAGCTACCAAACTATAGCTACTCATTCCTTTTTTAAATAAAAATCGTCCAGGCTTTATATTTTTCTCATACGAACGAAGACTTGCCATACATTCAAAATCGCTCATGTTTTTAACATAAGGAGCAATAATTTTTTTGACCTCTTCATATTTTGAGCCCGTTGGAATTTTTATATAAAATTCTTTAGTAATAGCTTTAGTGTTATCTGTAAAATATTTTAGATAAACGACAGCACTTAATAAAAGACAAATTCCTACAATACCTATAACTATGGTTTTAAATTTCTTATTCAAAATTTTATTGATTTAATTATTTGGGTTAATCAACTGAAAAATAGCTTCGTCTTGATACTTGTTGTTCATGTATACCCATTCTTTTTTAACTCCAATTTTCTGGAAGCCAAAAATAGCAAAAAGGTTTAAACTTGAACTATTCTCTACTCCAATATTTGCAAATAGTTGGTGCAGTTGCAATTGATTAAATGAGAAGTCAATGACTAAGCTCAAGGCTTCTTTACCATAACCTTTGCTCCTATCTTCTTTATTTTGGATTACAATTCCAATTCCAGCTCGATTATTTTTGGGGTCAAATTCAAATAAGTCAATTAATCCAATTGCTTTATTAGATGCATTGTTACAAATTGCCAAACGCAATTGTTTGGCTTCATAGATATCTTGATGGGCATTTTCAAGATATTGTCGAATGAGAAATTTGCTATAAGGTGTTTGTGTATTGCTCACTTCCCAAATGTCTTCATCGTTTTCTATAGCATAGATAAACTCTAAATCTTCGGGTTCGAGTGCGCGGAGGTAAATAGTATTTCCTTTTAAGGTCATAGAAGTTTAGATTTCAATTATTCCTTCAAAAACAAAAGTTGCAGGCCCTTCTAAAAAAACATTTTCATATCCTTTATTTGTTTTCTCGAAAGAGACTTTCAACGTTCCTCCTTGAACATCAATGTCAATACTATTTGAATTTGTTTTTCCTAGGGCGTGCATGGCAATGGCTGTTGCCGTTGCTCCGGTTCCACAAGATAATGTTTCATCTTCCACGCCTCGCTCATAGGTTCTCAACCGAAAATGATTGTCTGAAATCTGATATACAAAATTCACATTACTCCCTGCTTTTCCATACAAATCAGAGTGACGAATTTTGGCTCCATTCGTTTTTACATCATAATTTTCAATGTCATTTACCAAAGTTACATGATGTGGAGAGCCTGTGTTTAAAAAAACATATCCTGCTTCGATTTTTACGTCTTCAACATTCTTCATTTGAAGAGAAACAATTCCACTTTCTAAAATAGTTGCATGGTGCAAACCATCTGTTGCAATAAAAGTAGTTTTACTATTTATTACTTCCATTTTTTTTGCAAAAGCCACGATACATCTTCCTCCATTCCCACACATTGAACTTTCATTTCCATCGGAATTGTAATATACCATTCTGAAGTCGTTTTCTGAATCGTTTTCTAATAAAATTAATCCATCTGCGCCAATTCCGAATTTTCGATCGCACAATTTTTCAATTAAACGAATATTATCTTTTGGAAAAAAATATTGACGATTATCTATCATCACAAAGTCATTCCCTGTTCCTTGATATTTATGAAATTTAATTTGCATATTTATTAAATATTGAGGCACAAAGTTACAAATATTAATGTTACGTTAAAGATTGTTAAACGAGCGTTAAAGCATTTTATGGAATTTAAAAAATTTATAATTTTACTATCGAATTTTAAAACTTAAATGATATGAAACGATTTTCGAGTCTATTTTTAGTAGCATTATTAAGCGGTGCCACTACTCTTGGTGGTTACAAATTATTTATTGAAAAAGGAGTGGGTAGCCACTCCATAATTACTCAAAGTTCTGAAAATTACGGAAGAACAGTAGGAATGAATGCAGAGAATATTGATTTTACTTCTGCAGCAGATAAATCGGTGCATACCGTAGTTCACGTAAAAAATGTATCGGTAAGAACTGTCTACAATCCAATTATGCAATTTTTCTATGGGTCGAATGGAGGATCACAACAACAAGAACAAATAGGAACTGGTTCAGGAGTTATTATTTCAGAAGATGGATATATTGTTACCAATAACCACGTAATAAAAGATGCCACTGAATTGGAAGTTACTTTAAACAATAAAAAAGTTTATAAAGCAAAGCTTATTGGAACGGATTCTAAAATGGACATTGCTTTATTGAAAATAAATGCTGATGAGAAATTATCGTATTCCACATTTGCAGATTCCGACCAAGTAAGAGTTGGGGAATGGGTATTAGCTGTTGGAAACCCGTATAATTTAACCTCTACTGTTACCGCTGGTATCGTTTCCGCTAAAGCAAGAAATCTAGACACTAATGGTATTCAATCTTTTATCCAAACCGACGCTGCAGTTAACCCTGGAAATTCAGGGGGTGCATTAGTTAATACTAGAGGTGAATTAATTGGAATTAACACTATGATTTCATCTCCTACAGGAAGTTATGCTGGATATTCATTTGCAATTCCTTCTAATATTACGCGCAAAATAATTGAAGACATTATGGAATTTGGGAATGTGCAACGAGGTGTTTTAGGAGTTGCTGGAAATGAATTAAATGGTCCTACTTCAAAAGAATTGGGGATAAAAGAAACGCAAGGCTATTATATTTCTAAAGTTATTAAAAATTCAGGTGCAGAAAAAGCAGGATTGAAAAAAGGAGATGTCATTGTAAAACTAGACAACCAAACTATTTCTACTTATCCAGAATTAACAGGATACATCAGCACAAAACGTCCAAATGATAAAGTTCAAGTGACCATAATTCGGGATGGAAAAAACCAAATCATTCCCGTAACATTAGTTAAAAATGACATTATCAATACTGATTTTAAGGGATTAGAATTAGAAAATATTGATGGCAATGACAAAAAAAGATTTAAAATTGATTATGGTGTAAAAATAAAAGAAGTCAATAACGACCGATTAAAACCATATGAAAAAGATTTAACTGGTAGCATTATTTTATCCATTGATGGGACAAAAGCTACAGATGTTGAATCAGTTTCAAAACTAGCTAATGATAAGGATGAAAGTCAAGGTGTCAGCATAGAAATGATTAACAAAATGGGACAAATAATTAGAATCATCATTTAATTCCAATATAAAAACAAGGTTAGAAAAACCATCAGCTAATGAGTTGATGGTTTTTTATTTAAAAAAAATTAAATATTATTTCACGAAAACGTTATAGTTGATTACTTTTGCACCAAATTTATTAAAATCTTGAAAATCAATTCAGGAAAAAACTACAACATAACTATTTTACTTTCTTATGAACAACAACAATTTATACGAAAAAGAGCTTTCTTTTCAAGCAGACAGACGAAAAGCTGGCGTTGAATTTATTAAAATCATTAGTGATTTATGGTACGATAAATCCATAGAATTAATTTTTTTTAGAAATCAACTGATTGACAGAAACGTTAGTGATATCATGAATCTACATGAATATGCGGGAGAATTTGTTCAAAAACCAATTAATGTATTTGATACTGTTGAAATTGCTCGTGCTATCTTAAATTTAGATTTACCTCCTTCGCGAATTGATATAGGAAAACTAACTTATGAATACCACTTAGAAGATAACAAATATCATGATGCGAGAGCATTCGTAATAGACAAATTAAAAGGAGCCAAAAATTCACAAGAAATTAAACCAAAAGATGTTATTCTTTATGGTTTTGGAAGAATTGGTCGTTTATTGGCTCGTGAAATAATGAGTAAAATTGGGAAAGGTCAACAACTTAGATTAAGAGCTATTGTAACTCGTGATAGAAATGATGCACAATCACTAGAAAAAAGAGCTTCCTTATTGAGATACGATTCTGTACATGGTGATTTTGAAGGTTCTGTTTCTGCAGATACTGAAAATAATGCTTTAATTATCAATGGGACTACGGTACATATTATTACTGCGAATTCACCAGAAGAAATTGATTATACTAAATTTGGAATTGAAGACGCCTTAGTGATTGATAATACGGGAGCCTTTACCACTGAAGAGGCATTAAACCGTCATTTATCGTCAAAAGGCGTTGATAAAGTACTACTAACCGCACCTGGTAAAGGAGTTCCTAATATTGTTTATGGAGTAAATCATAATGATTATAATCCTGATGAAGTAAATATTTTCTCAGCAGCATCTTGCACAACTAACGCAATTACTCCTATTTTAAAAGCTGTGGAAGATACTTTA
>Ga0214246_1000253_pt1 | contig 15206 bp, 18 predicted proteins | sample TroBogypolimnion_41_FD_153084 | JGI IMG/M metagenome (GOLD analysis project Ga0214246, IMG submission 153084) | Freshwater microbial communities from Trout Bog Lake, WI - 29MAY2009 hypolimnion | ecosystem: Environmental > Aquatic > Freshwater > Lake > Hypolimnion/Profundal zone | place: Trout...
ATCTTACCAGACAACTAATGAAATATGTTAGCACATTCGCTGACGTTCAATACAATACTCAAGTTACCAGAGTAGAACAACTATTTGGTTGGAATGTTAAAATAGATGATAATATCTGGATTGGAGTCAAACATATATTTGTTGGGGCTGGTGGCAATGCATTAACTATTTTACAGAATTCTGAAATCAAAGAAATTGAAGGATACGGTGGTTTTCCAGTATCAGGTCAATGGTTGGTTTGTACCAATAGAGATACCGTTGCTAAACATTCGGCTAAGGTTTATGGGAAGGCTTCTGTAGGCGCACCACCGATGTCTGTTCCACATCTGGATACACGTATCATAAACGGTGAAAAGCAGCTTATATTCGGCCCATATGCTGGGTTCTCAACCAAATTCCTTAAGACTGGTAGTCGTTGGGATTTATTTGCTTCGATTAGACTTAAAAATATAGGGGTAATGCTTAAATCAGCCTTAGGTAACTTTAGTTTAACCAAATATCTAATTACTGAGGTTCTTAAAGGTAAACGAGCTAAATTCAGAACACTTAAACAATATTATCCCGATGCAGTAAAGAGTGACTGGAAGCTTATACAAGCAGGTCAGAGGGTTCAAGTTATCAAGAACGATAATGGTAAAGCTACTATTGAATTTGGTACCGAAGTGGTTGGTTCTAGTGATGGTACAATCATAGGATTACTGGGTGCCTCACCTGGTGCTTCCACCGCAGTTCATATCATGGTAGATGTAATAAGAAAGATGCAACTGCCTGTAAATGAAGGGGATAAGAAGATTGAAGATGTCGTTAACACCAACATAGATGAAGATTATTTCAGACATCTTGAAGAGTTCTGGAAATATAATTGTAAAAATAAATTTGGTAGTACCGAATAAAGATGTATATTTGCACTTTAAATAATCAAAATGGATAAAGTAACATTCGGTAAATCACCAGCGGCAATAAAATTAGCTGAAATTCTTGATGAAATTGGTGATAAAAAACTTACTAGTCGAGTAACCAAAATACTAGTGAACTATAATAAGATTTCAAATGAGGTAAAAAAAGCTAAAGGCTTAACTGATGAAACAAAAGGATTCATTAATAATGCTATATTAGCTAACGCTAAAAGCAATGCGAAAAAGCGTTTAACTGGCAAAGTTCTTAGCTTTGTATTAAATTTAATAATAGCTGAAAATCGAATGTTTGTACGTAAAGCAATGTCACTTAGTTTAATAAAACGCAGAGCCATATCAAAACAAGCTATTTTAGACAGTCAAAAACAATTATCAATAAACAAACAAAACAATGAAAGTATTTAAGCCTTTTGAGGAACTGACCTCAACAACAAAATCAGGTATTATGATAGGAGCTATTTTGGTTCTATTTATTTTTTGGGGTATCATTTCTACTGGAACTACTCATCTTTTTCCTAGTATCCCACAAGTATTAAACGGATTCTCTGAGTTATTTAATGATGGGTTAATAGTCCATGTATTTAGCTCTTTAGGATTATTTATCCACGCAACAATCATTGCTGTAATTATCTCACTTATATTGGCTTATTCAACACCAATCGCAGCATTAAAGCCTCTTGCAACGTTCATATCTAAATTAAGGTATTTACCGTTAACTGGTATTTCATTTTATATTTCAATTCTAATAAATGATGCTAGAAGCGTACAGACTTGGATATTGGTAGTATTCATGACAACATTCTTAACTACATCATTATTGGCTATGATAAAAGATATTCCTGAGGAAGAATTTGACCATGCTAAAACGCTAGGTTGTTCTCGTCTTGAAATACTTTGGGAAGTAGTTATAAAGGGTCGTTTTGATTATGTAATTGAAATGGTAAGACAGAATCTTGCAATGGTCTGGATGATGCTGGTAAGTATTGAGAGTATTCTTGCGGCAGCTGGTGGTCTTGGGTTCTTAATTAAGAATAATGATAGACTTGGTGATAATGGTAAGGTTATTGCGTTGCAAATAATCATCGTTGTAATCGGTATCTCTTTGGACTTCTTATTGACCAAATTACGCAAGTTAATATTTAGATATTCAAACTTTTAACGTGAAAAAATGGTATAAAGCTTTTACTGGCTGTTCTGAACTTAAAGCGTGGACTCTAGGAATCTTGGTAATGACATTACCAATGTTTGCATTCACTAGAATGTTAATAGAAAGTATACATGCTTTAGGGTTATTTATTATCATGGTAGTATTTTACGGATTGTCATGGTATATTTACATCACATTAATAAACGAATTTATTCAAGAAAATAAAAATGAGCTATAAAGAAAAAGATACTATCCTGTATTTGGATAAAGTAAGTGTTGGTTATCCTGATAAAAATGACCATAAAAAAGTGAATATGATATTGAAAGATATATCATTAATGGAAAAAGACATTGTAAGAGATGGGCATACAGCTACTGGTAGAATAATTGCTATCATTGGTAGGTCTGGCCGTGGAAAGTCAACGTTCTTTAAAGCATTAACTGGTCTTTTAAAACCTACATCAGGTAAGGTTCTTATACCTAATTTTGATGGTAAACATGGTATGGATGCCAAGGAAGTTGAAGTTGGTGACGTTGGTCTTGTTAATCAGGGATACACCCTTTTCAGGCATAAGACTGTAAATCAGATTATGCATTATGCTATGCGTAAAGATAAACGACCTTTAACTGAAAAGAATGCTGTAATTACAGCTTATTTGACTGAATGGGACCTTATCGAACACATCAATAAATACCCAGTTGAAATGAGTGGTGGTAGCCGTCAAAGGGTTGCGATTCTTGAACAATTATTGACATCTAAACATTTCATTGTATTGGATGAAATGACCAGTGGCTTAGACCCGTCCGCAAAGGAACATGTTAGAGAATCAATTAATAAAGTAGCCAATCTTGATGAATTAAATACTATTATAATGTCTACACATGACATTGAATTTGCTGTAAGTATGGCAGATAGTATTTATGTTATCGGTCATCCAGAACCGAATGCTAGTTATAGTACAATAATTAAATATTATGACCTTAAACAAATGGGGTTGGCTTGGCTACCATATAGTGATGCACATGTTAAACTAATGCAAGAGATAAAAACAATTGTTATTAATTCGTAGAATCTCTTTTGATAACTCTATTAATATAGCTACATAAAGGTTGAAGATTAGTGTAATGGTTAAGTTTCAATATCTCTTCTTCAACTTTTGTGTCACTTATTGGGTTAATATGGTCAATATCCCAGCCATGATTTAATTCACCATTATATTTTCCATAATTATCCCAGTTCATCCATGGTTCCCATTTGGATTCTAAGTGTTGTTTAAATTCTTCGTATGAACAACCGAGTATTTGATAAGTTTTAGATTTTTTAGAATAACCATTATTTTTTATTGAAGAACGAACTCTATGACGAATAGCATCTTTAAGCCTATAAAATGGGTCTTCCCTTTTTTTAATTTGGTTTAATTTCTCACGAGCTCTTACCAATTCCCAATTATTTTTACGATATTCTTTTCGTTTATTAGATATTATTAGTTTATTAGCTTCTCTATATTCTTTATCTTTATCTTTAGTTTTAAGATGATAAAGTTTAGATTGAAGTTTTATTTTATCTGAATTTTCTTCCTTATATTTCTTTTTATTAATTTTAGCTTGTTCTTTAATTCTTTCTTTATTTTCTTGATACCATTTTTGTTTGTATTCATTTTTGTTAAATTTGATTAATGATTTAACTTTAATTTTTCTATTTGGATTTACTTTATTTAAACGTTCTATCCTTTTAATATTACCACAAGACATACAATACGATAATTGTTTATTTTTAATTTTATCATAAGTAGTAAAGCCAGATAATGGCTTATCAATTTGACATATAGTACATATTTTATTTTCCATCTGGCTTAAATTTAGCAAAGTATTCAACCAATAACCAGTTGATTAGTTTTGACTTGTTTTCTTCAAGTAAATAACGATGATTCTCTTCTGAGATGCTAATGCTCAGCTTCTTCTTTTTGTTTTCAATAGACTTCTTTTTCCTTCCCATAGTTGTGATGCTTTATAATAAATATCACGAGTTTTCAGAAAAGTTCGTATTAGTACGAATTTTATTTTTAAAATATTCGGTAAGTAATGAATCAATAAGCTTTGATTTATTAAAGTTACCTTCATCCAGTTTCTTAAGGATATCTGGGTCCAATGCGATACTAATTTTGGTTTGTTTTTTATCTTCCATAGAAATAAATATACTAAATAAATTTGGTTATGTAAATCTTAAGATGTATATTTGCATTCTAATCGGGAACAGGACATCTGAACATATTAAAATCATGAAAAATTTTTTATTCTTATTCTTATTTGTAGCGATGTTAGTGTCTTGTAAATCCCCACAAGATAAAATTTTATCAAGTGTTGATAATTATATTATCAACAATTTTGTTCCAAAATTAAAAGACCCTAAATCATATGAACCAATCAAGTCAACAATTATTGACACGTTAACTAATCACCAATTTATAGAACATACTATATCACGTATGGAATTGCTTTCGGAACTGAACCGTTCACCGCTTGACACTAATAAAATTGATGTTAATAATCCTCCTAAAAATGAATATACTACTAAATTACTTCAATTAAAAGAGCAATTAAAAACATCCGATAACAATATTGCGTGTATTAAAGTTAAACATGAATTTAGAGCTAAAAATGGATTTGGTGCATTAGATGTTTCCGAGATTTATGTTACTTATATGGTAAATACTGGTGAGTTTGAAATATCTGAATATCCTACATCTGGACTTGACCCTGCCGCAAAAGAACACGTTAAAGATTCTATAGACAAAATCTTAAGTCTTGATGAATTGAATACTATTATCATGTCAACTCACGATATTGAATTTTCTGTCAGAATGGCAGATAGTATCTATATCATCGGTCACCCTGAAAATGATACAGTAAGTACTATAATCCAACATTATGACCTTAAACAAATGGGATTAGCTTGGACTGAATTTAATCAGAACCACATGCAGTTGATTAAAGAAATAAAAGACATAGTAATAAAATCATAATATGAGAATAACGTCAAAAGAGAAGAAATTAATTAGCAGCAAAAATGCTAAATTGGAGAGTGCAAAAGAAACCTTAAAAAATGAGTTTATTGGTTTAGATACAGTAATTGATAATATCATAGATAATATCAGGCCGTATTATATATTCCCTAAATCACTTAAAAGACCATTGGTTATTAATTTGTTTGGTATGACTGCCACTGGCAAAACAGACTTGATACAACGAATGGTAGAGTTAATTGACCTTAAAAAGAAATACGTAAGATTTGACGTTGGTGAGTACGCTAACACTCATGCTTTTAAGTTAAAAGAAGACTTTACAGAAAAGCTTTGTAAAAAGAATGATAATAGTATGGTGATTGTATTCGATGAAATACAATTTGGTAGAACAATCTCAGAAAAAGGTGAGGAAATAAATCGTGATTCATTACGTTCAATGTGGGAACTTATTGATAGCGGTGTTTTAACTATGCCTAATAAATACGATTATCGTGTTATGAATTATTTCGAATCGTTAGAATCGGTTGATTTCAATCTATTTTTTGATGATAGATTGAAATCTAAATCACTAGATATTTCGTCAACGATTTATCGTTTATTACAGGATAGTAGTTGTTATAATATATCTTCAAGTGATATTGATAGCTGTAAGATATCTTCACTATACAATACTGACCAAGAATACATAGAAAAAAACTTTCCAGAATGTATTAATAATAAATGGGTAAATTTAAAATTATTTAAAACCAAATCACCAAAAATTTTTGAGTTACTTAACCCTTCACAAGGTATCGATGGGTTATCAATAATAACAAAGCATATGTTTAGTAAAATGTCTTTAATTAACCCTAATTTATCAGTTAATCAAACATATGAAAGTTATTTAGAATATTTAGCTTCGTTAACGACCAAGGAAAGTATTATCCGAGGATTATTTTTGTCAATTGTTATGGGTGAATCATCAAAAACATATGATTTTTCAAAATCTTTGATTTTCGTTATTGGGAATATTGATGAAGCTTATAATATGACACATTCATCAAACCCAGATGCTGATGCTGATATTTTTCATGAAAATTCACTAAAGATTACACAACCAAAAATCAAGGATGCGTTATCTCAAAGATTTAGAATGGAACAAATCGGAAGGTTAGGTAATAATATAATAATTTACCCCTCATTTTCATGTGATTCTTATAAAAAAATTATTAAAAAATTACTACAAAGTAGAATTGAATATTTTAAAAAAGAGTTTAAAATTCAATTAACCTTTGATAATAAACTTGAAGACATTTTATATAAAGAATCAGTATTTCCATCACAAGGAGTTAGACCATTATTATCTTCAATAACAACATTTATTGATTCATATATATCAAAAATTATTAGTGATATAATTTTAAAAGATATTGACACTAACAATATTATCTGGTCATTTGATTATGGTAAAGTTAATCATGAGATAATTGTTGAAACCAAAAGTGGTCCGATTAAATTATTTTATCCAGTTACGCTGAAGATAGAAAATCTAAGGAAATCAGACTATTCAGAAAATCAATCATATACGGCTATACATGAATCTGGACATGCTTTGGTTTCAATCATTAAAGCTAAGCTTATACCAAAATTAATTGTGAGTAAATCAGCATCAGTTGCCGAAGGGTTCTGTAGAATTGAACTTCCAGATATCAAAACAAAAGAAACTGAATATCTGAACATTTTAATTGCGCTTGGTGGCAGAGCTGCTGAAAAATTCGTTTTAAAAAATGAGGACATGTTATCAACTGGCTCGTATTCCGATTTAATGTCAGCGACTCAAACTGCAAATATGATGGTTAAAGCATACGGTCATGGTGGTAACTCTTTTATAGTTAAACACCATAAAGATGAGATTATATCATTCCATAGTGAGAGTCTATTATTAGATGCGGAAGAGCTATCAATACAAATTATTGAAAAGGCTGAGAAAGAAGTTGACCAGATAATGTATGAGAACAAAGCTTTATTGACAGAACTGATTGATTATTTATCGAATAATTCACAAATAACCGAGGTTGAAATTAAAAAAATGATTAAAAGATTTAATATTGAGATTAAGGATAAAAACAATTATTATAATATCAAAGAAAGAATTCTTGAATTCAAAAAAGAGGGTTTATGATATTAAGAAGCAATAGACTAACGAGGCTGTTTGAAATGATATTAGGTCAAGGGATAAGAGCCTTGGCCTTTTATCCATTTATAATCATGCCCAGAGCAACTGTAATCGATGATGTCCTTATCAATCATGAGAGAATTCATTTAAGACAACAACTGGAGATGCTTTTGTTGCCATTTTATATTTGGTACCTGATAGCATTGCGTAGGAAGGGTTATTGGAATTGTAAATTTGAGCGTGAAGCATATGCTAATGAACATAACCTAAATTATTTAAAAACAAGAAGACCATTTGCGTTTCTAAAATATTAATTTATTATTTATGCAAAAAATATTTAGAATAATATTGGATAAAAAATCCAATGGCTGTGATTTTACTAACCAGATATCTAAAAAATTAGAAATACATTTAACTGACCTACCAATTGGTGAGTATTGTAGAAATAAGTCTATTAAGTTTACCTTCAAGGATATTGATAATACCGATTTAGTTGGGTTATTTATAGGAAATCAGGTCAAAAAGATTATTATAATACTTAAATTAGTGAATAAAGATACTTTAATCTTAAGTACTTTGAATCATGAATTATTACATGCTACAATATATTTACATAGTACCATACTTGATACTGACGATGATATAGAAGAAAGTTTTGTTAAGTTTTATGGAGACTTGTCAGCTTATATTTTTGCATTATTAAATAAAAAATATAACTTTAAAATTCCCTCATTAATTTGACATTTTAAATAAAAACACGTATATTTGCATTCTTAAGATATTTAAATTAGATACATTACATTTTTTAACAAAAACAAAAGGAGGACAGATGAAGAAAATTTTATTCTTGTTAACTTTAGTAGCTTTGGTATCATGTGGTACAACAACCAGCCAAAATGGCAGTTCAACTGACAGTTTGTCAGGTGTTAAATCAGATTCGGCAGTTGGCACACAAATTGATTCAACCAAAGCAGATTCTACGAAAGTAGATTCAACTAAAGTTTCACAGTAAGAAATCAGGGGTGTTAGAGCAACACCCCAACTTACAATCTATTAAAACTAACTACTATGAACGAATTTGACAATCTATTTAATGATTTTTTCAGCAAAAGACCTAAAATAGGTCCGATGAATGATGAACTAAAAAAATTGATGGAAACATTACAAAGCTTTAAGAATATTGCGAATGAAGAAGAATTGGATGATAAAATCCAGTCAGAATTAGGTGAACCAGATGAAATTCACGAATATGACCAAGAAGGGTTACATTACAAGAAACTTATATGGAATACACCACATGGTCAATTTTTTGAGGTATTCATATCAAGATTGGCTGATGATTTTCCACCAGTTCCAAGAGAAAAGGTTCAACCTAAATCTCTTCAAGAACAATTGGATGCAGCAGTAGAGGCTGAGGATTACGAGTTAGCTATTAAATTAAGAGACCAGATTAATGGCACTGCACCTAAAAGAAAAGGTAGACCAAAAAAAAGTTAAGGAAAAATTTGGTGGTTTGAAATAATCACCGTATATTTGCAAAAAAAGAACATGGTATTAACAATTAAAGAATTCAGAGAAATTTATGAAATTACGGTACCCAATTTGCGTAAGGTTTTCCAAGAATCAATTGGGGTTAAATTCGCATTAAAAGATGAGGTTATTATTACCGAAGATGAGGTCGATGAAATAAAAAACCTGTATACTGAAAATACACCCCAAACTCGAAAATTACTTGATGTGATATTTGGAAAGATTAAAATTGGGGATATAGTATGGTATTATGGTGATAAACCTACATTGGGTAAGGTAATTAATATCACAAATGGTGATACTTATCATCTCGATGCTTATGGTGATATCACAACATATACTAATTGTATTAGTGCAAACTTAAGACATGCGACTGATGTTGAGATTGCTTTCGGGAATAAAGAAAAAGGGACACCATGTTTAGTTAAAAATTTTCACGGAGAAAGATGGCAAATTGGGTTTGTTGGAAAGCATGGGCATTTTTCTATGTCACCAGACGGTCAGCCACCATATATTAGTTGGGAAGTTGCAATAGAATGTCCAGAACTATCTAAATATTTTAAATAAAAATAACATATGAGTAAAGAATTACCAATTTTTGATTTGGAACAAGCTGGTGCATATAAACTTGTTTTAAAAGAAACCAATGAAAGTTTTATTATACTGGTTTCTGGTTATAAACCGTTCCTAACAGTAGAGGAAATCTGGTCGATTAATAAAAATCGTTTTGAGCCAAAAGATAATGTATTAAGAGGTGCTAAACCACATACGATAGAAAAAATAAATTTGGCGGTTTGAAATAATCATCGTATATTTGCAAAGTAATTAAAAAACTAAGCAAGGTTCTATAGCTCAATGGTAGAGTGGGAAACTAATAACTTTTTATCCATTTTCTAATTGCATTATCGCTAACGCCATATTTTCTACCAGTGCCGCAATAACCTAGTGTATTTATTTCATCAACTAGTGTTTTAAAATCTGGACGTTCTACTAATCGCCTAGAAATTTTGATTATTTCTTCTGGTGTTTTTAATATTTTTTTATTATTTGTATTTTTAACATTACCACCACAATGTGTATCCAATGTTGCATTACAGTTTGGGCATAAAAATCTTAAATTTTCTAATCTATTATCGTTATTAATTCCGTTAATATGGTCAAGAATCAATGAAAATTTTTTCCCCATCCAATTACCGTCATTTTTACACATCAAACATTCATAAGGTAATAATTTATTTTTAATGATATATTTTTTAACACAACCCCTACTAAAATCAGAATTTATTGTAAAACGATTTGTATTTTTTGATTTATTAGTATATTCTCTTGATAATTGAGCTTGAGTTTTAAAATGTTCAGTATTTATTTGAAATTTTTCGATTAATCTTTTTAATTTTACATAGTTGGAACCGTTTATATTCCACCCTAAATTTTCTAAACAATTTTTACTATTATAACTTAATTTTACGATTTCTTCTAAATTTTCCATTATGAGTATTTATTATAAATATACTTATATTTATGAAAGTTCGAGGTTCGAGGTTTATTAAATAAAAGTTCGTATATTTGCATTATAAACAAATAAATTATATGAAAAAAGTATTTCTATTTTTATCGCTAATGTGTTTAGTGGTTATGTCTTATTCACAAGATAGCTTAAAATTGACAGAGTTATCACCAATATTAATTACAGCTGTCCGAGCCGATTCTAAAATCCCAGTTACGCAACATACATATGGGGATACAGATATTCAAACTGGATATCAAGGTCAAGAAATTCCAATGTTGTTTAGTAGCTTACCGTCCATGTATACAAATTCGGATGGCGGTGCTTCTAATGGTTATAGTTATTTTGCGTTAAGAGGTATTGACCAGACTAGGATAAATGTAACTTTAAATAATTGCCCCCTTAATGAAAGTGAAGATATGGGAGTTTATACTTCAAATTATCCTAGCTTTATAAATGCAGTTCAATCCATGCAAATTCAACGTGGTGTTGGTACGTCAACCAATGGTTCATCTTCATTTGGTGGGTCAATAAATTTTCAAACCAAGTCTGGCTTAAATAAAGGTACTGAAATTCAACTTGGTTCTGGAGCATTTAATACTCAAAGATTTAACATAAGTACATCAACTGGATTATCAAAACATAATCTAGCCTTATTTGCCAATGTAGGTGGATTAACAACTGATGGCTTTAGAGAAAACTCAGGTAGTCATGGAGGTTCAATATTTATAAGTAGTGGTTATTATACCAAAGCACTAATTAGTAAAATATCTCTATTCTCAGGAACTAGTGAAAATAAACAAGCTTGGCAAGGTGGTACTGATTCTACTTTGGCTAAAAACTATCGTTATAATCCAAGAGCCAATGATAATCCTGACCATTTTGTTCAAACCAATATTCAATGGCAAACCATAGCAACATTTAATCCAAGAGTTAAATTCACTACAACATTATTTTATAATCATTTAAAAGGTAATTACGATGTTTTCAACTTAAAAGATACTGCTATAAATGGTTATTTTGCTCATGAAAATCAACGTAGTGACTGGATAGGATATATAGTTCAATTGGATTATCGGTATCAAAGGTTTAAAGCCATTGCAAGTGTATCAGAAAATTTCTATAGCAGGTATCACGATGGTTATGAATTATTCGGTTCATACACCCCTATCTCGTACCAAAATTACGGTAATAAAAATGAAACCAGTGCTTTTGTTAAATTAAGCTATGATGCGCATAAGCTATTTTATTACATAGACTTACAAAGTAGGTCAACGAATTATTCCTATGTTGGTAATGATACATCTTTTGTTAGAATCTGGAATTTTATTAATCCTAAAGTAGGTCTTAAATTATACATTAACCCTAGATTAAACTTATATTTTAGTTCAGCTATTTCACATAGAGAACCAACGAGAACATCCGTGATGTTTCAAGGTAACTTACATTATGTTACTGGAATGTTTACAGACGCAAAACCAGAGCAAGTTTGGGATAATGAGTTAGGTATTAACTACAATGTTAAAAAGCTTAAATTACAAGCTAACGTTTATTCAATGTCATTTCAAAATGAATTTATACCAACAGGCATTGATGGAAATAGCTCTCTCCCAATTCTAATAAATGTTAACAGAAGCCTAAGGTATGGTCTTGAGGTTGATGCTGATTACTTTTTAGCTGATAATTTGGATTATAACTTTAATGTTAACCTATCAAATAATAGCATTGGGTCATTACCAGTATATTCTACAGATAGTACTGGCAAACTTGATACAACTATATTGCATAATTCGAATTATTTATTTAATCCTAATGTGATAATCAACCATTCATTAAATTATAGCCTTGGCAATATTACATTAAGCATAAATCATAGTTATATTTCTGAGGTTTATATTGATGTTGAAAATAAATTTACGTTGCCAGTTGTTTCAGTATTTGGATTAAACATAGGATATACCTACAAGCGTTTTAACCTGACAGTACAAGGCAATAATCTTACAGGTCAAAAGACATATTCAAATGGTTATGTATTAAATAACTTAAGATACAGATATGGCAACGCTTTGACGAATTTTAGTACTACTTTAAGAATCAAGCTATAATGAGAAGTTTATATTGGGCGAATGCAAGGGGTAGAATGTATGTCCCAGTAATGGGAATACGACATGTATGCCGTAGATGCAAATATAAAAAAACCTTTGATTTAGCTGAACATTAGACTAATGAAATGATTAAAAATATGGCACCATGGGATTAGAATTATTGGCAGTTATATTAACACTATCAAGTGCTTATTATACGGTAAAAGGTAACAAGATATGCTGGCTGTTGGGTATTGGTTCAACCGCAATTTATCTGTATTTGGTCTTTAAAGAACATCTTTATGGACAAGTCATTTCAGACATAATTATATTAGGTCAATGCTTTTATGGGTGGTTTTATTGGAAAGCAACAGAAGATGAAAGTTTAGGTATGTGTGATGCTAACCAAACAAAACGAGACCTTATATTGGTTTGTATTTTGACTCTAATAATTGAATGGTTTTTCAAAAAATATACCAACAATCCTCAACCAGAGTTAGATGTATTAACAACACTCTTGGCATTACTTGCTAATTGGTATTTGGCTAAAAAGTATGTAAATGGGTATTTTGTATGGATAATCGCTGATTTTTGTTTCATAGCAATGTTTTATCATCAACATATGTATTGGACGGTAGGGTTATATATAATTTTAATAGGATTTTCAATTCAAGGAATAATAAATGGATAAAAAATACAAAAACGGTTTAGTTTTGTATTAATGTCCGTAAGTTAGTGGATACTTTTTCAATTTTTGACATATTTATAATAAAAAGAAATATGTTTATTAAAGAATTTGAAAAAGTGGAAATCATACTTACTAAAAGCTTAGTTAGAGTTTTATCGAAAAAGTTAAATGAAGAATTAAAAGTTGGTCAACAAGCTCTAATACATTGGTCGTTATTACGTTCAACAACAATGCGAACATTATTTATTAAAGTTAAATGTGATGAATGTAAAATAATATTTGAAAGACGGATTCGTGATTTAAATATAAACAAGACAATTCATTATTGTAAAAAATGTGCTTGCGCTTGTGATAGAAATGTGCATTTTGGTAAGCCAGCAAGCGAAGCATCTAAAATAGCAACTAAAAAATTTATTGAAGAAAATGGTAATCCATTTACTTGGGAATCTTCTAAAGAAAAGATAAAAGAAAAAAAGCCTTGGTTAAAAGCTCATGAAAAAAATCTAGGGTCAAAAAGAACCGAAGACCAAAAAAATCGAATGAGTCAAGCCGCTATTAATGCATTTAAAAATGGTACTAGAATTCCAAATAAAAGGTGGGGAAAGACGGTAATTAAACAATACAAGGGAATTGATTATCAGAGCAAATATGAACTTAGATTTTTAGAATTTATTGAATCTATCGGATTGTTAGATTATATTGAACGTGGCCCAATTATCGAATATCATGATTCATTAGGTAAAATTCATAATTATTTTTCAGATTTTAAAATAAAAGACAGTAACTATGTTTTTGAGATTAAATCAAAATACACTTGGGAAAAAAATTTAGATATTAATTTAATTAAAAAATCTGAGGCTGAAAAACTATATGAATATTATGTTGTACTTGATAATAAATTTAACACAGTTAAAAAAATACTTTTAGAATATGGAAAAAAAATATAAAAATGGGTTATGCCTGATGAAAGCATACCCACCAACCAAAGGGCATCAATTTTTAATTGACTCAGCAACAAAGCATTGTGATGTAGTTCATGTAATGGTTTGTAGTCTTAAATCTGAAAAAATCAGTGGTGAATTAAGAGCTAAATGGTTAACAGAAATGTACCAATTTAACCCTAATGTCAGAATCATACATTGTACTGATGAAAATCCACAATATCCTAGCGAATGTGCTAGTCTGGATGAATTCTATAATACCTATTGGGTGCCAACGGTTTATAATAAAATCAAAGAGCTTGATGTGGTATTTACTTCAGAAGATTATGGTGAAGAATTCGCTAAATATTTGGGCGTAAAGCATATCATGGTAGATAAAGACCGAATAATTGTTCCAGTATCTGGTACAGCTGTTAGACAGAATGCGTTAAGCAATTGGCATTTGATTGACAAGCAGGTACAAAGACATTTTATGAAAAAGGTAGTTGTCATGGGTCCAGAGTCAACTGGCAAATCTACTCTTATATTGAATCTTGCCAGATACTTTGGAGCAAATTATGTTGAAGAATTTGGCCGTGAATATACAGAGCTTACTGGGACGGATAACTTAACGTTAAATGATTTTGAGAATATCGTATTCGGCCATATTAATAAGATTCAAACAGTTGAACCATCTAAGGTTGTTTTCATCGATACCGAAGCGATTACAACCAAGTTATTTGCTGAGATGTATTTGGGGTCATGCGATTCAGAATACATCGATAAAGCGATTGATAATCAGCATTTTGATTTATATTTGGTATTGGACATTGACGTTCCATGGGTTGATGATGGGACTAGAGACTTCCCTGAAGGTCGTGAAGAACATTTAGCTCGGATAAAAGAGGTATTAGGAATGCGTGGTATCCCTTATACTCTTATAAGTGGTGATTATCAAGAAAGATTTAATAAAGCTATTAAACAAGTCGAAAAGTTGGGATGACATTTAAATAACGATTAAATCGTTATTTATTTGATTACGGACATTATTGTTCATAATCACACTAGTGTAATCCAGTGGCTTTGTCATTGAAGCAAGGTGATTGTCGTAATATCTTTTCATTATGTTGATAGCTGAGTTTAAATCCCTATCTATTTCGACAGTATCACTTAGTTTAACAGTTCTATCCTTTAACTCAACTTTATCTTTGAATAGCTTACCTGTAAGACTATTTAAT
>Ga0214246_1000266_pt1 | contig 14831 bp, 13 predicted proteins | sample TroBogypolimnion_41_FD_153084 | JGI IMG/M metagenome (GOLD analysis project Ga0214246, IMG submission 153084) | Freshwater microbial communities from Trout Bog Lake, WI - 29MAY2009 hypolimnion | ecosystem: Environmental > Aquatic > Freshwater > Lake > Hypolimnion/Profundal zone | place: Trout...
AATCGGAGTATTTAGCGTCGTTGGCACCAATGCTGTGATAGATGATTCCGCTGGTTTCCTTTTTCTCTATAGAAGCCCCATAAAAAGTGATAGTATCAGTGGTGGGAAAGGTTAGTCTGAATCCGGAGGCAGGTGTTTTTAGGTCTATTGCTGCATAGGTTGGTGCTGTGGGATAGCAGGCATTTTCGGCTTGAGTGTCGTTGTATTCCATAAACAATTCGGAAACCTTGCCTCCCATAAACAATTTCACGCGATCAAAATTGTCTCTGTAGCCGTTGATGGTTCGCAGGTCGAAGGAGAACTCGGGATTTATGTTTTGGGACTGCATACCAAAGGCAGAGATGCCACAAGGCACAACACTATCCATTCGGGTGACGCGATTGTATTTCCAGACGGTTTTAGAGCTGGAGGCAATATCGGAAGGAGCGTTTGTTTTGGCCACTTGATAGGGGAAAATTAGCCCTCGTCCTGCATTGCCAAAATAAGTTTGTAGTTCACTTCTAATGGTAGCTGTTTCTATATCGGCTTGGATGTGGGAGTCGCCAATATGAACAAATACAGCATTTTCTTTACTGAAATGCTTAATCTTATAGAGTTTGGCAAAAAGGGGGAAGAGCGAATTAGGGTTGCCTAGAATGTCTTTGGAGTGGTCCAATTCTTGTTGGGGATAGCCTTCTATTTTTTTAAAGTACCAATCTTCCATCTTTTGTGCGTGGGCTTGGCTCACTAAAAGCGAGGTTAAAAGAATGGTAAAAACGGCTTTAAAGTATGACATTCTCTTGTGAATACTGTTTTAGTGGTTAAATTCTATGAGGTAACCGGAGGAGAGATTGTTTTAAAGAACGGGCATAAAACAAAAAAACCTAACATTTCTGCTAGGGCTCCACTACAGATTGATTCTTGAAATACAGGTGCTTTTTTATGTAGTATCTACCAACCAAAGTAGGGTAACAAAATAGAATGGGTCAAAATTCGGTAATTCTTTTTTAAATAGAAAGCTAAAGGAGGAAAATAGTTTTATTTTTTTAGGCATAAGATGATATTGTAGTATCTTTTTTGTTGCTGTTGGACAAGAGTATTTTTACAACTACAATGAACTGAAAATGGATTGTAACCAACAGCTGGATTTCTTTCACCATTGATGCACTATCCATGCTTTATCCATGCTTTATTTATGCTTTATCTATGGAGTTGCTATGGCGGTGACCCGTCCTTGACCCGTCCTAAAATAACTAATATCCGTGTCTTCTTTTTTTAGAAGGTTTTGAAAATATAAATCAATGATGTCTTCAACTTTAATAGATGTGTTTTCAATCTGAAGTTTGAAATAGATATTGTTGAGTTTTTGTTTAATAATAGAGAGTTGACCATTTAAAACTTTGTAGTCTATTAGTTTTGACTCTGCAGCTTGTTTTTTGGAGTTCCAATCTTTAGGATTAATTGAGTTACCTGTGGAGAATTGTTTTCTATTTTTGTTGATTGTTATTCTACAATAAATGGAACAAACTCCTTTTTGATTTGTTTTTGCTTTATTCGTGTAGAATAAAACAATTTGGTATATTTCAATATTTAGGAATTCTTATGAAAGCTTGTCAATACCAATGAATATTGGTAAAAACAAAAAATCCAGTCTAAATAAATAAACTGGATTTCTTTAAAAGCTCCCTCTCTTGGGCTCGAACCAAGGACCCTCTGATTAACAGTCAGATGCTCTAACCAACTGAGCTAAGAAGGAAACTGTATATTGTAACAATTGTTTATGAACGTTTTTGTGCTTTGATTCAATTGCCCCTATTATTAAAGGGCGTATTATATCGCTAAGCGGTTGCAAATATAAAGCGTTTTTTATTTTTTGCAAACAAAAAAGGATAATTTTTTGTTTTTTTTTATTTCCCTACAATTGCTTTGTAGATATCATTCCCGTTTGCAAATAAAAGTAGGCTAATAAGTAAAACAAATCCAACCATTTGAGCTCTTTCCAGGAACTTGTCGCTTGGTTTTCTGCCTGATATCATTTCATATAATAAAAAGATAACATGACCACCATCTAAGGCTGGAATTGGCAATAAATTCATTACTCCCAACATGATGGACAACAACGCTGTAATATTCCAGAATACAAACCAACTCCAAGAAGAAGGAAAGATATTGAAAATGGCTCCAAATCCACCTACGCCTTTGTAGGCTCCTGTACTTGGTGTAAAAATTGCTTTTAATTGTTTTCCGTAGCTCGCTAGTTCTTCCCAGCCTCTTTGTATCCCCACCGGAATAGATTGAAAGAAACCATATTCTAGTTTATTGATTTTATACAATCCTAATTTTTCCATGTTATCGTATGGAATTCTTGTTGCAAAGGCCAGCCCTAGTTTGGCGCTGTCGTTTACTTTTAGGTTTACTTTTACGTCTTTTTCGTTTCTTAAAACGATAGCTTCGACGGTTTTCCCTTTTACCCCTTCTAACACAGCCGCTGCTTCATCGGCATATTTAATTGGCGTACCGTTAATGCTTTTAACAATGTCTTTTGTTTTTACAGCCTCTTTGTTAGGTGTTTTAGCCACATAGCCTGAAACGATAAATGGCACACGCAAATCAACTAAGGTGCTCTTTTTACCTTTCATCAATTGTGAGATAAAATTGCCCGGTAGTGTAATTGTGGTGTCTTTACCTTTGTGGTTTAAAACTACTTGTTTGGCTAAGATAAGTTGTTTGTTGATGTCATCAAATTTCTCCACTTTACTACCATCAATAGATACTACTTTATCGCCGGTTTTAAATCCTAATTTTTCAATAGTTGGATTGCTGATCCAAATCCCATCTTTTACATTATCATTGGCAATGTATTGTTCGCCATAGTAAAATGTCATTCCGATGTAGATGATAAACGCTAAGATAAAGTTTACTGTAACTCCTCCCAACATAATAATCAATCGTTGCCAAGCTGGTTTAGAACGGAATTCCCATGGTTGTGGTTCCCCTTGCAGTTGTTCGGTATCCATACTTTCGTCAATCATCCCGGCTATTTTTACATAACCTCCTAGCGGTAACCATCCGATACCGTATTCGGTATCGCCAATTTTCTTTTTGAATAAAGAATATTTGACGTCAAAGAAAAGGTAGAATTTTTCTACTCTAGTTTTGAATAATTTAGAAGGGATAAAATGTCCTAATTCGTGAAGAACGATAAGTATTGATAAACTCAATAAAAATTGAGCGAGTTTGATTGCAAATTCCATTTTTGTGATTCAGTCTTGTTATAAAAAAAGCAAAAGTAAGGTTTTCACCTTACTTTTTACTAAATATATTGTTTAAGCCTACTTTTTTATAATTTTTTTATGAAATGTTCCTTCGGATGTGGCAATTTGCACTTGATATACACCTGAAGCGAGTGTTGAAGTCGTTATATTTGGAGTAGAAGTTTCTAAAACTAGCTGTCCTAGATTGTTATAGAAGTCCACTTTTTCAATACTGATGTTGGATGGCATTTGAATGTGTAGGACTTCCGTAACGGGATTTGGGTATAATTCTATAGCTTTATCCAGTTCAAAGGTTTCATTAGCCAAGGTTACTGTATTATTCAAAGAGATTAAATGTACTTCGGGGTCAAATTCAAAGCTTACTATTGGAAAGGAAACGGGTTGAATTAAGACTTGCCCATTGGTTGTGTTATTAAGCACAATATCTTGTTGTTCGCCATTGGCTCCATGAATTCGTATGGGAACAGGCATCTCAAAGAAGCTTACTGAAGGATCCGATTGCGTTTGGTTGATGGTAAATTGGGCTTGTCCTGCCCCCCAATTTTGAGCCGTAATTGTATAAGTGGGATAGCCTTGATTGTATATCCAATCGTTGAAAAATTCGGTCAAACTACTTCCGTAAGTAGTTTCTAGATGACTTTGAAGATTGGCTGTTACCGCATACCCATAGGCTAAAGCAGGGTCGGCTAAATAGTCTTTTAGGGCTTGGAAAAAGGCGGTATCTCCCATTTTAAAGCGAAGCATTTCAAGGACCATCGCCCCTTTATCATAGCTCAATCGATTGTCAAAAATTCTGTTGACATCGGTTGCTTCAGCATCCGTTAGGTACACGGCACCATTAGGCTGCGAGGTAATATTATTTACCATATTTGTTTTGTCGGTCACAAAAGCACTTAGGCTATCGAAATTTTCATACACCATAGAGGCTACGTAGGTGGCAAAACTTTCGTTTAACCAGATGTCTTTCCAAGAACCACAGGTGATTTTATCCCCAAACCACTGGTGCGCCATTTCGTGGGCGATCAATTGTCTATCAAAACCAATCATAAAGGAAACAGTGGTGTGTTCCATTCCTCCCCCCCAGCCAAATTGGGCGTGACCGTATTTTTCGTTGTGGAAAGGGTATATTTCGAATAGGTTGCTGTATAAATTCAGCAACAAAGGTGTTTGGTCTAATTGCGGCTGTATAGTAGCTAGGTCTTCTGGGAAAATGTAATTGATGATGGGATATTGATTTGGAGTGGTTCCCGCTGTTTGATTGTAGACACTAAAGTTGGTTACTGCAATGGCTATTAAATAGGCAGGAATTGGATAATTGTGATGAAAATGAGTAGTTTTATTTACGCCATTGATTACGGGAGCTTCGGGTTCAATTCCATTAGAAACTGCTATATATTGTGATGGCGCGGTAATGTAGACATCAATACTATTGGCTTTATCATTTAAATCTTGTTTGCAGGGCCACCAATCTCGAGCGCCAAAGGGCTCAGATAAAGTCCAAAGTATTGGATTGTTGTTGTGGGTTGTTGTAACAAATGAGCCAAACCCACCGTTAGGTGGCGCTCCAGAATAGGTGATTTCTACAGTTGCTGAGGTGCCTGCAAGTTGTGTTGCAGGCAATGTAATCACTACTTCATTATTGCCATTTTCTACGAAAGTTAGATTTTGACCATTCATTATAACAGTACTGACGGTTAGTTCATTTGCCAAATCGAATGTTACTGAATTCATGTTGGAGAGTGCCGTATAGGTAGTGGTTACTTTTCCATTGATAGCATAGACTGCAGGGTCAACGGTAAATTCTAATTTATGATAGGTAATATCATAGTTTTGAGTATCCGGATTTACCGTTATATTCATCAACTTAAAAGCTGATTTCCTTTCGGCGTTGACTATTTCATTGGTCCTATTCTGATGTTGTTGCGCAAACGAAAAAAGGAGAGAAGACAGAAAAAGCAGTAGGTATATTTTTCTCATTGGTGAAAGCTTATTTCTGCGAATATAGTAAATATTCGAATCGGTAACCTTTATAACGACTTAATTCAGTGGTCAGTGGTCAACACTATTTAGGGATTGGCGCTATTTGTCAGGAACACTTAACTATTTCAATTTAATAAACGAAGCGTATTTGCTAATTATTTGATGTGGTTTTGTTTCGTGTAGATTTCTACTACATATAAGTGTTAAAATAGAAACCAATTTCTTAAATTTGCAATCTTATAAAATTTACGTCATGTTACAGATAGCTGTTATTAGAGAGAATCAAGAGAAAGTAATTACTGCGTTGGCCAAAAAGCACATAGATGCTAGAGCCATAGTGGAAGAAATTGTACAACTGGATGAAAATCGCAGAAACACTCAAGTTGAGCTAGACAACACACTTTCTGAATCCAATAGATTATCGAAAGACATTGGTGATATGATGAAAAATGGCGAGAAAGCTAAAGCTGAAATCTTAAAGCTAAAAACGGTTTCTTTAAGAGAGCAAGGGAAAGAGCTTTCTGAAAAATTGGAAGTATTCGCCAATGAGTTGACTCAAAAAATGTATTTGTTGCCTAATATGCCTGCGGATATTGTTCCTGAAGGGAAAACGCCTGAAGAGAATTTAAATGTTTTTGAAGAAGGGGCCATTCCTGAATTGCATGAAGGGGCTTTACCTCACTGGGAGTTGGTTAAAAAATATGATATTATTGATTTTGAATTGGGCGTTAAAATCACTGGTGCAGGGTTTCCTGTTTATAAAGGGAAAGGGGCACGATTGCAACGAGCTTTGATTTCTTACTTTTTAGATAAAAATACTGATGCTGGTTATTTGGAATACCAAGTTCCTCATTTGGTTAACGAGGCATCTGCTTATGGAACTGGACAATTGCCTGATAAAGAAGGTCAAATGTATCACGATGCTACGGATGATTTGTATTTGATTCCGACGGCTGAAGTTCCGGTAACTAATATTTTCCGTGATGTAATTTTGAATGAAAGCGACTTACCCGTTATGTGTACTGGTTATACACCTTGTTTTCGAAGAGAAGCGGGTTCGTATGGCGCACATGTTCGTGGATTGAATCGTTTGCACCAATTTGATAAAGTAGAAATTGTACGTGTTGAGCATCCCGATAAATCGTATGAAGCGTTAGATGGGATGGTGGAGCATGTAAAAAATATTATGCGTGAATTGAAATTGCCTTTCCGAATTTTACGCCTTTGTGGAGGTGATATGGGATTTGCATCCGCTTTAACCTATGACTTTGAAGTTTATTCTACCGCGCAAGACCGTTGGTTGGAAATTTCATCGGTTTCTAATTTTGAAACGTATCAAGCGAATCGTTTGAAATTACGTTTTAAAGATAAAGACGGAAAAAATCAATTGGCCCATACTTTAAATGGAAGTTCCTTGGCTTTACCAAGAGTATTGGCAGGAATTCTAGAAAACTATCAAACTCCAGAAGGAATTGTCATTCCAGAAGTGTTACGCAAATACACGGGATTTGATATAATTGAAGCCGTTTAACCTTTTTAATTGGCTTTCATCAAAAAAGGTTAATCGACTTCCTTAACAAAACGTTAACGGGCTTCACCGGCAGGCAGGTCTTTTTTAACATATCATTGTACTAAATTGACACAAAATGTGTTACTTTGGTACATTGTTTTTTACTACCGATTCATGAAAAAACTTTTTATTACTTTATTTTTTCTTACTTTTTCGTTGTTTGTTCAAGGGCAATCTGAACAATTGGCGCAAAATTATTTTGACAGAGGCGAGTTTGAAAAAGCACAAATCAGTTATGAGGATTTGCTAAAAAGTCAGCCTAATAATTTTGTTTTTTTTCAAAAAACTATTGAATGTGATCAGCAGTTGCAGCAATTTGACAAAGCAGAAAAGGCGATTCAAGAGCGCTATGACAAATTTAAACAAGCCAATCTTTTGGTAGAACTTGGTTATAATTATCAACTGCAAAAAAATCAAGAAAAAGCTAAAAAGTATTACGATCAAGCCCTCGATAAAATTCGGAAAAATGCCAATGAGGTGTATAATATTGCATATATTTTTGAGAAGAAATCACTGGTAGATTATGCTCTTCAATCGTATCAAATTGCATTAGCCATCGAGCCAAAATTTGATTTCAATTTTCAAATGGCTTTACTGTATGGTCAGAAAGGAAATACCGACATGATGATTGAAATGTTTTTGGATGAATCGTTTAAAACGCCTCAAAATTTGGTTATGATTCAAAATCAATTATCGCGTTTTATGATTGAAGAGGCAGAAACTACTTTTAATGAAGCCTTGAAAAAAGCTTTATTGGTTCGTGTTCAAAAATCACAAGATGTTTTTTGGAATGACTATTTGAGTTGGTATTATGTTCAGTTGAAAGAATATGGAAAAGCATTTATTCAACAGAAAGCTATCTATAAAAGAAATCCTGAGTCCTTTTCCAACATTGTTAATTTAGGACAATTGGCTATTGAAGAAAACGATGATGAGGCCGCTACAGAAATATTAGGTTTTGTACTTGAAAACACTAAGGATTTGGATTTACAAATACAGGCACACACTTATTTGTTGGACATGAAAATCAAGAAAGCACAACCCAAAGATTATGCTGCCATCAATTTGGAGTTGGACAATTTGATTAAGGAATTTGGCGTGAGTCCGTATACCTTATCGTTATTAAAACTAAAAGCCCATTTTGTAAGTTTTAATTTGAAGGATTCCGAAACAGGAAAATCGATTTTAAAAAGTATGCTAGAGATGCCTATCAATAGGGATCAGATTGCGGAAACAAAAATGGAATTGGCCGACATATTATTGCTTGAAGAAAAGTTCAATCAAGCGTTGATTTATTATTCACAAGTGGAAGAAGATGGGAACAACGGTCCGATAGGTCAAGAAGCTAATTTAAAAATAGCCAAAACCAGTTATTACAAAGCTGATTTCAAATGGGCAAATCACCAATTGGAAGTTTTAAAATCAGCCTCTACCCAATTGATTGCTAATGATGCCTTGGATTTGTTTTTATTGATTTCTGATAACACGGTTGAAGATTCGACACAAGTTGCCTTAAAGAAGTTTTCACATGCTGATTTTTTATTATTTCAAGATAAGAAACAAGATGCTTTGGCGGCATTTCAAGCCATATTAAAAGAAAATAAAGGGGATGCTATTGAACCCGTAACGCTTTTACGAATTGGTAAAATCTATGAGAGTCTGGGCGATACCACTTCAGCATTGGCAAATTATCAAATTATAATCGCTCAATTTAAAGAATCGATTTATATTGATGAGGCGTTGTTTTATTCTGCTGAAATATACAATCAATTGAATGATATGGAACATGCTAAACCGCTTTATGAAGAACTCATCATGAAACATGAAGACAGTATTTATTTTGTGACAGCACAGAAGAGGTATAGGAAGATTCGAGGGGATAAGGAGATTTAGTTTTCAGTTTTCAGTCGCAGTTTTCAGTTTTCAGTCGCAAATTTAAATTTAAATACATGATTTTATACAACGTTACCACCAATATCGACGAGAGTATTCACCACCAATGGTTGCAATGGATGCAGCAAATACATATTCCTGAGGTATTAGCGACGGGGAAATTTACCTCAGCGCGATTGGTTAAGGTTTTGGTAGAGGAAGAAATGGGTGGATTGACTTATGCGATTCAATATACTACTGATAGCAAAGCAACTTTGCAACGTTATTACGATGAGGATGCTCCTAGGTTGAGAGAAGAAGGCAGTCGTCTTTTTGGAGATAAAATGTTGGCTTTTAGAACTGAACTGGAATTTGTTTCGGAGTTTTTTCAGTCGAATTAGAATTTTTAAATATGGAAATTAGATTTCAAACCAAAGAAGAAAGTAACAAACAACAGCAAGAAGAATTTTTAAAATTATCTGGTGTTGACCGTGTCTATGCTTTTTGGCGCTTGATGGAACGAGTGAATCGATTTCCTGTGAAAAATAAAATAGATAAAAATAAGGACAATTTTATTATTGAGTTAAAAGCAAAAACAAAATGATGAATCCTTGGGAAGAAAACATTGATGAGTTTATTATAACAGCTAATAAAAACGATGTAAGAATGCTTATGGTTGGTGGTAACGCTGTTAATTTTCATGGATATAACCGACATTCGGCTGATGTAGATTTTTGGATTGAACCCACTGATGAAAATTTCAAAAGACTTATAGCAACATTTAATGAAATGGGATATGAAATTGATGATTTTCCTGAAACAGTTAAAAATCAAGAGCAAAATATTTCCATAAAATTTTCCCCAATTGATTTGAATTTAGAGTTAATTACTAATTTTTCAGTAAACAAATCTTTCGAAGAAGCTTATAATGATAGTGAAAAAGTAGTGGTTCATGATAAACCTTTTTTAAGATGGAATGTTTTATCGTTTGAAGACTTAATTACTAGTAAAATAAAAGCAAATCGTCCAAAGGATTTATTAGACATTCAACAGCTTCGAGAAATAAAAAACAAATAAACTGCTTTGCGCCTTTGCGTCACTGCGAGAATTAACAAACACGATACTGAAATAAATTCAGCATAAATGGAAAAAGTAAAAGCCAAAAAACACCTCGGACAACATTTTCTTAAAGACGAGTCTATCGCCAAAGCTATTGCCGATACATTAAATTTAGAAGGATATCACGATGTATTAGAAATTGGTCCTGGAATGGGAGTTTTGACGAAGTATTTGTTAGAAAAACCGGTCACTACTTATGTTATTGAAATTGATAGCGAATCGGTTACTTATTTGGAGGAGAATTTTCCGAAATTAAAAGATAAAATCATTTCTAAAGATTTTTTACGATACAATATCAATGAAACTTTTGATGGAAAGCAGTTTGCTATTATTGGAAATTTCCCTTATAACATATCGACACAAATTGTTTTTAGAGCTTTAGAATACCGGAATCAAATTCCGGAGTTTGCAGGTATGTTTCAAAAAGAAGTAGCTGAGCGAATTTGTTCCAAAAAGGGCAGTAAGGTTTATGGGATTCTATCTGTTTTAGCGCAAGCATTTTACGATGTTGAATACCTCTTTACGGTTGATGAAAATGTATTTATTCCGCCACCAAAAGTAAAGTCGGGCGTGATGCGAATGCGAAGAAAGGAAAATTATACGTTGCCATGTAATGAAAAAATGCTTTACACTGTTGTAAAAATGGCCTTTCAACAACGCAGAAAAACAATGCGGAATAGCTTAAAATCATTAAATTTGTCTGATAATTTACGAGAAGATAGTATCTTTGACCTCCGACCAGAGCAATTGTCAGTGGAACAATTTATAGAACTTACCCAAAAAATAGAAGCCAATGCAGTTTAAAATCAGCAAAGAACTATTAAAACAAATAGAAGAGCTTGTACAGCAAAAAAACGACCGCCAATTGGAAGTTTTATTGAATGATTTGCACCATGCTGATATTGCTGAGATTTTAGAAGAATTAGATTTTGACGAAGCCACTTATATTTTTAAGGTTTTAGACAGTGATAAGACCGCTGAAGTTTTATTGGAGATAGATGAAGATTTAAGAGAGAAAATCTTAAGTAAGTTATCTCCTAAAGAAATTGCTGAAGAGTTAGATGAATTAGATACTAATGATGCTGCCGACATTATTGCGGAACTATCCAAAGACCGAAAAGAAGAAGTAATTTCAGAGCTTCAAGACGTAGAACACGCCAAAGATATTGTTGAGTTACTTCGTTATGATGAGGATACTGCTGGTGGAATAATGCACAAAGAGTTAGTAAAAGTCAATGAAAATTGGAATGTACTGACTTGTGTTAAAGAAATGCGTATTCAGGCAGAAAACATATCCCGTGTTCATTCTATTTATGTTGTTGATGATGATGATCGTTTGAAAGGGCGTTTGTCTCTGAAAGATTTGTTAACTACTTCCACTCGAACACAAATTAGTGATGTTTATATCCGAAAATTAAACTTTGTAAAGGTGGATGATGAGGATGTAGAAGTGGCCCGAATCATGCAAAAATACGATTTGGAAGCCATTCCTGTTGTTGATGAATTAGGAAGACTTGTTGGAAGAATCACCATTGATGATATTTTAGATGTCATCGAGCAAAGAGATACTGAAGACATTCATAAATTTGGGGGTACGGAAGGATTGGATTTATCCTATACTAAAACCTCTCTTTTCGAATTGGTACGAAAAAGAGCTACTTGGTTGATCATTCTTTTTTTAGGTGAAATGCTTACGGCGTCTGCGATGGGGTATTTTAATGTGGAAATTGAGAAAGCGGTGGTATTGACCCTCTTTTTGCCCTTGATTATATCTAGTGGAGGAAACTCTGGTTCACAAGCTGCTTCCCTTATTATTCGTGCTATGGCGCTAAAAGAATTGCATCTCTCCGATTGGTGGTATGTCATGAAGAAAGAGATATTTTCAGGATTACTGCTTGGGGCTATTTTAGGAGCAATTGGTTTTATCCGAATCATGATTTGGCAAAAAACAGGCATCTATGATTATGGAGTATATTGGATTTGGATTGCTTTGAGCGTTTCTTGTTCTTTGGTCGCTATTGTTTTGTGGGGGACACTTTCAGGGTCACTCATTCCTTTTATCTTACGACGCGTTGGTCTTGACCCTGCTACAGCATCGGCTCCTTTTGTAGCTACTATGGTCGATGTTACGGGATTGATTATTTACTTCTCTATTTCAGCAATGCTTTTAACTGGGAAGATTTTGTAATTGGGAACTATTTACTCCTAGGAACTGCTTTAAAAATGGTTATCTTCGGTACTCTTTTTTATAAACTTTAAACCTTTACCCTTTGAACCCTGCCACAATCAAAATTCTCCACATCGACAGCAATCATCCTTTATTATGGGAACAACTAGCAGCCACTGGTTTTCATAACGAGGAAGATTTCACCTCCACTAAAGAAGAAGTTGAAGCCAAAATCCACAATTATAATGGAATTGTCATACGTTCTCGATTCAAAATTGACAAAGCGTTTTTAGATAAAGCGACCCATCTTCAATTCATTGCTCGTGTGGGTGCTGGATTGGAAAGCATAGATTGTGATTATGCTGCTGAAAAAGGAGTTCATCTAATTGCTGCGCCTGAAGGCAATAGCAATGCTGTTGGTGAACATGCGCTTGGAATGCTTCTTTCTTTGCTGAACAAGTTAAATCGCGCAGACCGATTGGTTCGAGAAGGAAAATGGATTCGCGAAGGCAATCGCGGATTTGAATTGGAGCACAAAACTGTCGGCATTATTGGTTATGGCACTATGGGAAAATCATTTGCTAAAAAACTACGCGGGTTTGATGTCACTGTATTGTGTTATGATATTCTCGACGATGTTGGTGATACTAACGCCAAGCAAGTGTCCTTGAGAGAACTTCAAGAACAAGCCGATGTATTGAGTTTGCATCTTCCTTGGACCCCTGAAACTGATAAAATGGTGACTACCGATTTTATTACTGCTTTTACCAAACCGTTTTGGTTTATCAATACTTCCCGTGGGAAAAATGTGGTCACTGACGATTTGGTTGCTGCTTTGCAATCGGGCAAAATTCTCGGTGCTGGCTTGGACGTTTTAGAATATGAAAAATTATCTTTTGAAAACCTTTTTATTGACACCGAAAAACCGGCGGCTTTTGAGTATTTATTAGCCGCTGAAAATGTTTTGTTAACCCCTCATATTGCTGGTTGGACGTTTGAAAGTCATGAGAAACTAGCTCAAACCATCGTTGATAAAATAAGTAGTTTCTATAAAAAATAATCGGCAACTTATTATAATAAATAACCCACTTATAATTAATTTTTTATATTTTAGACCATTCAAAACAATAACTAAAAAACAAAATCTTATGGATACAGCAAAAGTCGATATGTTTATGATGATGAACTCAAAGTTTTTTGAAAGTTATCATCTAGTAGCAGTTAGAGATCGCTTATTACAATTAGACGAATCAAAATGGTCAATGGTTCAAATGCTTCAATTTAAAGATCCAACCACAGCCTTGATTATCTCGATTGTTGGTGGAGGACATTTTGGAATTGACCGATTTTATATTGGAGATACTGGATTGGGGATTGCCAAATTATTAACCTGTGGTGGATTTGGGATTTGGACAATTGTGGATTGGTTTTTGATTCAAGGGGCAACGCGTGAGAAAAACATGCAACTGTTTCAGAATTCACTTTACTAATTCATGTCTAAAAACAAGTTATATTTTATTATACTATTGGCTTGTTTAACAGGTTTTATTTATCTTTTTTATAGTATACATTATTCCGAAAACATTAATTTTAAGTTTTGTTTCTTCAAGAATTTGACAGGTTATCCTTGTCCCTCTTGTGGTACAACGCGAGCCGTTCAATTGCTTTTAACCGGTGATGTGGTAGCGTCCTTACTAATGAATCCTTTTGGACTTCTTGTTGCTGCACTAATGAGTGTACTTCCTTTGTGGATAGTGTATGATTTAGTTACTAAGAAAGAGACATTTTTTAGAAATTACAAACGCGTAGAACAAATCATTAGCACTCGATCGATTGCTATTCTTTTGATAATTTTAGTCATTCTCAATTGGATTTGGAATTTTAAAAAAGGATTATGATACAAGAATTAGCTTTTGCTTACAAACCCTCAGAACATGAGGCTGAGAGAGCGTCCAATAGTTATTTGATGTCACTTGTGGCGCTTGTGGCCGGATTGCCGTTACCCATTATCAATTTAATCGCTACTTTCTTTTTCTTTATTGCCAATCGAAAAGGAACGTATTATGTACGATGGCATTGCACGCAGGCTTTGGTCTCTCAAGCGGCTTTACTTTGCATGAACAGTTGTGGCTTTTGGTGGACTATTTCGATAATTTTTGGCGATGAACACGTTAGCAATCGGTATTTTGCCTATATGATTACCGCTTTTTGCTTTAATCTTTTAGAATTTGTTACCACCATTTATAGTGCGGTGCAAACTCGAAAAGGAAAACATGTGGAACAATGGTTCTTTGGGAATTTAACTAACCTAATCTGCCGACCAAATGATTAATAAAACTCTCATTCAAGGACTAGTTATTCTAGTAGCCTTTTTCACCCTCTGGTTTGGATTATCCCGTCTCGATTTTGTCAAGTTTTTTGAAATAAAAAAACATACGACTACTGCTGAACAAAAAATTGGGGATATGATTTGGAATCAAATCCATGATACGGAAACAGTGATTACCAATGATTCTATTGTCAAAACCTTGGATAAATTGATTTTGCCTATCTGCAAAGCCAACCATATTGTTCGTGATTCTTTAAAAATTCATATCGTACAAAAAGACGAAGTTAATGCTTTTGCCTTGCCTAACAATCATTTGGTTGTTTATACTGGACTTATAACAGATTGTAAAAAGCAAGAAGCCTTACAAGGGGTTTTGGGGCATGAAATTGCCCATATTGAAAACAATCATGTGATGAAAAAACTTTCTAAGGAAGTCGGCTTGTCGGTATTGCTTTCGGCCACGGCTGGCGATAAAGGAGGTGCTATTATTAAAGAGATATTCAAAACCTTATCGTCCACGGCGTATGATAGATCGCTAGA
>Ga0214246_1000270_pt1 | contig 14612 bp, 30 predicted proteins | sample TroBogypolimnion_41_FD_153084 | JGI IMG/M metagenome (GOLD analysis project Ga0214246, IMG submission 153084) | Freshwater microbial communities from Trout Bog Lake, WI - 29MAY2009 hypolimnion | ecosystem: Environmental > Aquatic > Freshwater > Lake > Hypolimnion/Profundal zone | place: Trout...
TCCCAGATCCTCTGGGCGTGCTGAGCATGGCGAACTACACCGCACAGGAGGACGAGCAGTGACAGACGATCCGAGACGCGCAGGACAGATCCAGAGGTGGCACACCTCCCCGCTCAGCCGTCCGCAGAGCAACGCGGAGCACAGCTGGGGAGTGGCCAGGATCCTCCTGTTCATACACCCGTCCGCCTCTCGGCGGATGATCATGGAGGCCCTGATGCACGACATCGGGGAGGGGCGGATGGGAGACATCCCGTATCCCGCCAAGCGAGACAGCCCCACGTTGGCTCGTGTTGCGGGCAGGATCGAGGAGGAGTCTCGCAGGTCGATGGCTCCGTGGGGCATCCCACTGCCTCGTGTCTCCGCGCACGAGCGGTGGGTGCTCAAGATGGCAGACATGCTCGAGATGTGGGAGACAGGAGTCGAGGAGGTGGCTCGAGGCAACCGCCTCGACGGCATGCGGATCAGCAGAGAGTGCGAGGCGTTCCTGCAGACCAGCATCGGATCGGCCGACCCCAGCAAGGAGGCTGTGGCGCGCCGAGTCCGTGAATACATGAGCCTGAGAGTCAAGACAACAGTGGAGACAATGTCATGAGCAAGTCCGTCGGAGATCGCCTGAGAGACGCAGCGCTGCTGTTCGACCAGCGCAACACGCAGTATGGGGACAACTACAAGACCATCGGCCCTGTGCTGCATGCCATGTACCCTCGCGGGCTGACTGTCAGCACGCCTGGTGAGTGGCAGCGTCTGTACACCATCGTCATGCAGGTGATGAAGACCACCCGCTATGCCCAGAACATCAGTCGGGGAGGGCACGAGGACAGTCTGGACGACCTCGCGGTCTACTCGATCATGGCTGCTCACACCGACCAGATTGAGCGTGAGCAGGAGGTGAGGATCACAGAGATCCCGATCCCGCGGAGCACGCCTCCGTCGGGGAGGCTGGAGGTCAGTATCCCGAGGAGAGACCCCGTCCCTCTGTACGTCGTCGGCCACGGACTGACTCTCCAGCAGGCCAAGGCTGAGTGGCGCCAGGGGTGCCAGCTGCGACGAGCAGTCTGGGCCGCGAACCGATATCTCGACCAGTACTCGGCCCTCTCGATGGAGGACAACACCAGCTACGACTGGGTGGTGGTCATGATGGACACAGACCCTGTCGACCCGCCCGAGGCAGCGGTGGACGACGAGTGGCGCAGCGACGCGGCGGCACGGCGCGCCTAGCGCGCCGACCCCGGCTGCAGAGCGCCACAGAGCGGCTGCAGCCGGGGGCAGCGCCGGGCCGGGCCGGTCCTACCGGGGACGGCGGCGCAGGCCCACAGAGACTCTGCAGTAGGAGAGCAGCGTGACGATCAGAGACTACAGACAGGCACCACTGCTAGAGCCGGCCAGCACGTGGAGGCCCCACGTGGGGCCGCTGCCGCGCCTGGAGGGACTGGTGGTGGCCATTGACACAGAGACCAGGGACGACGGTCTCGCCGAGGGCCGCGGACCAGGCTGGCACATGCACGCGGGATGGCTCGCCGGTGTCTCAGTGGCGTGGGAGGACCAGGCCATCTACCTCCCGATCCGCCATCCCCACACAGAGTGTCGGGACCAGCGGGAGGTGGTTGAGTGGGTGGACGGACTGATGCGCAGCTGCACAGTGGTCTTCCACAACATGGGCTACGACATGGGCTGGCTCCGGCAGGCAGGATCCGTGGTCTGGCCGGAGCGCGCGCACGACACCTACATCATGGCGGTGATGATCGATGAGAACTGGGAGAGCTACAGTCTCGACGAGTGCTGCCGCAGAGCGGGGGTGGACGGCAAGGACGAGGCCGCGCTCCGCAACGCCGCCGATGCCTACGGTGTCGACCCGAAGGCAGGCCTCTGGCGCCTCCCCGGCAGGCACGTGGGGACCTACGCGGAGCAGGACGCCAGAGCCACTCTCCGACTGGCGGAGGTGCTTCTTCCCGAGATCGACGCCCAGGCCATGCGCGGAGCCTACCAGACGGAGATGGATCTCGTTCCTGTTCTCCACGACATGCGCAGACGAGGCATACGGGTCAATCTGGACAGGGCAGAGGAGTTCAAGAGAGAGATGCTGGCCAGACGCGACCAGACTCTTGGTCAGATCGGGAGGCTGGCGGGTCGTCGCATCACGATGGCAGACATCAACTCCCCTGACCGGCTTGGTCCAGTTCTCGAGGCACTCGACATTCATCCTCCGCGAACTGCGAAGACCAACAAGCCCTCGATAACCAGGCAGTTCCTGGAGCGTCTTGAGCACCCGATCGGCGCCATGATCCGCCAGAGCAGGCAGACCAGCGACATGGCCGAGAAGTTCGTCGGCAGGTACATCATGGAGTTCTCCCACATGGGCAGGATACACGCCGAGGTGCACCAGCTGCGGGACGACGACGGCGGCACGCGATCCCACCGCCTCTCGTACTCCAACCCTCCGCTCCAGCAGTCACCGTCGAGGGACGACGAGCTCGGTCCGATGTTCCGCCGCATCTTCGAGCCGGAGTCCGGAGAGATGTGGGCAGCGCCGGACTACGCGTCCCAGGAGCCTCGGATGACTGTCCACTACGCTGCAGCGATCCGCGCGAGAGGCTCGGAGGAGATGGTGAGGTACTTCTGCGAGGACCCGAAGCCCGACCTGCACGCCTGGACAGCATCCCTGATCGGCTGGCCGAGGAAGCGGGCGAAGGACGTGTACCAGGGTCTGGCCTACGGAATGGGCCGCGCCAAGCTGGGCAGGGTGCTCGGAGTGGCCGAGGATGAGGCTGGAGACGTCATGGAGATGTTCCACACGAGGGTGCCATGGGTCTCCGCGCTCTCCGACTACTGCTCAAGGATGGCGATGCAGCGGGGGTGGATCAGGCTGATAGACGGGGCTCGTGCTCACTTCGACGCGTGGCAGCCAGTCGGCGCGAGGGACGCGGTGCCCGTCCGGAGGGACCGGGCAGAGGTCCTGTGGCCCGGTCGGAGACTCGAGAGAGCGTTCGGGCACAAGGCCATGAACCGTCTGGCGCAGGGCAGCAGCGCTCGGCAGATGAAGCGTGCGATGGTGGAGTGCCACCGACAGGGCATCCCGCTGCTAATACAGATGCACGACGAGCTTGGCCTGTCGACTCCGGACGAGCGTCGGGCGCAGCGCGTGTCGGAGATCATGGTGGACGCCTGCTCGCTGGTCGTCCCGGTCCGAGTGGACCTGGAGTTCGGCCGGACGTGGGGCGACGCGAAGTACACATGGAGGGAGGCGACTGGTGGCTGAGAGAACAGCGGACTATGTGGCGGGATGGCAGGCGCACCGACGAGACGTGCTCGCCGTCGCCCAGCAGATGATGCAGAGCACTCCGGCAGGAGACAGGCACATGGGCCTGCTCGAGCTGGTCCGGGCCGTCATGAGGATGCCTCCGCCGAGGCACGAGAGGCAGGTGGAGACTCAGGCGGAGGAGGCCCAGACGGAGATCCAGACATGAGACACCATCTCACTGGCATACCAGCCGTCAGGTATCCGGCCCCAGTCCCCGCTCTGGCTGTGGGCCAGGTGTGGACGTCGGCCAGCGGCGGGCAGAGGGCGATCGGCGTGATCGAGGGCAGTCGGGTGTGCTGGCACAGACCAGGCAGGCACCAGTCCAGGCTCTCGACGAGATACATGCTCAGCAAGTGGATCAGAGACACTGCAGCCACCATGACAGGACTGGAGCCAAGATGAGCAACAAAGAGTCGGAGCTGTACCAGGAGCTGCGTCGCCACCTCCCGCTCCTGGACTGGCAGCGGATCGAGACGGACATGGGCAACGGCGTCCCCGACACCTGCTACGTCGAGGGATGGGCGGAGCTGAAGACTACAGACGGATGGGCTGTGACCGTGAGGCCCCAGCAGGTCGGCTGGATATCTCGCCGAGTGCGAAGGGGCGGGAGGGTCCACGTGGTGGTCCGCCAGAAGGGTGCTGGTCGGGACTCACTGTGGATCGTGCCAGGTCTGCTGGTCAGGCAGCTGGCAGAGGGCGGACTCCGAGCGATGGAGCCAGCTGTGCCCGCCGTGCCTCGGTGGCACGGCGGGCCTGGGCAGTGGGACTGGCGTGCAGTCCAGGAGGCTCTCCAGAGCTAGCTCTGCACTAACTCTGCGCCAGCAGCTCGAGGACGCTGACTATGTGCTCCGGTGTCTCAGTCACGCTGAGGGAGAGATCGCCAACGTCGACGCGAGTCTTCCCAGCCAGATCAGAGTCAATGTAGACTGCGAGTATCCTGTCCGCGTTCACGTAGATCGGACTCTTCCTGAAGTAGTTGGTGAGTGTGATGAGTCTCATGTCAGTGTCTCCAGAGGGCCAGTCTGTGCCCATTTCGCACCCCGCGCGGCGTCAACTGCCGCAGGCCACCGGATCGCGGCAATCGTCTCCGCGTGGTCCAGCATAGTCATCGTCTCGGCACCGAGAGCAGTTCCCGCGCGGGTCTGTGTCCAGTGCGCGCGGGCCTCGGACATCAGGAGGTAGCGGCACCCGGCTTTGATTTTTAGACCATCCTCAGTGGGCTGAGCATAGAACCAGTAACCGTCTGAGCGTTGACCGAGACAGAGCAGGTCGGCATCGCCCAGGTCGGCATCGCGCAGGTAGGCATCGCCCAGATCGGCATCGCGCAGGTAGGCACCGCGCAGGTAGGTAACGCGCAGGTCGGCATCGTGCAGGTCAGCACCGCGCAGGTCGGCATCGCGCAGGTAGGCACCGCGCAGGTAGGCATCGCGCAGGTTGGCACCGCGCAGGTCGGCACCGAGCAGGTTGGCACCACGCAGGTCGGCACCGCGCAGGTTGGCACTGAGCAGGTTGGCACTGCGCAGGTAGGCACCGCGCAGGTCGGCACCGCGCAGGTCGGCACTGCGCAGGTTGGCACTGCGCAGGTAGGCACCGCGCAGGTCGGCACCGCGCAGGTCGGCACCGCCCAGGTCGGCCTTCCTTTCAACCGCCAACACCAACGCCGCCTTCACGCGGGCAGTCAGCGGAAACGCAGCATCAATCTCGGTGCTGAATAGGATTTTGTCCGCACTCCAGCGCGAGATGATGTTTACTGTTGTGGTTTCCATCACAATGCCTCTTTCATTTTAGGTGACTCCAGGCAGACGCCGCACGGGGCGACTAGGGTAGCCGCTACCCCGCCCGAGGCCCCTGGCAGCCCCTGCAGAGGGGCGTGGAGGCCTCGGGCGGGGGCGGTCGCTAGGGTAGGCGCGGGGGAGGCGCTCCGGCCGCTGGCCGGCTCTCCAGCGGGGCGTCCCTGGCATCGGGACAGGGCTCGTCAGGAGCCGCTCCGCAGTACGGACACTCCCAGGTGTCTGGATCGAGACCCTCGCACCTCCGTGGGGCGTCCATCATGGCACCAGCGGCAGCAGCGTGGCGCTGCGCCGGTCCACCCATCGATGGGCAGTGCCGTCCATGCAGATGACGACCACAGGGTCGCCCTGCTCAAACATCTCCACGCAGCTGGCCAGGTATCCTGGCTCGGAGACGGCAGCCACCGACATCGTCGGTGCTCGGTATGACCACTGAGTCACACCCTGGGCGTACGCCAGAACAGACAGGTCTCGAACTCGCATTGTGCTCACTTACTCTCTCCCACTCGATGCATCTCGGCAGCTCGCGCTGCCATCATGAGCTGACCGGCCACGACCCGAGCCTGCTCGGGCGTCCACATGACCATCAGACTCGACCTACTCTCCGCAGACACCTCGCCTGGCCTGCTGCTGCCACCGACGAGGAGTATCACCTCGCCGAGGGTGCCGGAGATCGCCCGCGCCAGGGGCATGCCCCAGCGCTCGTCGCCAACCACAGGCTCCGACAGACGAGAGTCGTCCGCCGGAAGCCCGAGAGCCATGGTCGGCCACATGTGGCCGACCGACTCAGGAAGCCTGACCCTGCGGAGGTTGGTGGCGTCGCCGAAGAGCGAGCGATACTCGGCGGCGGACATCCGAGTCTGGCTCACGGGCGGCTGGCCAGGTGCGCGGCGCGGATGGCGGCAGCCTCGGGGTCGCTCGGCGCGGCGAGGACCACGAAGCCCTTGCTCAGGTCCCAGCGAACGTCGGCTGGCCACATGCCCGCCGCAATGCACTCGGACACCAGAGCGCCGACCTGCCAGAGGTTGTATCGCTCCCAGCCAGCAGACCCGGCCTTCTTGGGGTTCGGAACGTGGGAGACAACGACCATGCTGTGCTCGGCACGCGGCTGGACAGCAGCCACTCCTCGGCGGACCGGGGGTGGGGCAGCCGCCTGACGCTCGGAGACTGCACGCTGCCACGCAGCGATGGGCCGACCGACAAGATGCGCAATCGCAGACATGCCGATGTCAGACGTCTCTCGCGCCATCGTCAGCACGACACCAGCATGGTCGAGTCCGGCGCGCTGGCACAGACCGAACAACTCCTCCCCGCTCTGAGGCTCCGCGACGCAGAGCTCCGGGGGCAGCGCTCTCGCGGCCATCAGCCTCGAGTAGACGAGGTGCGCCTCGGGCACCTCCAGGGCAGCAAACATCGGCATGTGCCGCTCTCCAAGCATCGTCCTCATAGTCTCTCTCCTCAGGTTGTCCCAGCCATCGCTGGTAGATGCAGCGCAATGGGCGCTGCATCCATCAGACATGGCCCCTGTGCATGGCTCAGTGGTCGGCTGCGCTGGCACCCTCCTCACTGACAATGTAGATGCGGCCGACCTCGGTGACCACCATGACGGTGTGCACTCCGTCGCGAGTCACGTCCTCGACGACAGTCTCGCCAACAACCCAGCAGCCAGGCGCGGACTGGTCCCAGGACCTAGTCTCGATGTCGGATGCTGCGCTGTCGGAGTGTGGTCGGATGCGGTCTGCGATCCACGATCGCAGTCTCTGGTCGGCAAAGGACAACTTAATCTCCCTGTGTGTGCAATGAGACTGGGACGCACACGCACGCTAGCGCGTCCCAGCCGGAGAGTAAAGCCCTCTCCTACTCGATCCAGTCCTCATCGAGGTCGACAGACCAGAAGCCGAAGTCCGATCCGTCGCCCATGTGAGCTCCGAAGAACCAGCCCTCCGGAGCGATCTCACTGAGCGTGTCTGAGAGATCATTGACGAGCTCCGACATGGCGTCGTCGGTGGCCACAAGCATGTCCGCCCTCGCGAGAGCGACGCGCTCTCTCATGCCCACCGGCATCAGTCGCTCGAGCTCGTCGGAGAGGGAGACGAAGAGATCCTCGGAGCGCAGAGTGCCGTGGGAGATCGTCCCCGGACGCCACACACCCCCGCCTGGCTCGAGGTAGATGGGAGTGTCGCTCATGGCACCACCCCCAGCTCGTCGATGACACGCAGAAGCATGTCTCTCCATGAACCGAGGCCACTCCACTCGAGCCAGTAGCGAAGGGCCTCGCGGGGAGGCAGACTGTCGACGTCCCCGTCCCACTCACGTGACTGAGCAGGGTTGTCGCCGAGATAACTCTCCAGGTCACCCCTCACACCGCGGCTGATGAGACGAAACGAGATGTCCCTCGGCTCCACGACCTCGTGCGGGATCACCGCGATCTGCGACAGACACTCCTGGGGCACAGACTCCGGAGCACACTGGAGGCTCTGCGCCACCAGCCGCAGACCAGCTGCCCACGCATCGACCCTGTTGATGTACACCCTACTCTCTCCAGCAACCGAGAACACTCTCATCTCACTCTCTCCGATCCAACTGCGAACACTGTGTCGTAGCAGAGAGCAACCGACCCTCGGTTGTCCTCCCCGCCTCTGGTGTAGACGTCCGTCACGGGACGGACAACCACACTGGTCATTCCGCCAGCATCCACCACAACGGGGGTGCTGTCGTCGAGATACTCTCTCATCTGGTCGAGCATCGTCACGAGCTGCCCGAGTGTCAGCCCAGGCTGTCTGGTGCTACTCATCGCTGTGGCTCCTCCACCTGCGCATCTGGTCCATCATCCGGACCAGACCAGCCTGCGCCTCGTCGGTCAGCCACAGACGACCTCTACTAGGACTGCTGCTGATGCTCTGTCCCGTGGTCAGCACAATGTGGCGTCCGTCCCAGAACGCCCACACTCCGTCTCCGAGACATCGCTCCTCCATCAGACTGCGCAGGACAGCCGCCCTCCTCTGCGACCTTCTCTCATATGCTGGTCTACTCATATGTCGGTATCTCCTCTGGCCAAAGATGCGGCGACGCCCAGGGATGGACGCACGCCACCACGATGCCGGTGGACAGGACGGAGCTCAGCGGACGTCGGTGTCTGTTGATGCTCTCGTCCAGAGTCCGCTGAAGCAGCTCGGCCGCCAGTGTCGCCTCGGCCTCGGTGGGCCACACCTGTGGCCGCACCAGGAGGGGCAGCACCAGCTGCATGACGTCGGCATCTCGACAGCGAGTTCCGCAGTCGTAGTACCATCCACCCTCCTCGTGGCCGCCCCAGATCCGCTGGACGTGATACACGTCCACGGACCAGCACGTCGGGTCCTCGCTCACCGGGCGGAGGCAGACTGCAGCGGGAGGGCAGACTGGTCCGCCCTGGCCGACCACACACCGATGCGTCCGCCGCCGACCTTGACCATGAGGCCCTCCGCCACCAGACGGTGGATCTGGTAGGACAGACGGTTGCGAGCCTGCAGCTCGTCGGAGGCAAGACCCAGCACGTCCCCGATGCGACGAGTGCTCAGCGAGCGTCCAGTGACCACCCGGACGATCTCGTCGTCCGTCCAGGACGCGGCCTCCCTGCCCGGAGCGGGGGTGGGTGTCCCGCCAGTCTCGTGGCGTCCGATGCAGACGTCTCCGACAACCAGTATCTGGTCGCCAGCCCGGAGTCTCATGTCCTGCACGACCGTCACGACTCGTGCCTCGAGGGTAACTCTACTCATTCTCATCTCCTGATGTCTCAGTCCCGACAACCACTGTCGGTAGATGCACCACGCTGGGTGGTGCATCCATCGCGAGTGGTCCGATCCCTGCGAGGGTCCGGCTGCTCAGTCTGCCTCACTCTCGACAGCCGCCCTCTCCTCGCTCTCCCTCATCAGATCGAGCAGCACCCAGAGGTCGTGCCGATGCTCCCAGATGGCACAGGCCATGTCGGCCGCCGAGCAGGTCCCTCGCCACAGGAGAGTGGACATCCGATCGAGCTCGGATCGGATCTCCACATCGCGCTCGTGCTGCTCGGCCTCCTCTCGAGTGGCGAGATACACACCGTCCCTGGTCACCCAGCCCACCCACGGAGTCGGCATCTACGTGCCCTCCGACAGAGTGGAGGGGGAGTCAGCAGCGGCCAGAGTGGGATCGGCGGCAGCCAGACTGGCCGCGTGGTCGCCCAGCCAGGCAGCGGCGGCGATCTCCGGAGAGCCAGGGACCAGCGTCAGTCCCTGGTCCAGCTGACTGCCGAGACTCGTCAGCGTGAGGACGTCGACCTCATCGCTGCTCACCGCGTCCACAACGGCGCGGACGGCGAGCGGCAGCCTGGGATCCCCGACAAGCTCTCCGGGGAGAGGGACGGGGGCAGTCCCCATGCGGGCCATCGCCATCCGCACGAGAGCGAGCATCGTGCCGCTCAGCACAGGCATCTGTCCGGCCGGAGCCGGAGTCGTCGTGTCGTCACTCATGTCTACACCCTCACCACAATCTCGAGAACACCGTCATCGGCGACGGCCACAGCCACCACCCGCAGAGTCTGGGCCGACCGGCAGTCCACCACTCGGACCCTGCCCTCCAGGCCCAGCTGGCCACACTCGCGAGTCAGCTCGGCCACGGACAGCAGTCCGTCATCAGCAGCGTCGCTCATCGCTGATCTCCATCACCAGTCACCGTCCTGCGCTCATGCTCCTGCAGACGACGGAGCTCCGCCCGCCGCACTATCCCGGTCCTTCCCGCGAGCTGGGGGAGGGGAGCGCTGGCTCTCGCCATGGCGGGGAGGGGATCTGGCGTCCTGTGCTGACTGGCGAGTCGTCGCTCGGTCATCAGCCTCATGTGGTGTGACAGCTTACTCATGCTGGTCTCCTGTGTGTGTCGCCTCCACGGGAGTGGCGGCGCGATCGGCGCGGAAAAGTCTTTACCATGCGCGGCGGTCGGGACTATGGTGTGGTGGCACCCCAGTCCGGATCGTCGCGATCTCCTATTACTGTTATTAGTTTTTAGGTCGTGGACGTGCGACCAATAGCCTGGCGATAGGGTCGGCAATAATCCCGTGTTTACAGTGTGTTAGAGGTCGGTGGGCGTCGTGTCCCCGATCTCCTACGCGTGCACGCGTGCGAGCGCGCTGTGTGCGTCCGCGCAGGGGACTTTTCTCTGCGCAGTGTCTCTGGAGGGTAATACGAGCAATAATGTAATAGGAGGGTCGGAAAGTGACGCTTTTACAGTGGGTTGTGGTTATTGCTGGGTTATTGTTGGAGGACTGGGGGCGATAGGAGCGGGGTGGTTGTCTGGACAGACTCACAGACAGCTCACCAGTTGTTGGGTCGATTGAGCGCATGATCATTTTCTGTCAGGTTTCTCGCGGGCATGGGCGTAACATACGCACCTGCATGTGATCGCGTGTGTGATGCGCACATGTGTCACATGCATGCATGCATGAGAGAGGTCCAAGTCGTGCGCGGGTCGACGTGATCGCATGCGGCTGCACGCAAGTTGCGAAAATAGCGAATTGGATCGCTGAAGAGCGACAGGGAGCGACCTCTCGTCGTCGGCCGTCCCTGTCCCCCCGCTCAGCTCTACTCGGCTGCGACCAGCGAGCTCTCGTCCACCTCGGCCTCGGCCTCAGCCGGAGCAGCCTCGCTCTCCATCGTCGGCACGATCTCGATGAACTTGCGGTCGAGATCCCACCGCAGGTCGGCTCGTCCGTACTTGCCCACTGCCTTGTGGCTCAGGTACTCAGACACGCGCATGCCGGTGCGGTAGACCGCGAACCGATCGTAGCCAGCTGTCCCCATCTTCTTGGGGTTGGCCCGAAGCACCACGATGAACTGGTCCGTGGCGACCGTCATGCGCCGACCGACCATCGTCGCGGGGACTGGTGCCTCCGCAGGCTCAGCAGGCTCCGGAGTGTGCGTCGTCGCCGCCAGCATCGCCTCCTCCCCGATCTCCTCCACGGGAGGCAGCTCGCTGGGGAGCGGGGGAAGGGTGCTGCCGACGATCGGCGCGACCTCGGCGGACTGCTGACGGATCTTCTTGCTCTTGCTCATAGTCTCTCTCCTCATGTGCATGTGCCAGGACCCACTGTCCTGGCCTCTCGCCACATCCGACCAGAGTCGGTAGATGGTGGCCCGAGGACCACCATCCATCGTCGCTGGTCCCTAGATGCTCGTGCCGTACGGAAGCACGATGGTGTCGTCCTGGGTCAGCCACCGCTCCTCGGTGGTGGACTCGCCAGACAGCGTGTAGACGACCAGCCCAGGCACCAGGCTCTGCTGCGGGACCCGAACCTCTATGGTCCAGTCGCCATCGGGGTGGTACACCCGGACCCTGCCGCTGCTGCTCATGCTCCGGTCGGCCAGCAGCGCTGCGTCCCAGAACTCCTCGGTCGCTGTCTGCGCGCCGATGTCCCACTCTCGGCTGCGCTCGATCTCTGCGTCTCTGATGCGCTGCAGCAGCAGCCTACTCGTACTGTCGTGCGCGCGAGTGCTCTCGTGTGTGCTCATGCGATGATCTCCCCTCTGCTCTCGCGTGTCACGAGAAGTACAGCATGATGGTGGCCGGATAGTCAAGCATGATGCACTGCTCGTCCTCCTCGAGACTCCAGCCCTGAGTCTGGCTCTCCATGGACTGAGCAGGCTGCTCCATGTCGATGCCCCAGGGAGTGGTGTTGCGCTCGGACTCGAAGTCAACAACGTCGGGGTCGGTGACCATCAGCTGCGTGTCCATGTCTCCTGCGAAGCGCAGGATCCGCATGACAGCAGCAGCGGACAGTCCGCCGAGGCCGAGCTGCCGGACCTCCTCATCCATGCTGTCGTCCGGGCACGGTCCCCATCCGTACAGGAACAGGGTGCTGCCTCGCACGCACGCGCCCCGCACCCAGGCGACTCCGTACATGGCCGATCCTGTGTTGGTCTGGCACAGACCGACCAGCGCCTCTGGCGTGCCGTGACTCTCGATCAGGTCGGCCAGCTGCGATGCCGTGACGAACTGTGTGGTGATGTCTGTCATCTTGCTCACTGTGGTGTCTCTCCTGTAGGCCAGGGACAGGCAGGATAGACCGGGATTGGTCGCGCCTGTCCCTGGTAGACAGGGCCGCACTCCGATGCGGCTCTCTCCACGGATCTGTTCGTGAGGCGGGGGTGCCCACACCGGAGCTGCGGACAGGATCTAGCCTGTACCATCGACAGCAGCTCGCCGACACCTCTCATCCTCTTGTGCCGCTCCGTTCTATGTGGAGCTTTTGTTTCGTCTCCGGAGTCTGCCGGCTCAGCCTCTCGTCAGGACCATGCGACGTCGTCTCACTAGGAGTTATCTCCGGAGCCGCCGCTAACCCTAACCTACCGCGTTCCGGGCTCTCGAGCTAGCCTCCGCCGAGCAGAGCAGGCGTCTGTCGTGAGGGAGCAGGCGTCTGTCGTGAGGGAGGATGCGATGGTGTCGCAGGAGGATGCGATGGTGTCGCAGGAGGATGGTGTCGTGCAGAGGCGAGGCGGCTCGCGCCGCCCCACCCCCCGCTCTCTACCTCCCAGCGGCGCTCTTCGCTGCCCACGCATCCCTCGCTGCCTGCTGGGCATCGAAGTTCGGGTGTCTGTCCCAGTGAGACATCTTCCTGTTGCACACCTCAATCTGCCTGCGCAGATCAGCCCTCATCCGGGGACGACTCTCCGTCCTCATGGCGGCGTCGAGACGCAGGCTGTTCTGGTAGTGCACGAGCCAGTGCTTGTTCGCCGGCTGCTCGTGGTACGGCACAGCCCTGCCTCTGAACGGCTCTCTTGCTCGACTGCCAGCGTCTGGTGGGTACAGGTTCATCGCTAACTCTCCCCTAGGCGCACGGGACAGACCCCGCCGCTAAACCTACGTTACCGCGTTCCGGAGCCTCGAGCTAGCCTCTGGCCAGCGGACGAGCGGTGTGTCGTGAGGGACGAGCGGTGTGTCGTGAGGGACGAGCGGAGCACTCGTGGTCCGGATCCAGGATCGATGCTGCGCCAGGACGATGGTGTCGTGGTCTGGTGCCGCAGGACGATGGTGCTCTGCCCAGACGACCATCGGCTGTGTGCTGCCGCAGGACGAGCCTGCTGCTGTGGCCAGACGAGCCTGCTGCTGTGGCCAGACGAGCCTGGCCTGGTCGCGCGGGACGATCCGGTCCTGTGGCAGGACGACCCAGGATCCTCGGAGGAGCCGGAGCGGAGCCGGAGCGGAGCCGGAGCGGCGGGCAAAAATAAACCTAGCTAGTGCGGCGACTAGCTAGGTTGTGGATTAGCTACCTATTTTCTTCATAGGTATCTGACCATGTATATAGATAGAAGGGTAGTGTATTATCCTCTTTGTCAAGCGGCGGTATCTTTAGCGCGTGATGCCAGCCGCTAGCACCAGGATGGCCTAATTCTATCCATACAACACAGTCACTGCTAGCTTTGTCATTGATCTGTTGTAGATGCTCTATCAGTTTAGACAATTTCATAGGCTCTGACATGTTAGCGATCCTCCCATATGCCATAGAGTTTGTTAGCATTGCGCGCCTTGGCGGCCTTTAGCGCGGCGCGGGAATGAAAACCGATATCTTTATAAAGAGCATCCTCCTTATCCTCGGTAGTCTGTTCGTTCTCACTATCGAACCAGCGTGATAGTAACCGCAGATTAAACATAACTCTATTCCCTATCAAACTAAACACTATCGTTTAGTTTAGAACGCTAGGGCAATGTTGCCCTAGCAGACTAAACTAGGCGATTTTACCTTTAAGGCGATATACCGCGCGAAAATAGTCTGAGCATTCCATCTGTTGTTGGACATATTCATAACTCGTAGTTGACCAGTAGATGTGCAATCCAGTAGGACCGCCTAATAGTATAAATATATCTGACTGGCCATCAAATTTGTCACCAGATTGATTATATACATAACTATCCCATGCACCGCCTTTAAGACTGTAGCTGATAGGGTTGTTGTATTCATCGCGTTGAATATAAATCCGTTGTCTAACCATGTTCTCAACCTCTATCAAACTAAACAAGATCGTTTAGTTTAGAACGCTAGGGCAATGTTGCCCTAGCAGACTAAACTAGGCGACTAGTTCTCAACCCGGATTAAACCGCGTTTAAGATTGTGCGTCATGTCCTGTGTCTCATAGCCCGCTTGGCCGATAGCTTTTAGCTTTTCTTTATACTCGCGGAACGTAATGCCCGGATAATCAACCCATATCTGATAGCGTATGTGTCCGGCGGTAGGTCCATCAACCTTGACCTGCTTAGGGTTGCCCGGCATTACGCAATAGATACGGCTATTGTCATTGTATCCTTTTTCATTTTGCGACCGTTGCGCCGCGTAAATAGCCGCAGCCGCTTGGCGTTCTGCACTGGTGCGCTGGCTTGTTTGTGCGCCTAAGCTCACCTGCGCTTGCAGCTGCGCTATCATAGCGTGCAGGTCCGCAACGTCGGTGGGTAGGCTAGCAGTAGGCTCGATTGTTTCGCTCATGGTCTAAATCCCCTAGCCGGCGCAGCGTGTTTGCCGCCGG
>Ga0214246_1000273_pt1 | contig 14525 bp, 12 predicted proteins | sample TroBogypolimnion_41_FD_153084 | JGI IMG/M metagenome (GOLD analysis project Ga0214246, IMG submission 153084) | Freshwater microbial communities from Trout Bog Lake, WI - 29MAY2009 hypolimnion | ecosystem: Environmental > Aquatic > Freshwater > Lake > Hypolimnion/Profundal zone | place: Trout...
ACAAATCCTCCTATTTTTTCTTCTTCATCGGTAAATGGGTCAGGTTCATGTCCGTAAATTGGAACATCAACATCAACCAAATAATCAATTTCAGAAACGTGAATAATTCCATCACCAAATGTTCTTGGCATTTGAGGATTCACCTGCGCTATAACTGTTTTAGCGTTTTCTATTGCCGCAACAGTAGCTTCAACAGAGACACCTAATGAGCAATAACCATGTCTATCAGGCGGAGAAACATGAATGAAAGCAACATCAAGTGGCAGTACATTTTTACGAAACAAATGCGGCAATTCACTTAAAAAAACTGGGGTATAAGACCCATTACCAGCTTTTAATGTGTGACGAACATTAGCCCCTAAAAAAAATGAATTTACATGAAAACTTTCGGCCAAATCAGGATTAGCATACCTGGCTTCACCTTCAATATGCAAATGACAAATCTCAACATCTCTCAATTCAGAAGCGCGTTCTGTTAGTGCGTTGGCTAATATAGTGGGTGCTGCTGCGGCAGCTTGGAGATAAACCCTATCTCCAGATTTTACAACTTTTACAGCCTCTGCTGCAGTTACATATTTACTCATACCTTTATTTTTGTACAAAGTTATTGCGTTAAAGTATTCCAAAATATGACAAAACTCATATTCAACTTATCTTCTTATTTCTAAATTTTAAATAAGTTTCAACTATTTAAACAACATTAATAAACAAAAAGAAACCATCTGCAAAGAGAATAACTCCAATTATTCCCAATATGGTTGCGATATACCATAAATACTTCTTTTTTACCAAAGCTGCTATTGAAGACAATAGTATTGCTATTTGCAAAAAAATAACTGCTTCACCAAAAGTTTTAGAATGTACTTGCGCCTCATCTCTAGCCAATTCAAGAGCAATAGCCTCTTTCTTAATCACTTCTTTTTCATTTTCATATTTTTTTACTTTAGTTTTATACTTGTTAATTCGTGACTGATAAGCCAATCCAAGTTCTGGATTATTTTTAGGAACAGCAAGCATTTGCATTTCAAAATTTTCTTTTTGATTTTCATTCAAATACATCTTAATACTTTTGCTCTGATAGTAGGACCATTTATCGGTAGCTAATGCTTGACTCAAAACCGATTTTGTTGAAAAACTTCCTCCTTTAAAAGTAGAAAGTGTAGCACAAACCGCAAAAACAATTGTTGTAAAAGCTAAATAATTTAACCAAGGTTCTTTTTTTTCTTCTGCCATTATTTTATTATTAAAATTAAATTCTGTTTGATATTATATTCTAATCTTCAAAAATACCAATCACAAATATATTGTACTACTGAGTTAAAGAAAAATTAACAGCAACTAATTATTTATCTTTTACAGATAAAATAACTCCATTTCAAAAACTAGTTTGTCAGCAAGTTAACTGTTTATTATTAAATTAGTATTTTTGCGGTCATATTTTAGAAAAAATGATTATCCCAAAAACAAGAGAAGAAATTGAATTGATGCGCGAAAGTGCCTTAATTGTTTCCAAAACATTAGGAGAAATAGCCAAAGTAATTAAGCCAGGTGTAACTACTTTATATTTGGATAAATTAGCTGAAGAATTCATAAGAGACCATGGTGCAGAGCCAGGTTTTTTAGGAATGTATGGTTTTCCTAATACATTATGCATGAGCCCTAACGCACAAGTTGTTCACGGAATTCCAACGAATAAACCTTTAGAAGAGGGCGATGTGATTTCTGTTGACTGTGGTGCCTTAAAAAACGGATTTTATGGTGACCATGCGTATAGTTTTGAAATTGGTGAAGTGGCTCCTGAAGTAAAAAAATTGCTTCAAGTTACTAAAGAGAGTCTGTATGTTGGTATTCGTGAGTTCCGAATTGGAAATCGTGTAGAAGATGTGGGTAATGCCATTCAAAAATATTGTGAAGATCGTGGTTATGGTGTTGTCCGTGAACTTGTAGGACATGGATTAGGAAGAAAAATGCATGAAGACCCAGAAATGCCTAATTATGGTAAAAAGGGTCGTGGCAAAATGTTTATAGAAGGAATGGTTGTCGCTATTGAACCTATGATCAATATGGGGACTAAAAACATTAAACAATTAAAAGATGGTTGGACTATTCTAACCGCTGACGGAAAACCAAGTGCTCATTTTGAGCATGATGTAGCTTTAATTGAAGGAAAGCCTGAAATATTATCGACCTTCAAATACATTTATGATGCATTAGGAATTGTAAGTAATGAAGAAGATGAATTTAGGAGAGAAGCTCTAAAAATATAATGAAAAAAATATTCAAGTTCCTGTTAAACACTATACCTCGTCCGATATTAATTCGTTTTAGTATTGTAGTTCGACCAATATTAGCATTTCTCTTAAAAGGAAGTCGTTTTACTGACCCAATTGATGGAAAAAGCTTCCGAATTTTTTTACCTTACGGATACGGAAATCAAAGAAACAACGTGCTTTCACCGAGTACACTTTCATTAGAAAGACATCGTTTGCTATGGTTGTATTTGCAAAACGAAACAGATTTTTTTACCGCGAAGGAAAAGAAAAAAGTGTTGCATTTTGCACCAGAACAAGAATTTTACAAACGCTTTAAAAAGCAAAGTAATATAGAATATACTACAACCGATTTACTTTCGCCATTAGCTGATGTCAAAGCCGATATTTGTAATCTACCTTTTGAAGACAACCAATATGATATTATTTTTTGCAATCATGTTTTAGAACACATTCCAGATGATACTAAAGCAATGCAAGAATTATATCGTGTATTAAAACCTGGCGGAATGGGAATCTTTCAAATTCCCCAAGATTTATCTCGAGCAACAACTTTCTCAGATGATTCAATTGTAAATCAAAAAGAACGCGCAAAAATATTTGGTCAATACGATCATGTACGCGTTTATGGAAGAGATTATTTTGATAAATTGAGAAGTATTGGATTCAAAGTTGTTGAAGAGGATTATACTAACAAACTAAAACCGGAATTAGTAGAGAAATATTGTTTGGCAAAAGAAGAAATCATTCCTGTTTGTTTTAAATAATTTGTAGATAATAATTTTTACTATATTTACGTTATATAATAAAATGTTTATGTTGAAAAAAATCGTTTTTGCAGTTGTTTTTTTACTTTCAATTCTAAAAGGAATCGGTCAAGAAAAAGAGATAAATCCACCCTATTTTATTAAGACCATTTCATTTATTCAAAATTCACAAAATGCAGTTCCTATTTTCTTGTTAGGCGACACATTTCAATTGCAATTTGACGATTTACATGGCTCAGAAGACAATTATTATTATCGCATAACTCATTGTGACTATGATTGGAGTCAATCTCAATTATCCGTTAACGAATATCTTGGAGGCTTTAACGATCAAAGAATTCAAGATTACACCAATTCATTTAATACGCTTCAAATTTATTCTCATTATAAAGTAACCCTTCCGAACAAATTAACGCAATTGAGAGTTAGTGGAAATTACATCATTAGCATTTTGAATGATGACAAAGAGGTGGTTTTCTCCAGAAAATTCATTGTTTATGAAGATTTGGTCTCTGTCCCATTGCAAATCAAAAGAGCTAGAAATAATAAAGATATCCAATTCAAACATAATTTAGATTTTGCCATTAGGTCAAAAGCAATAACTTTTCAAAATCCATTATCAAATATCAAAGTACTATTAATGCAAAATGGTAGATTTGATAATGCTATTACAAACGTAAAGCCGATGTATACTATTGGAAATGATTTGATATATAAATATGATGCTGAAACTCAATTTTGGGCCGGAAACGAATATCTATATTTTGAAAATAAGGACATAAGAGCAGCTAACAATAGCATTATGCATGTTGATACTAATAGTGGTTTATATAGTTGTTATTTATATACTAATAGTCCTCGGGCTGAAAAACTATACACCTATTGGCCTGATATTAATGGAAATTTTTTAATTAATAAATTGAACGCTGATAACAACGAAATTGAGGCTGATTACGCTTGGATTTATTTTTCACTTTCGGCTCCTTCATTTTTTCAAAATAAGAACATTTACATAACAGGAATGTTTAATAATTATTCTCTTTCAGACGAAAATAAGATGGATTATAATGAAAAAAAAGGTATTTATGAAAAAGCAATGATGGTTAAACAAGGATTTACCAATTACAATTTCACCATTGCTGATAGCAAAGGAAAAGTTGATGATGAAAATGCAATTGATGGAAACTTTTGGCAAACTGAAAATAATTATCACGCAATAATATACTACCGTGAAAACAACCAACGTTATGACAGAATCATAGGGAATGGAATTGCAACTTCAACAGACATAATTAATTAATAATTGTTTAATATTAAAATAGTTGCTTATTTTAATAATTTTGTAACTTTACAAAAAGTTTCATCATGGTTACCCAAATCACTCGAGGCATAAAAATATCTGTAATTACTAGTTTTGAAGGGACTTACTTTAAAAACTATAAAATACATTTTGCTTTTTCTTATGAAGTAACTATAGAAAATCATAGTAAAGATTCTGTTCAGTTAAATTCTCGGCATTGGGAAATTTTTGATTCCTTAAATGATATTGAAATTGTGGATGGCGAAGGTGTAGTTGGCAAAAAACCTGTTTTAAAACCTGGTGAAAAGCATACTTACAGTTCAGGCTGTTTGCTTTCTTCCCCACATGGAGCTATGCGAGGTTTTTTTAATATGATTAATTTCACTTCTACAAAAACATTCAAAGTTATTGTCCCTACATTTCGATTGAGTGCTCCTTACGCTTTAAATTGATTTTCTTTTTTTAATAATTGAAACTCTTTCATCAAAGTTTCATTCTTTAAATTGTCAAAAATATAAATTTTCCTTTGTACTTTTGTTTCAAATTAAATAATTCACAAAATTTGAATTATCTAATTGTCACATTTACTAATTATCACTCAAGGGCAAAGCCCGAAAAGAGGGAAGCTAAATTAAAAAATATGCCTAAAGGATTCTTTCACGTACCAAAAGCGGTTAATGAACCAGTAAAATCATACGCTCCAAATTCACCAGAAAAAGCCGCTGTTTTAGCAGCTTATAAGAAAATGTGGAATGAAACTATTGATATTCCAATGTACATTGGTTCCCAACAAATCAAAACTGGAAATACTAAATCAATGTCAGCACCACATGATCACCAACACATTGTTGGAACTTATCATTTGGCCGACAAATCACATATAGAAAAAGCAATATCATCTGCATTAGAAGCTAGAAAAAAATGGGCAAACATGCCTTGGGAACAAAGAGCAGCCATCTTTTTGAAAGCAGCTGAATTAATTGCAGGCCCTTATAGAGCCCGTATTAATGCAGCGACTATGATTGCACAATCAAAAACTATTTTTCAAGCAGAAATAGATGCATCTTGTGAGTTGATTGACTTTTTACGTTATAACGTTGAATTCATGACACAAATTTATAACGACCAACCAAAGTCAGTTTCAGATGTTTGGAATAGAGTTGAATACCGACCATTAGAAGGATTTGTTTATGCTATTACTCCATTCAACTTTACAGCCATTGCTGCAAATCTTCCTGCAAGTGCTGCATTAATGGGAAATACTGTAATTTGGAAACCAAGTGATAGTCAAGTTTTTTCAGCAAAGATTATTATAGATGTTTTCAGAGAAGCTGGGGTTCCTGACGGTGTTATCAATGTAGTTTTTGGTGACCCTGTCATGATTACCGATACTGTTTTGGCATCGCCTGATTTTGCTGGAGTTCACTATACTGGTTCCACCTTTGTTTTTAAAGAAATATGGAAAAAGATAGGGGAAAATATTCACTCCTATAAAACCTATCCAAGAATAGTTGGTGAAACGGGAGGAAAAGACTTTATCGTTGCGCATCCATCAGCTAATGTAAAACAAGTAGTTACCGGAATTACCCGCGGTGCATTTGAATTTCAAGGACAAAAATGTTCCGCTGCTTCAAGAGCATATATTCCTCAAAGTTTATGGCCAGCCGTTAGAGAACAATTGATTATTGATGTAAATTCAATGAAGATGGGTAGTCCAGAAGATTTCTCAAATTTCATTACAGCTGTTATTCATGAAGGTTCGTTCAACAAATTAGCTGGTTATATCGACCAAGCAAAAAAAGATAATGATGCCGAAGTTATACTTGGTGGAAATTATGATAAATCAAAAGGGTACTTTATAGAGCCAACAGTTATTGTAACTAGTAATCCGAAATATACTACTATGGAAACTGAGCTTTTCGGGCCAGTTATTACCATTTATGTCTATGAAGATGCAAAATGGAGTGAAACATTAGCTTTAGTTGATGGAACCTCCGAATATGCTTTAACAGGCGCTATTTTCAGTCAAGATAGATATGCCGTTGTTGAGGCTACAAAAGCTTTAGAAAATGCGGCTGGAAACTTCTACATTAATGATAAACCAACTGGTGCTGTTGTAGGGATGCAACCATTTGGTGGCGCAAGGGCTTCGGGGACAAATGATAAAGCGGGTTCAATGCAAAATTTATTACGCTGGGTTTCTCCAAGAACAATTAAAGAAACATTTGTAACTCCTGAAGATTATAGATATCCGTTTTTAGGAGAATAGTTAAAATAAAAAAAACATTAAAGTCCAAATTTACAGTTTGGACTTTTTTATTAGATTGAATATTAATTTTTTATATATTTGACAACATATTTTAAATAAAAGAATCATGAAACTAAAATTACTTTTTTTATCTTTTTTAATTACAACTTTAAGCTTTTCACAAAGTACTATAAATACTTTTTATGGAGCTAACAATTCTAATTTTTTATTACTCACTTCCGCTAGTGCTCTAGATCACAGTCCAACGGGGGCTAATCAAACTTGGAACTTTAATCAAATGCTTTCTATAGGTAATTCTGTACACACTTATGTCACACCAACTTCACAAGAGTTAACAACATATCCAGGTACTACTACTGATATTGTTTCAACAAGCACTCAGGGGACTACAGTAAACACAGGTTATCTTTATACTAAAAATTTAACCGGCGTTGTTTCAATAACAGGTTTAAATACATCTGGCCTTACCGCAAATTTTTCAACTAATAATGCAACTATAGGGACTTTCCCAATGGTTTACGGTTATACTTATAGTGATAGTAATGTTTCTGGAAATTATGTTTATGGAACTTACTCGGGAACATTCACTGGCACTTTAACTACTGCTGTTGATGCTTATGGAACTTTAACTTTAAATGATGCTGGGAATGGTGGCTATTCAGGTAGCGTTACTCGTATGAAAAACGTATTAAACATTTCGTTGAATTATAGTCTTTTCTCAAATGTTGGAACGGTTACACAAACTAGTTACACTTATTTTGACCCGACTGTTTCTACAAGTGATTTTGTTTTTAGAAGCGTTACAACGAGTGCTGTCGTTCCTTTAATGTCAATCAATCAAACGGACACTACTATTGAAAAGTATCCTACAACTTCACCTCTGTCTGTTGAACACCAATCTCTTGCTAATTCGATTTTTGTAAAAAATCCAATTCAAAATAAATTAGAAATTAATTCCAACATTGCAATAGAAAATGCTAGCATCTCAATTACAGATGTTTTAGGCAAAACAATTTATGATCTGAATAATCAATCTATTGAAGGAACCTTAGAAATTCCAGTTTCATTATCCACCGGTATATATCTAATTACTATTCAAAATGAGAATGAGACAATCACTAAAAAGATTGTGAAAAATTAGAGTGTTAGAACCTTACATCACTAAAAAAAAGGCAAATATTATAAAGGTGTATTAAACGAATTTAATACACCTTTTGCCTCTAATATATTTAAAAGGAATTATAATATCCACTAAATAAAATGAAGTTAATTATTTAAATTACGTTTACTGTACTTTATCTAAATTAAAGTTGTAACCGCAATCACTTAGAAAAAGTGAAATAAACAGATTATAAAAATTAATAATTGATATTAAATTTACTGAATAAAAAAAGCCTTTCTGTTGGAAAGGCTTTTTTTGTTATATCAAATACTAGTGATGAAGGACTTCTTCTCCAGGTTTCATAGGTACATTTTGCGGTACAAAATCCTCATCATGCCCCGGTTTACTATAATCATACGGCCATCTGTAAACCTCTGGAATTTCTCCAGGCCAGTTACCATGAATATGTTCAATTGGTGCTGTCCATTCAAGAGTATTAGATCTCCATGGATTTTGAACAGTTTTCTTACCATAAAAAATACTAACAAAGAAATTATAGATAAAAACTAACTGAAAAGCACCACCTATAAGAGCAAATACAGTAATAACGACATTTACATTTTGCAAATCATCAAAAAGTGGGAAGTTAGTGTTTTCATAATAACGTCTTGGTAGACCTGCCATACCAATAAAATGCATTGGGAAGAAAACACCATAAGCACAAACAGCAGTTACCCAAAAATGAACATACCCTAGTGTTTTATTTAACATTCTACCGAACATTTTCGGATACCAGTGGTAGATACCAGCAAACATTCCGTAAAGTGCAGAAATACCCATTACTAAATGGAAGTGAGCTACAACAAAATAAGTGTCGTGAACATTTATATCAAGAGTACTATCTCCTAAAATAATTCCTGTTAATCCTCCAGTAATAAAAGTAGAAACTAAACCAATAGAAAATAACATGGCTGGGTTTAATTGTAAATTACCTTTCCATAAAGTCGTAATATAATTAAAAGCTTTAACAGCAGAAGGAATAGCGATTAACAACGTTGTAAAGGTAAACACCGACCCTAAAAATGGATTCATACCAGAAACAAACATATGGTGTCCCCAAACAATAGTTGATAAAAACGCAATTGCTAGAATAGACATAATCATCGCTCTATATCCAAAGATAGGTTTACGTGCATTTGTAGCAATAACTTCAGAAGTAATTCCTAATGCAGGTAATAAAATGATGTATACTTCAGGATGACCTAAAAACCAAAATAAGTGTTCAAACAAAACTGGTGAACCCCCTTGATAGTTTAATACTTCACCAGCTAAATAAATATCTGACAAGAAGAAAGATGTTCCAAAACTTCTATCCATTATCAATAGTAAAGCTGCGGATAATAATACAGGGAACGAAATTACACCAATTACAGCTGTAACAAAGAAAGCCCAAATTGTAAGTGGCATTCTTGTTAAGGACATTCCTTTAGTTCTTAAATTAATAACGGTAACAATATAATTAAGAGAACCCATTAATGAGGCTGCAATAAATATAGCCATGGATACCAACCAAAGTGTCATTCCAAGGCCTGAACCAGCAATAGCTTGAGGTAAGGCACTTAATGGTGGATATATTGTCCATCCAGCAGAAGCAGGTCCAGATTCAATGAATAAAGAAGAAACCATTACCACGCTAGAAAGAAAAAATAACCAATAAGATATCATATTAAGGAATCCTGAGGCCATATCTCTAGCACCAAGCTGTAATGGAATAAGCAAATTACTAAAAGTTCCACTTAAAGCAGCGGTAAGTACGAAAAATACCATTATGGTTCCATGTATGGTAATCAAAGACAAATAAGCTTCGTTTGTCATTACTCCGCCTGGAGCCATTTTTTCTCCTAAAAAGAAACTAAACACTTTAAAAGACTGCTCAGGCCAAGCCAATTGAAGTCTAAAAAGCAAAGACATTCCAACACCAATGATACCCATAAAAATACCTGTTAGAAGATATTGTTTGGCAATCATTTTATGGTCAATACTAAATATATATTTAGTAATAAACGTGTCTTTATGATGGTGGTGATCTTCGTGATGATCGATTGCGTGATTATCGTGTGCTTGACTCATATTATAGAAAATATATTATTTTTTAGTATTCATTGTTGCTTCGGCTACTGCCACAACAGTAGTATCTTTTTTTCCAGTTGCAGAATCTGTTTTAACAGAATTTGCTTCTCCGCCTTTAGCTTTTGCAGCATCAGCAGCAGCATTCTTTACACTCTGAACTAAAGTTGTTTTACCATTCAACCATTTTGCATAATCTTCTGGTGTGTCAACAACTACTTTCATTTGCATATTATAGTGAGAAGCTCCACAAATTTTATTACACAATAAAAGGTAATCAAAAGTATAAGGATCTAAAGCTGTTTTACCATCAGCTACTAATTCTTTACTTTTTTCCTCTCTTATTTTATTGATATTTGCAACTTTTTCAGTCATTTCTTTAGTTTCTCTCATCTCGGTTGTAGTCATAGATGGAGTAAATGCAAATTGAGTAACCATTCCTGGAACACAATTCATTTGAGCTCTAAAATGAGGCATGTACATAGAGTGTAATACATCCTGAGAACGCAATTTGAAAAGAACTTTGGTTCCTTTAGGAATATGAATTTCATCTGTAACAATATCATCTTGAGCATTAGGATCAGCTAAATCAACTCCAAGAGCATTTACTCCTTCAATCAATCTAACATTAGCTTTACCAAGTACATTATCTTTACCTGAATATCTTGCTGTCCATTTAAATTGTTGTCCATAAATTTCAATAACTATTGGTTTTTCAACTTTTTCGTTAACGAACATAATGTCTGTCCATGAATATAAACCAAAGAAAATCAAAACTGCTAAAACAATTGCTGGAATAGAACTCCAAATAAACTCTAACTTATTATTGTCAGAAAAATACGTGGCAACTTGTCCCGTCTTACCTCTATATTTAAAGCCAAAGTAATGTAATAAAGCTTGTGTAATGATTTGAACAGTAAAAATAAGACCCATTGAAATCCACATCAATCTGTCCACACTTTTTCCATGTACAGAAGCTGCATTATCCATTAATGGAAGTTTACCATAATATACAAAACAATATATTGTTATAACATAGATAAAACCTAAAAACCCAAATAGTAAATAACCATTAACTTTATTATCGTTATCGTCAGCTACCTGAGTATTACCAGATGTGTTGCCAACTTGAGTTAAATCAAAAATCTTAGTTAGTTGCCACAATGCAACTGCTAATAAAACTAAAACAAGAAGTACTAATAAACCTGTCATTTGTTGTTTATTTTAAATATTAATAATGAAAATGTTTACTTTCTTCTATAAATGGATTACGTTTTGGTGTAAGTGGAACTTTAGTTAAAGCAGTAAATACAACATAAATAAATAATCCTAAAAAGAATAATACAGATGAAATCTCAGATACGCCAATGAACCAATGTTCTCCAACCGTTGCCGGCATAATCATATTAAAGAAATCAATATAATGACCAAATAATATCACAACACCAGCTCCAACAATAATTGGTGCTATTCGTTTGAAATCAGTATTGATAAGAACTAAAATTGGGAATACAAAGTTCATAATAACTGCGCCAAAGAATGGCAAGTTATAAAACTCAATTCTCATTTTAAAATAAGTAACTTCTTCTGGAATGTTAGCATACCAAATCAACATGAATTGAGAGAACCATAAATAAGTCCAGAATACACTAAAACCAAACATGAATTTAGACAAATCATGAATATGACTAGAATTCACATTTTCTAAATATCCTTTAGATTTTAAATATAATGTGACCATAGAAATTGTAGTAATTGCACTTACAAAGAAACTTGCAAATACATACCATCCAAATAAAGTACTGAACCAATGTGGATCAAATGACATTAACCAATCCCATGACATAATAGATTCTGAAACGATAAAAAATACTAAGAATGCAGCAGATAATTTGAAATTCTTTTTGTAGAAAGTGTTGTCAGCAGCTTCGTCTTGAGACAAACAGTTTTTTCTTGAGATATATCTATATAAATTCCAACCTAATAAGAAAATAGCAGCTCTTGAAATCCAAAAAGCAAAATTCAAATAACCCGATTTACCAGCTATCATTGCATCATAGTTTGGGCTTCCTTTTTGAGTAATTCCTTTTGCCATCCAAGCAAAAAGATTATTAGATTCAAACATATGAGTTCCTGTCACAACAAGAAGAATAAAGAATATTACAGAACCTACAGGTAAGTAAGCTGTAATTCCCTGCATAACTCTAAATAAAACTGGTGACCAACCTGCTTGAGCCACTTGTTGAATAGCATAAAAAGCTAAAACTCCTAATGATATTAGCATGAAAAATATACAAGCTAAATACAATGCAGACCATGGTTTATTTTGCAATTGATGAAAAACATGTTCAGCATGTTCTTTCTTCTCTTTAGCTTCTTCAGCTTTAGTATCTTTAGTCGAAACCTTTTTTTCAACGACAGGTGCAGTAGTAACTTTTACAGAATCTGTAGTGGTTGTAGTAGAATCTTTTTTTACTTCAACAGTTTTAATTTCTTCTGATGGCATGGTTGCAACCTTGCTTGCATCATGATTTGTAGCTTCAATACTATGACCTTCATGATGACTTTCAGCAACTATTTTTTCTGCTTCTTCTATAGTTTTTGGTGCAGATAAAAACCCATACACAATTCCAACTAATCCTAAAATCATTAGAATAAGTGCTGTGGTTTTTAATTTTTTTGAAAATGTATACATATCTATAAGAATCTGTTTGTTCTACTTTATTATTGCGCTTTTAGCTTCATTACATAAGCGGCTACCATCCAACGTTCAGTTTGGTTCAATTGATTTGCATAAGAACCCATAGAATTCAATCCGAAGTTAATAACATGGTTTACACTTCCTTCTGTAATTTGTCTATCTTTATAATTAGGAACTCCTAAAAATTTTCCTTGAGTAACTAATCTTCCTTTTCCGTCACCAGTATTTCCGTGACAAATAGCACAATAGATTTCAAAAAGCTCTTGCGATTTTTTCATATCTATAGTCGCTGGATCTAAAGGAGATTTCGAATTTAATTTAGCTGCCTCATATCCTGCTGGAGTATTTGCAAACTCATAAGGAACATAACCTCTTTTGATAGTTCCATCAGGTGGTAATTGTCCTTCTTTTCCATGTAATCCTGTTGGAGAATTAAATGCAGTTGACTCTGAATACGTTTCATAAGCAACCGATTCATACATGTTTGGCATGTACTGATAGTTTGGATAATTATTATCTTTACATGATGAGAAAGATATTAATATCCCTAATACTACTGCTGTTTTTAATAAACTTTTCATGTCTGTCTAGTGCTTTTCTATTACTTTAACTTCAACTGCACCTGTATTTTTTAAGAAAGAAGTCAATTCTTCTTCATTATTATTTACAGCTACTTCCATCAAGAAATGATCATCTGTTGTTCTTACATCTGGATTTTCAGCTTGTTTAAATGGCCATAATCTACTTCTCATATAAAAAGTAATAACCATTAAGTGAGCCGCAAAGAATACGGTCATCTCAAACATAACTGGCACAAATGCAGGCATGTTTTGAATATAACTCATACTTGGTTTTCCTCCAATATCTTGTGGCCAATCTTGAATCATAATATAATCCATCATTGTTGTAGCAACCGTAAGTCCAATACATCCGTAGATGAAAGCACAAATAGCTAATCTAGTTGATGGCAAACCCATTGCTTTATCCAATCCGTGAACAGGAAATGGAGTAAAAACTTCTTCAATATGGTGATGTGCTTTTCTGGTTTGCTTTACAGCATCCATCAAAATATCATCATCATTGTATATAGCGTGTATAAATTTATTACTACTCATAACAACTATTAATGTTTATCTGAATGATTATTATCTTCTTTTTCTCTATTCTTTTTGTAATATTCACCAGAAGATTTCAAAATTGTTTTAACCTCTGCTTGAGCAATTACAGGGAATGTTCTAGCATACAATAAGAATAATACAAAGAAGAATCCTATAGTTCCAGTGAAAATACCAATATCAATGAATGTTGGAGAGAACATTGTCCAAGAAGACGGAAGGTAATCTCTGTGTAATGAAGTTACGATAATTACGAAACGCTCAAACCACATACCAATATTTACAACAATTGAAATAATAAAAGAGAACATGATACTTGTTCTTAATTTTTTAGACCACATAAATTGTGGAGAAAAAACGTTACAAGTCATCATAGACCAATATGCCCACCAATAAGGACCAGTTGCTCTGTTTAAGAAAGCATATTGTTCGTATTCTACTCCTGAGTACCAAGCTACAAATAACTCAGTAATATAAGCAACACCCACAATAGATCCTGTAATCATGATTACAATATTCATTAATTCGATATGTTGAATAGTGATGTATGCTTCAAGGTTAGAAACTTTTCTCATAATGATCAACAAGGTGTTTACCATTGCAAATCCAGAGAAAACGGCTCCAGCAACAAAGTATGGAGGGAAGATAGTAGTATGCCATCCTGGAACTACCGAAGTAGCAAAGTCCATAGATACAATAGTGTGTACAGAAAGTACCAAAGGGGTAGCTAAACCTGCAAGTACTAAAGATACTTCTTCAAAACGTTGCCAGTCTTTTGCTCTACCGCTCCATCCAAAACTCAATATAGAATATACTCTTTTATTGAAAGGAGTTACAGCTCTATCTCTTAACATAGCAAAATCAGGAAGTAAAA
>Ga0214246_1000276_pt1 | contig 14379 bp, 27 predicted proteins | sample TroBogypolimnion_41_FD_153084 | JGI IMG/M metagenome (GOLD analysis project Ga0214246, IMG submission 153084) | Freshwater microbial communities from Trout Bog Lake, WI - 29MAY2009 hypolimnion | ecosystem: Environmental > Aquatic > Freshwater > Lake > Hypolimnion/Profundal zone | place: Trout...
AAGCTTAAGGAGCTGAACACATGAAAGATACATTCATAGCAATAGCTTACGCAACAGGTGTTGTTCTTATCTTGGGTCTTCTTGTTTGGGGTTTTGTGTTTCTTTTGTATCTAGGTTTTGGGCCAAGTAAAGAAGAGACTGCAAGAGACCACGCCATGCAAGTCATTCAAGAGATGGATGGGTGCAAAGTCTACAGGTTCTATGATGGCAACTACCACTACGTCACTAGATGTGGCGCTAATGTGGTAACAAGGAAGAATTGGGATGAGTCATGCGGTAAGGCTTGTACACGACACAGAACAGAAGACATTACAACGGAGGATAACCAATGAATCAAGAAGACATACAAAAAGCATGGAACATAATGTCCATGCACAACAGTGAACTGCTGTTGGAAAACTATGAGCTGAAGGAGCGCATCAATAAATTAGAAGCACAACTATTTAAAAGAACATTTTGGGGGTACATCAAATGTTGGTGGGTTAATAGGAGGGTGTTATGACTGAAGAAGATGAAGAGTTTGAGCGCATCGCATCAAGATGCAAAGAGACTGAGCGTGTAAACGAATCCAAGTGGAATTCAGAAATGTGTTCTAACTATGGAGGATTTTGTAAGAAAGAATGGGTAGGACTGACAGTTGATGAAATTGCTGAACTAGTTTGTAACCTTGAAGACCCAGAGAATCGAATTGAATTAGGGCAAAAAATTGAAGCCAAGCTGAAGGAGCGCAATACATGAAAAAGTGGTACGGGTTTGACGATTGCGTCATTGGCACCGCCTGCATCTGGCGAGACCAAATGACTGTTGAAGTACTGGTCTACAGTGGCGATAAGATGATTGATCTTTTAATGACGCGAGATGACATGGACGAAGAAGATGCCCATGAATTTCTTGAGTTTAATGTGATAGGTGCATACATCGGTCTTGACACACCGGTAGTTTGTTTTGATGATCCAGAATGGGATGAAAGAGAATATGAAGATTAATATTGAAAAGATTCGTATCGATGGTGATACACAGTCGCGGGTAGCTATCAGTGAAAAAACAGTTGAAAACTACATGGAATTACTGTTGGATGGCATCAAAATGCGTCCAATCAAGATTTATCACGACGGCATAGACTGGTGGTTGGTAGATGGATTTCATCGCTACTTTGCTAGTAAAAGAGCAAAAATCAACGAACTTGATTGTGAAATAGTCAAAGGGACAAAACGTGAAGCCAAAATATATTCTTTGGGTGCAAATCACGATCACGGTCTTCCTCGAAACAATGATGACAAGCGCAAAAGCGTTCTCACTTGTTTAAATGATGTCGAACTTTGCGATCTAAGTGAAAGAGAAATTGCCAAGATTTGTAATGTATCTCGGATGACTGTTAATCGAATCAAAAAGGAACTAGAGCTTAAAAAGGAAATAAAAAGTACACCAAAACCTGAATCTAAACCTCCAGAGGTGGCACTAGTGCCACAAGAAGACGATTATGAAGACGATAAATTGCATGAGTTGACTATTGAAAATCAGTTTTTATTCAACGAAAACACTAAGTTGCGTGACAAGATTGCAGTTGGACAGCTTGATTTACCCGAAGAAGAAAAGGTAGAAATTGCAGAAACGATTGAGTCTTTACGCGCTGAACTGGTGTCTTTACAAGCTCAGTTGGATGCTATGACGATGAGCCGGAACGACTTTCAACAAAAAGCAGCCGATGCCATTCAGCAGGTAAAGTATTGGAAACGCAGGGCGGAAAAATCAGAAAAGAAGTGAAGTTGGGCACAAATCCCATCAGGAGTTTAAATGTTAGAACTAAGACCCCACCAGACTGAGGTGGTCGAGAAAATCAGTAAAGGGTTTGCTGACGGCCATAAAGCGATACTGCTTTATGCGCCTACAGGCTTTGGCAAAACGGAAGTAGCTATCCATCTCATGCAAGAGATTGCAAAAAGCCACAAAACTGTGGCGATGGTCATGGACAGGATCGTATTGGTCAACCAAACCAGTACGCGTCTTGGGCGGTACAAGATTGATCATGGGGTAATGCAAGCGGATCATTGGCGTTTTAAACCGATGGAGCGGATTCAGATTTGTTCCGCCCAAACTCTCGAAAAGCGGGATAACTTTCCTGATTTAGATTACGTCATCATCGATGAATGCCACGTTCAACGCAAAAGTGTCATCAAATATCTTAAAGAACACCCATCCATTCGGGTGATTGGGTTGACTGCTACGCCATTTACTGCGGGTCTTGGGGATGTTTATTCTCATGTTGTAGGGGCAAACTCAACTGGGGAGTTGATTGAAAAAGGTTGGCTGACACCCCTCAAGATATATATAGCAAAAGAAATCGATATGAGCGGTGCTAAGAAAGTTGCCGGTGAATGGTCTCAGGATGACGTTACCGAACGCAGTATGAAGATTACTGGCGATATTGTTACAGAATGGATCAACAAGACCAATGAGATATTCGGCGGTCCAAAAAAGACTGTTGTGTTTTGTGCCGGTGTAGCGCATGGGCGGGATTTGGAAAAGCAGTTTCAAGCGCAAGGGTACAATTTCAAGAGCATTTCTTACCTTGAAGATGACGAATACAAGCGAGAAACCATTGAGGACTTTAGCAAGCCCGATACGACGATTATGGGGCTGATAGCCACAGACATACTTACCCGCGGTTTCGACGTACCAGACGTGCTTATAGGGGTCTCGGCAAGGCCATTCTCAAAGTCATTTAGCTCGCACGTTCAGCAGATGGGTCGGGTCATGCGCCCAGCACCAGAGAAGAAGTTTGGGGTTTGGTTGGATCATGGCGGTAACTATCTCAGGTTTAGGAAAGACTGGGACAAACTGTTTGATGAGGGTGTTACAGAACTTGAGGGTGCCGGTGAAAAAGCCAAAAAAGAGTTGACTGACAAAGAGAAAAAGGACTCTTATTGTCCAAGATGCAGTGCTTTATGGATAAAAGGATATGGATCTTGCATCGAATGCGGGTATGAACGCCCACAAAGAGCAGGAGTGATGAGTGTCCCAGGACAATTAGAGGAACTATTGACTGCTCAAAAGTCAAGATCGGACGAATCACAGACGTTTTATTCGGAACTTTTGTACTTTTGTAAGTTGCGTGGCTACAAAGATGGTTGGGCAGCGCACAAGTACAAGGAAAAGTATGGAGTTTTCCCGCGCGGATTGAATACTCAAACGACTCCAACATCACAAAAGACCATTCGGTGGATACAGTCTAGGAATATTGCATGGGCAAAAGCGAAGGCAAAAGTATGAGATTTGAGGATTTTGCATACGATCACGGACTGTTGATTGACAGTCTTACCTTGGATAAATGGACTCGGGTCAAGACTGTTGACAAACCCACAAAGATGAATGGAGCTTATGTCTTTGACGGAAATGGTGGCGCAGTTATCAACTTCGCTACGATGGACAAGCACGCCATCTACAAATCCGATAAAACTTATGTCAGAGACCACACAAAGATAAAACAGTTGGCTGTCGAACGTGAGAACCGACAAGAGGAAGCCCGCAAAAAGGCCATCTACATCGTCAAAAGCGGTCGGTTGGATGGCCACCCATATCTGCTGCGAAAAGGGTTTCAGGAGCGCGGATTAGTATGGAAAGAACTGTTGGTTGTCACGATGCGGGTTAGAGATAAGTTGGTTGGCTGTCAGTTGATCGGGGCAGATGGACAGAAGCGGTTTTTGTCGGGGCAGATTACGAAAGGGGCAAGTCTGGTCATCGATAACAAGGGTAGGGACATCTTGGTCGAGGGGTACGCCACCGGCTTGTCGGTTCGTAGGGCTCTCAAACGGATGAAAGCGAGGTACAAGATTCATATCTGTTTTAGTGCCGGTAATATGCTTGAGATAGCCAAGGGTCTCAAAAATCCGTTGGTTGTCGCTGATAATGATCCAATTGGGATAGCTACTGCCAAAAAAATAGCCCCGCACTACTGGGTAGGCGAGGCCGGAGAGGATTTCAATGACTTCGAATTGAGAGTTGGTACAGATCAGGCTTCGGAGTCATTAAAGCCGTTTATGGTCGATCCATGAGGGTCAGGCCTGTCCATTCTTCAGGGTTTAGGCTTTCTTCAATCAAGGCCATTGTGGAGCAGATATCGTCCCATTCTTGGTCATAGTCCGAATCGCTGATACAGTCTTCCCGATAACAACAAAGAGCATTCCAAATGATTTCTAAGTTTTTCATTGTCAATTTCCTTTTTCAATCAAATCAATGTTGTCAATTTCAATTGTGCCAAGTTCATCGTAACCATTTAATTCACTGCGTATAAATATTTTCAAAGCCTCATCTTCGGATTCAGCTTCAATTTTGTTTCTGTAATAAACTTTTTGACTTGAGTAAATTAAATAAGTATTCATGTTGTCTCCCTAAGTTCCGCTACAACGAATCCCGACTCTTCAAACTTATCTTTGCCCCAAACTGTGGCTTTATCATAACTTTTGAAGACGCCATAAAAGTTAAACCCATTCGTTGGAGTTCCGTTAATCACAATGTATTTAACTGGTTTGGTGTACTCTATGCCCGCCTTGAATGCAATGTAGGTATCCATCAGGTGCGAATAGAAAGACGCATACCTAGAATAAAAAGCCTCTTGCCCATAGTCCGATTGTTGCGACTCTATAAATTCCAAAAGAATTTGTTCATCGCATTGTGAGATTTGACCTTTGTACAAGTCAAAAAATGCTTGATCTGTTGGTGTCATTATTCATTCTCCTCGTTGATTACCTTAACAGTTTTAGACAAAATCCTAAAAAATCTGCAGTTATCCGTAACAACAACACCATCTTCCTCGTTTAAAAAATAAGCGGTGATATTGAATTTATCGTCATCAAACCAAAAATTGAGGTCATACATAACCCCATCGACCTCAGTTGAGTCCCATGTGTCCGAGTCGGAGTACATTTCTGGATCGAGTTCTTGCGGTGTTAGTTTGGCTAAAATCTTAGCCCGTAGCATTGGGTCTACCTTTTCATACTGGCATTCACAATCCCAAGTGTTACTTGTTGGCGAGTTACATTTTGAACAAGTCATTTTTAATCTCCTTTAGCCTCTTGATCGCGTTGCATTAAGACCTCATCGATTGCTGAATTGATAGAGTTCCAGTTGATGCCGATTTCTGCGTCGTGTGTTTTGACGATGATTTCCAACACCTTGCGCGTTTCTTCTTGGGTGAGTTCTTCGCCAATCTGCTCGCATTGGTCTGTGATATCGTCCTCACACCATTCGTCTCGGATCAACCACTGTTGACCTTCATTTTTAATTAATCGTGCCATTGTTATTCCCTTATTTGTTGTTTTGACTGGCTTCGTGCTTGGCGAAGAATTGTTCTAACTGTTGATCGGACTTCATCTTGAGTGCATCAATGTATCCGCTGATCCAAATGATCCTGTCTCGTTGAGACATATCTTGGTGGTTGTTCTTGCGCTCCCATTCGTAGAATGCTTCGTTCGGTGTCATTGCTTGGCCTCCAAACGTCCGCGATTGAAAAGAAAGACTGCCTTGTTTTTGTGCTCTTGGTACTCTTGGGCGAGCATCCGCTCGAATCGTCTGAGCTTGATGCGTCCCTTCTCGAAGAGATACCCTGCATTGATATAATCGTGCTCGGTGAATTTCATAGATTTCCTTTGTAGTTGCGTAAGACCCTCTCGCGAGGGTTTCGTCCATAAGGACTCGTCAGTTACGCTGATGTTCGTAGAACTGTTGTGCGGATTGAATGCACGCATCTATCTTTTTTAGGGCATCCTCATGCTGCTTTTTTACTGCACCGGAAGTGACCCTAGTCTTTTCTCTCTCAATGAGCGCAGTCCAATCCTTGAAGATGACATGACTGAATCCATTCTCGGTCAGGGTGACGACACTAGCTGTTGTACATAAATCGCCAAGGTATTTACTGGTCGATATGCGCATAGTGCGTGTCTCATCAAAGGGGAACATCGTGACTGCCTGATAGCCGTCTTTATTTTTCATTAATTTCATTTTTACCACTTTGCAAATTTGTCAAAAAACAATTGATATTCTTTGTGGCTCGCAAACGAACCTTTGATTTCGCAAATATCCAAGAATTCGTCATCCATAAACCACCCTTGTGCTTTTTCGTCGTAGGACTTGCCAAGGTCTTTGTATTTCTCGCCCGCATAAACGGCCTTTAAAACGAATTTAACCTTTTCCCAGTCATCGACTAGCTGATGCTCGTTAACACGTCCGTAGCCGTCATATTCGCCCTCCAAAATTGATCCATCGGGAAGAAGTGCCACGACCTCACTGAAGAATGGTCTCTGCTTGTAGGAAGAGCAGACTGGCAGGTGTGATTTTGCGCAAGTTTTAGAAAAGAATCCCATGTTTTTACTCCTTAATAATCTTCTTCAATTTGTTCGTCAACGTCAGCTTGGGTGTACCAAGTCAAAATTCTTGGGTCGTACTTTGAAAGTACTTCGTCTCGGCATTTGTCGCAGACGCGCGCAAGGGGAATGCCCCGCCCATCGTGTTCCCACCACGAATCTTCTTTAGTGTGATCGCATCGCATTTAGACTCTCCCTTCGTGAAAACGCAAATAGTTCCGAATGGGTGAATCCATGCCGTGATCAATGTGGAAACAAGCATACTCAATGTTTTTCTTTTTCATGGCTTCATCAAACCTTGCTACGTCACAATCCTCCTCTAGGTAAACCTTTGTTCCGGTTTCCGTCCTTTTGATGTATGAGTAGTGAGAAATGGCACTAGTGACACCCAGTTCAATCAATTCTTTCAAATCGACCTCTAACCAACCGTGTCCTGCATCTGTAAAAAATTTGTACTGTTTCATTTTTGTTTCCTTTGTTGCACATGGATCGGGATTGATCCATGTGTGATATCTTAACTTAAAAAAAGGTTATTTGCCAAGATCTTTCGAGAGTTGCTCGTAGACCTGTTTTCGGGTTCCGGTGTAGCCTTCCTTTTTGAGGATAGCCAAGGCCGATGTCCTAAACTTGAGACCTTGGATCTCGAGCTTGAGCATTTTGTGCAGAGTGAGCATTCTAAAATGCTCGATGTCGGTTTTGTCGGTGAGTATCATTTAGTCTTCCTTTACTGTTCCGCAAGCATTGCCGTTGACATCGAAAAGGCGTTTGGGGAGGCAATTGCGCTCCTGTACATGACTAGCGATGTAGTCGAATAGGCGCACTAGCTCGCCGACTGGATCGTCCTCAAAGGCCGAATTCTCGGTGTTGATCTGAATGTTAATCATTGTGTTTTCCTTGGTTAGTTGCATAAGACGCCCTTTCGGGCGTTTCGTCCAATCAGGACTCATCAGTTATGCTCAGAATGCGGTACTGCGGATTTCGTTAGCATATTCACGACGGGTGTTGACCGCAGAAGCGATATTCCTAAAGGCTTTGTTCGTATTCCCCTCAATGTAATACTCAAGGATATCACCATCGTCCCAACACTCAACAACATAATCCCAACCCTTCTCGTAATGATCCATTGCGTACTTTCTAACGTGATGTATAAATTGTTGTTCGTTCATTTTGCTACTCCTTAAAATTGTGGATAAGTGAGAGGAAAATTCGACCCTCTCATATATATAGGGCGCAAGATTCGTGCCAAAATAAAAAAGTTGGCGTAAGTCGTTGATTTTCAAAAGAAAAATAATTCGTGTTTTTGTGACTTGTAACCCTGATGATATAAATACAACACTTCGGGCGTGCTTAAAATTTAGGCAGGAATCAAAGAAAGTGTCACTAGTGACAGCGATTGGGTTGCAAGGATTAGGCATATCAATTTATACTCACGCGAACGCAAGGAGGAGGCAAGATGGAAGAGCAGTCCAAGAACCGAAGAAAGCCACAACCCAAATTGACAAGGGCGCAAATCCAAGAGACATTGAAACAAACCCCGATAGAAGTAATCCTCGGGACAAGTCAGCCACTAACATCAAGACAAAGAGAATTCGCCCGTAAACTAGCCGAGGGTAAGATGAGCAAGAGACAAGCATACAGAGAGTCATATAACGCCAAGAGCGAGAAGACATTGAACTGTGATCCTTATAGATTGGCCGGTGATCCTAGGATCATCGCAGAGGTCAGCGCCTACAAGTTGGCGGTAGAGGCGGAGAAACTACGAAATCCCACTCAATTAAAGGCTCTCCTTGTCCAGCAGTTGGTTCAACACTCCCTTGATGAAGGCTTCCCTCCCGCGCAAAGGATCAAGGCGCTAGAGTTAATAGGCAAGCTCTACGAAGTCGGAGCATTCGAGGAACGCAAGACAACGACTGTGATCCACAAGAAGAGTCAAGACATCAAGGCTCAACTATTAGAGAGGATCAAATCAGTCATCGATGTGGACACAAAGCCAACGAGAACCGGTGGACAGAGTCTACTGGACGAGATCAACGATGATTCTGGCGGTGGGAAAGGCGATCCTGCTGACCCCACCACGGGGGCATCCCCCGCGGGCGCGAACGCTCGGGGCCCCTCCCCTATACATACTATTCCCCACACTCAATCCGATGAAAAAACGGATCAGCCTGACGAAGTGGCACTAGTGCCACCCCCCCCGTCACTCTCTGAAACAAAATAGGGGTGGGGGGTATATTTTTGAAAAAACGATATGTAGTACGAAAGAGTGACATAGATAGGATGAGGAAGCCTGGTAGGTATAGTAGGGAAGAGTGTATGGAGATGGAGATGACACCGAAGGAAAGGAATATATTTTTAGCGATAGATGAGCATTGGAGGGTGATGGGGTATGGGCCGTCGTATGATGATATTATGCGGGCGACTGGGGATAAGGGTAGGGGTAATGTATCGAGGGTGGTGAATAATTTGTGTAAGTTAGGGGTTTGTAAGAAGTTACCAGGTAAGGATAGGAGTATACGGCCGGTGTATATTAATTTTAGGAACATTGAATGAATACAGCTGCGATGGAGGAGGCGATTAAGAGTATGCCAGAGGATGTGGCGGCTGAGATGTGGGAGATGTTTGAGTACTATAAGCAGAGTTTAAACGTAGAAGAGGCGGTAGATGACTTTATGCAGTTTGTGTCGGAGATGTGGCCTGGGTTTATACACGGTCGGCATCATGAACTGATGGCACAAAAGTTTGAGGATATAGCGACGGGTAAGATTAAGAGGTTAATTATTAACATGCCGCCTCGGCATACCAAATCTGAGTTTGCGTCTTTTCTATTGCCGGCATGGTTTTTGGGAAAGTATCCATCTAAGAAAATAATACAGACGTCTAATACAGCAGAACTTGCGGTCGGGTTTGGCCGGAAGGTAAGGAACCTGGTGGCGTCAGAACAATACCATCGAATATTCCCTGGAGTAAATTTACGGTCTGATTCTAAAGCCGCAGGACGGTGGAGTACGAATCAGAATGGAGAGTATTTTGCTATCGGTGTAGGCGGTACGGTAACAGGTAAAGGTGCTGATCTGCTGATTATTGATGACCCACACTCGGAACAAGAAGCAGCTTTAGCCCAAGGAGATCCTACTGTCTTTGATAAAGTCTATGAATGGTACACATCCGGTCCTCGCCAGCGTCTACAGCCTGGAGGGTCTATTGTGGTGGTGATGACACGCTGGGCGAAGAAAGATTTAACGGGCAAGATCATCCAATCCATGATTGACAGGGATGGGGAGAAGTGGGAGGTCATACAGCTACCAGCAATAATGCCAAGCGGAAACCCCTTATGGCCAGAGTTTTGGAGGTTAGAGGAGTTGCTGGCCCTCAAGTCTGAACTCCCCGTTGCGAAATGGAATGCCCAGTACATGCAGTCTCCAACTTCGGAGGAAGGGGCTATCGTTAAGCGGGAGTGGTGGAAGATATGGGAAGAGGATAAAGTTCCAATATGTGAGTATGTAATCCAGTCTTGGGATACTGCCTTTACTAAGAACGAACGAAGCGATTATTCTGCATGCACAACTTGGGGCGTGTTTTATCTCAACGAGAACGTCCGAGATCCACACGTCATATTGTTGGATGCATTTAAAAGACGGATGGAGTTCCCGGAACTCAAGCAGGTAGCGTTAGAAGAATATAGGAATTGGGAGCCAGATGCATTTATCGTAGAGGCAAAGGCATCCGGAGCACCTCTTATTTATGAATTAAGGGCGATGGGTATCCCCGTACAAGAGTTTACGCCCAGCAGGGGAAATGATAAGATGGTCAGGATTAATTCAGTGTCTGATCTTTTTGCAAGCGGAAAGGTCTGGGCACCGCCTACCAGATGGGCGGATGAAGTAATCGAAGAATTGGCCGCATTCCCTAACTCAGACCATGACGACCTTGTGGACTCAACAACCCAAGCATTGCTGAGATTCAGAAAGGGCGGGTTTTTGTCATTAAATTCTGACGAGAAAGACGAACCGTCTTCCTATCGTCGTCGTGCCGCATACTATTAAGGATTGAGATGGATGATTATATAAACAATTTAATGAGTAAAGCTGTTGAAGAATACCCATTTATTGCAAAACATAATCCTATCGTAATGGTTGGAAATGCAGGGGAAGACTACGCCGAAACATGGCCTCAAAACGAGCCCGGCGCTCCAAACGCTCCAAGGCCAAAAGAATTTCCCATTGATAGAGTCGGAGTGATGATAGGCAAACCTAATGAATTTACCCATCACGACTTGGCTGGCGAATTAATGCATGTCGATCCCATTGCAAATAAAACTAGAAAAGATTTAATAGATTCAATGACTGCAAAGCAACTTGCTACACTTGCTACAGTTTCTGGTGACTTTAAACAAACAATGGACGAAGGCAGGCCAGCCGCAGATGCGGTGCAAAACGGAACAGACTCTGCAATGCGAGGATATTTATTAAATCAATGGCCAAAAGAAGCCAACGATGAAATGAAATACAACAAAGACCAACTCAAAATGTTGGAATCATTAAAGAGCTATATGAAACAAGATTCAGGTAACAAGTCCGGTGGGGTTGCAATGCCGCAACATTATTCATCAGGTAATTGGAAATTAATTTAAGGAACATCATGATAGACAAATCACTTAACCAAGCCCCAGCTGGACTCGAGAGCCTGGCCCAAGATCAGGAGCCGATGGAAATAGAAATTGTAGATCCAGAGGCAGTTCATATTAAAGCAGGCGATCTTGAGATTGATATTGAAACAGGCGAGGATGAGGGTTTTGATGATAACTTGGCCGATGATATCAGTGAGGGTGCCCTGGCCACCTTGGCTGGTGATTTAGATAAAAGTATTGACCAAGACAAGAATTCCAGGAAGGACTGGGAGAAAGCCTATACAGAGGGCCTTAAATTACTCGGCCTGCATATAGAAGAAAGAACGGAACCCTGGGATGGCGCATCAGGAGTCTTTCACCCCATGATTACAGAGGCGGTCGTTCGGTTCCAGTCTGAGATGATCACCGAGACTTTCCCAGCCCAAGGACCAGTCCGCAGCAAGATCATCGGCAAAGAGACCAACGAGACTCGAGAAATATCGATTAATGTCCAAGACGACATGAACAACGAGTTGACCGAGGTCATGAAAGAATTCAGGCCAGAACATGAGCGCATGCTTTGGTCTTTGCCTGCGACTGGTTCGGCTTTTAAGAAGGTCTACTACGACCCCAATCTAGGCCGTCAAGTCTCCATGTTCATTCCTGCCGAAGATATCATTCTTCCCTACGGGACTACAGATATGGATACTTGCTATCGAGTGACGCACGTCATGAGAAAGACCAAGAACGAGATTGTTAAGCTACAGAATGCCGGATTCTATAGAGACATAGAGCTGCCAGACCCCAGCCGCGCCAGAGAAGATATCCAGATGGCCAAGGATAAGGAGACTGGGTTTAGTGATTTGAATGATGAACGCTACACGCTTTATGAGTGCCACGTTGATCTTGAGTTAGAAGGTTTTGAGGATGTAGACGAGGAAGGTGACGAGACGGGAATTATGGTTCCTTATGTCGTTACACTAATTAAAGGTACTCATGATATTTTGTCCATAAGGAGAAACTGGAATGAAGGCGATAAACTCAGTCTCAAGAGACAGCATTTTGTCCACTATCAATACATACCCGGCTTTGGCGCTTACGGGTTCGGATTGTTCCACCTCATTGGTGGCTTTGCTAAATCTGCCACTAGCATCATGCGACAACTCATTGATGCTGGAACTTTATCAAACCTGCCTGGGGGACTCAAGTCCAGGGGCTTGCGCATTAAGGGCGATGATACCCCAATTGCTCCAGGGGAATTTAGAGACGTAGACGTAGCATCCGGAAACATCCGAGATTCTATTCTTCCTCTGCCATACAAAGAACCCAGTCAAGTTCTATACACACTACTCAATAACATCGTAGATGAAGGCCGTAGGTTTGCTGCTACTGCCGATATGAATGTGTCCGATATGTCTGCACAGACACCGGTTGGGACTACTTTGGCCCTGCTGGAGAGACAACTTAAAGTGTTAAGTGCAGTGCAAGCCCGCACCCACTTTGCGTTAAAGCAGGAGTTAAAGCTCTTAAAGAACATTATCAGGGACTATACCGACCCAGACTATACTTACGACCCAGAGTATGGCGGCAAGAAGTCTAAAAAGGATGACTACGATAAAGTTGACATTATCCCAGTGTCTGACCCTAATGCAGCGACTCTTTCCCAAAGGGTAGTGCAGTATCAGGCCGTGATACAGATGGCCCAAATGGCGCCACAAATCTATGATCTTCCACAGCTGCACCGATCAATGTTGGATGTTTTAGGAATTAAAAATGCGGACAAACTCGTACCTTTACCAGATGATCAGAAACCTTCAGACCCTGTATCTGAGAATCAAGCGGCGCTTAAAGGCAAACCGTTAAAGGCGTTTTTGTTCCAAAATCATCAAGCTCATATTCAAGTCCACCAGTCCATGATGCAAGACCCAGTCATTATGGGAATCATTGGACAGAACCCACAAGCTAACCAAATCATGGCGGCTCTTCAGGCCCACATGGGTGAACATGCTGGATATATGTATCGTCAACAAGTTGAGGAACAACTCGGTATGGCTATGCCGCCAGAGGATGAAAAGATGAGTCCCCAGCTCGAGACTGCATTGTCTGGGATGCTTGCACAAGCTGCCCAACAAGTTGCCCAACAACATCAGGCACAGGCTGCTCAACAGCAAGCTCAACAGCAAGCGCAGGATCCTGTTTTACAAATGCAACAGCAAGAACTGCAAATTGCACAACAAGAAGTTCAAATCAAAGCTCAAAAGGCCCAGATGGAAGCGCAAATTGCTCAAGCAAAACTACAGCTCGAGCAACAAAAAATAGCTGGCGACCAACAGCTAGGCGCATACAAAGCCGGTATCGATATGGCCAAACACAAAAACCAAATCGATACACAAGAGAAGCAGGCCGCACTCAATACGATTGTTGATGTTGCAAAACACAGAAATCAGACTGCCGCGGCTGACAGACAGATCGGCATACAAACCGGTGCCGATATTGCTAAACACAAAGCCGAACTTGCTATGAGAAGGCGAGAGGCCAACAAAGGTAAACAATGATCCAAGACTTCGCACGCGTATTGCGCGAAAAAATACGCACCGACATGAACAACTATGCCGATGACATGGCTGGTGGTTCTTGCCGCTCTTTCGAAGAATATCAAAAACTCTGCGGGCTTATTTCAGGTCTGGCCATTGCAGAGCGTTACCTCCTAGACCTGCTAAAAGAAAGTGAAGAAGATGAGTGATTTAATTTTGCCAGCTGGCGTCTCAATGCCAGAAACCATCCAACCTGTGGAGGCCCCACAAGAGAATGCAACCAATGAAGAGAAGGCCACTGTATTACCAGAACCAACCGGTTACAAAATTCTTTGCGGAGTGCCCGACATTTCCGACAAGATTGATGGAACTGATTTGGATCTGATAAGACCATCCCAATACGCGGTACAAGAACAACACGCTACAACCGTTTTGTTTGTGCTTAAGGTTGGGCCCGATGCATATAAAGACCCAGAAAAGTACCCCACTGGAGCGTGGTGCAAGCCTGGAGATTTTGTGCTAACTCGTACTTATTCTGGTACACGTTTTAAAATATTCGGCAAAGAATTTAGGCTCATCAACGATGACCAAGTCGATGCTGTTGTTGAAGACCCACGCGGCATAAGCCGTGCATAAAGGAAAACCATGAGCGAATTTAAGTTTCCCGATGAAATTGACAAACCAGTCGAAATTGAAATCGATGATGAAGTTGAGATTGAAATTGTCGATGACACGCCCGACCGGGACAAAGGTAAACAACCTTTAAACAAGGAAGTTGCCGATCCTACCGACGACGAAATTGCGAGTTACTCACAGAATGTTCAAAGCAGAATCAAAGAATTGACTCATGCTAGACACGATGAGAGGCGCAAAGCTGAAG
>Ga0214246_1000277_pt1 | contig 14360 bp, 13 predicted proteins | sample TroBogypolimnion_41_FD_153084 | JGI IMG/M metagenome (GOLD analysis project Ga0214246, IMG submission 153084) | Freshwater microbial communities from Trout Bog Lake, WI - 29MAY2009 hypolimnion | ecosystem: Environmental > Aquatic > Freshwater > Lake > Hypolimnion/Profundal zone | place: Trout...
TTTCTTTTAATACCGGTTTCTTCCTCTTTCTCTATTTCTTTTTTTTTATAATATTCTTTAAATTTTTCTTTAAATTTATCTTTATCATTATTATAATATTCTAAAACCTTTTTATTATTATATATTCTATGTTGTTCTTTATGTTTTAGTCTATAATTATAAATAGCTCTCTTCATGGCAGGCGTATAAGTATTTATTTTTTTTTCTTCTATAGATTCCATTATATATATATAGATAAATATTTTTTTAAATACTTTTTTAAATTAAAATTTAAATTTTAAGGGTTTAATATGTGATTTATGTGATATATTCATTTTACTTATACCTTCTCCAATTTCATATTCTTTTTTATGTGCAGGTGTTCCACGACCCATTATATTAGGATGTGATCCAGAATGTGACTTATTATTTAAACTATAATGTAGTATATGTGATTTATGTATAATTTTTCCTTTACCCATTAAAATGTGTTTATTCATATATATAATATTAATTAGAAATTATTTTTAATCTTTAAATTCTAAATGTTTTTTAATTATATTTAATGGTTTTATTATTTCATTATTTATTTTTTTAGGACCTTGTTTTAATAATAATGTAATTGTTGTATTAGGGTCGTTAGCTTGTAATATATTAAAATTTTGATCTTGTAAATATAATGTAAACCCTTGAAATGTTCCAGGTTGTAGACTAATCCATTTTTCATAAGATGGAGTATAATTTAGATTAGTACCGAAAGTAGTATTAGATATAGAGAAAACATCTAAAATATCAGAAGGTGTAGCACAATCATTATTTATAATATTAGCACGAACGACAATATTAATGACCGGTGTGATATTAGGTGTAATATTAGATAATATATTAAATGATGTTGATTGTGAGGTTGAAGGATAAGTACCAGCATTAAATCCAAGTATAGAACCTATAGAACCATTAAGACCTATAAAAACAGGTATAATTATTTGAGCCGTTGATAATGATGTTGGATAAAAATTTGCTATCCCACCTCCCGGATTTGTAGTAGGGTTATTATTAAAACCGCTATATGTAATTCCGTTTATAGTTGTTGACGGTAAATTATAAAAAGTTGGTAAAGATAATGGTATTGGATTAAATATTAATTGATTCGAATAATATGTAATATTTGTAATAATTTGAATATAATATAAATTGTTTAATGTATTAGAATTATAAAAATATTGATTTTGACTTATTAAATATTGTTGAAAATAATAATTTATATCATTTATTGTATAATATCCATTAGGAAAATTAAAAGAATAAGTATTAAATGTTGAACCATTAGGAAACTTATATGATATTGAAGCATTATTATAATACGATTTACTTATATTAAACCAGCTATAAGGAATAGTAATATTACTTATACTCATTTCAGAACCCTCATTAATTATAAAGGATCCCTGACTAAATTTATATTGAAATATTGAATTATTATTTCCTATAATATTTGAAGAATTTAAAACCAAATTATAAGGCATTATATATAATTATAAATTAATTTTTTTTAGGGTAATAAATCATTATTGATATTAAAACGTTTATATCATTCATTAATAAAGGATTAAAATTTTGGTCATTAAAAGTAATAATTAAATTAGAGTGTCTACCTTTCATTAATTTCATAGCATTATTAGAAATTGGTAAATAATTAATATTAGATCCAAACTGTGAAGTAATTGGGAAATTATCCATAACATCTGACGGCATAGTGATATTATTTTCTACTAGATTACACCTAACGATTACACCGTTTACAATAGAACCAACAGGAGCAAAAGAAGGGAAGGCAGATAAAGAATTCCCATTTATTGTCTGAGATAAAACAGATAAAGAAGATATATTAGATGGATATATAGTATTATATATTGAAGATGATATAAACCCTAATAAATTCCCGATTGTATTAGTATTATATGAAGTAGTATTAAAAGTAATATAAGCGCATTGGTTACCGCTTGTAGGATAACCACCCGCCCAATTACTCTGACCATTTAATCCATTAGCATAAATATAATAAGCACCTAAAACATTATATATATTTGTATTTGTTGGAATAGTAAGACTAATAATCTGATTACAATATAAAGGAGTATAAGTAGAAAATGATAAAGGATATATAATTGAAGGTATAATTTCATTATTAGTCTGTATTATCATTGTGACTGATGTAGTTGTTGAAGGTGTTGATACAGTAAAAGTAGATGCAGATAAAATAGCGGTTATTATAGATGTAGTATAAGTAGTACCGGAAGCTGGGATATATTGTATTACATAACCTATAGAAACTTGAATTAATTGTCCTGGTGTAATAGTTAACGTGGAACCTGTAATTGATCCTATAAAAGTTATATTACCACTATTAATACCCTGAGTACTATACCAATAATGACCATTAATTTTTAATTGTGATTGTAAATAAATATTTAAATCTGATACTTGGTAAAAACCATTAGGAATAATTATTTTATATTCAATTTGCGTATTACTTGAATTAGGTATAAAATATGAGAAAGTATTATTACCAATAATTGAAGATACATTAAACCACGAATAAGGTATAGTTATTTGTGAAATAGCAATTGTTGATCCTTCTGGAATATCTAATGAACCATTAATAAAATTATATTTAAATGTATTTGAGTTTATAGCATTACTAGAATTTAAAACCAAATTATACGACATATATATAAATATAGATAGAAAATATATATTTATATTATTATTATAAAATTAAGCGATTCTTGTAATCTGATACTGAGTACTAAATGATCGTGTCATATTATTATTCTGAACTCCTACAGAATTTATATATAATAAATTAGTATTTCCACTACTTGCAATATAATTAACATACCAAGTAAAAGAGAAAGACCAAGTTGATGACGAATTAACATTACTTAATATAGTTGATGTTATTGGCAATAAATAAGGATTGAGAAGACTACTATATAAACTAGCATAATTAGCGCCTGTAGAGTATGTATTAGTACCATCAGAAAAAGATGTACTGTTTTTAGAAAATCCAACTATTATAATAATACCTCCATCTGATCCAAAACCTGTCATATAAATTTGACCAGTTATTAAATATGTGCCGGCTGTTAAACTACTATTAATAATCTGTCTTTGATTTTGTAAAGTTAAATTAATTAAAGCTGCAAAAACTGCGGGATTAACAATATTATATATATATCCTAATTGATTCAATGTAGGCTGTATATAATTTATGCCGCTTTGTAATACTATATTATTATTTAAATTAACTGTTCCGTATAAATAAGTAGTTGTTATAGTTGAACTACCTAGACAAGCTGTATTATTTACATCAATATTTAAATCATTACCACCACTACCAACACCTATAAATATATTATTCGTTCCACTAACTAAAGTACCATTTTTTGAACCTGCGTTAAATCCGATAGCTGTATTGTTGGATGAGTTGTAATATGTTAGGGCGCCTGTTCCGATTGCTGTATTATAAGCACCTGTGCTATTGCCGAGTAGAGAATAATGTCCGATTGACGTGTTATAGCCGCCATTAGCTGTATTTTGATAATTTGAATATCCACCAACCGCAACATTATAAGCGCTTGTTGTAGTTGCATTTAAAGCGTAAATCCCAATTGCTACATTCTCTGTGGCTCCGGTAGTCGTATTAGATAAACAACCAATCCCGAAGCAATTTGAATTTATATCATTATTTTTACCTCTTCCTAAATTAGAACTATTAACAGTAATATCATTATTAAAAGTTGCTGTATTATTAAATATTGATTTTCCGGATATTGTTAAACTACTATTTAAAAAAGTATTCCCATTAACAATAATATTATTATTAAAAGTAGATGTATTAATGAATATTGATTTCCCTGATATTGTTAAATTACTATTTAAAAAAGTTTCTCCGTATATATATGTATTATTTATAGTATCTGGTGAACCTAAAAAACAACTATTATTAACTTCTCCTAATTGATTAATACCCGCATTATGACCAATAAAAATATTATCAGAACCATTACTAAAATTAGGATTATACCCTGCTCTATTTCCAAAAGCACAATTATAAGAACCATTTTGATAATAATTCAAAGCTTGTTCACCATATGAACAATTAAAAGAACCTAATAAATTATTTACCATGGAGTTTACGCCATAAGAATTATTACTACATCCATTAGTATTTTTAGTTAATGATGAATACCCAAAAGAATTATTATTATTACCAGTTGTATTTAAATTTAATGAATATGAACCGACTGAAGAATTATTTAATCCAGTAGTAGAACCAACATTATTATTATTTAATGATTGATAACCAATACCTATATTATATATACTATCCCCCTTACCTGCTCCAAATGATATCCCATTTATATTAACATCATTATTACTAATAAATAATCCTGATATTGTAATATTATTTGTCAAAATAGTCCCTGTAAATGTTGGACTTTTTTTTAATGCGTATAATGTAGTAAATAAAACATTTTGAACTGTTAATGAATTAAATTGATCTTGTATTGAACTCATTGGATCATAATAAATAGCTAATGCAGAATTTATATACGAAAAACCATTAATTATTAAATTACCTGATAAATTTAAACCACCCATGAAGTAATTATTATATGATGTGATATTAGGTTGCTTAGATAAATAAATAGAATATACATTTCCTGATAATGATTGAGTATAAGTTTTTAAATAATATATACTTGCTGATAATGTATTTATATTAGCATTAATCAAATTATTATTATTATATACAATACCTGATAATGATTGAGAATAAATATAATTATAATTAATATTAGACGATAATGATAAAAATTGTAGATAATTCAAATTATTAATATTACCTTGATAAACAAAATTATAATATATATTTCCTGATAATGTATTTATATTAGCATTAATCAAATTATTATTATTATATACAATACCTGATAATGATTGAGAATAAATATAATTATAATTAATATTAGACGATAATGATAAAAATTGTAGATAATTCAAATTATTAATATTACCTTGATAAACAAAATTAGAATATATATTTCCTGATAATGTATTTATATTAGTATTAATTAAATTATTATTATTATACACAGTACCTGATATATTTTGTGAATAAATATAATTATAATTAATATTAGATGATAATGATAAAAAATTTAGATAATTCAAATTATTAATATTACCTTGATAAACAAAATTAGAATATATATTTCCTGATAATGTATTTATATTAGCATTAATTAAATTATTATTATTATACACAGTACCTGATATATTTTGTGAATAAATATAATTATAATTAATATTAGATGATAATGATAAAAATTGTAGATAATTCAAATTATTAATATTAGCTTGATTAAGATAATTATTATATATAGTACCTGATAATGATTGAGAATAAACAGAATTATAATAAACACTACCTGATAAAGATAAAATAGAGAATAAAACATTATTACCCGCAATATCAACAAAATCAGATATAATACCACCATTTACATTTATACCACTATTAAAAATTGATGAATATGAAAAAGTTGTTGGATTTGCAATAGAGGTCGCAATATTTACACGACTTAAATAATTTTGGTTTGCGTAATCATAAGTTACAAAATTATTACTTTCATAAAATTGAGAATTATAATATATATTATTAAAATACTCACTAGGAAAAGGAGAATTTATATTATTATTTGACATAATTAATATATAATATATAATAATAAATTTATATCTATTATTATATATATGTTTAAAGATAATATTAAAAACTGGTATGAAATAGCGGGAAAAAATGGTGCAGGAATTCAACGAAAAAATGATAAAAATTTTAGTAAACATTATATTAAACCTTGTCAAATGATTTCAATAATTGGACAAACAGGATCAGGAAAAACACAAGCTATATTAGAATTTTTATCAAGAAAATCTGATTCTTTTTATCGTATAATTTATTTTTCTGGTTCAACAGTTGATGAACCATTATTAAAATTATTAGAAAAACATATAGAAGGTATAGAATTAATTGATGATGCTGAACAATTACCTGATTTAACTGAAATGAATGATGAAGAGAAAAAACACGAAAAATTAATTATATTTGATGATATTATTAATTTACCTAAAAAACAATTAATTAAAATTCAGAAATGGTTTAATAGTTCTCGTAAATATGGTTTTACTTGTATCGCAGTCACACAAAATTATACAGATTTACCAATACAAATGAGGAGAAATACAATGATATTTTTAATATTTAGGTTAAATGATATGAATACTATAAACCAAATTTTAAAAAATCATAATAATAATGGAGATGATAAAGAATTAGTTAAACAAGCTTATTTTATGGCAACATCAAAACCACATAATTTTTTTTTATTAGATACTACAAGCAATGATGAGAAACGATATAGACATAATTTTACTGATTTTATTAATTTAAAAAATCTATATTAATATATAGATGAATTACATTATTCAAAGTATATTATTTAAAAAACCAGAATATAATAAAACTAATTGTATTAAATGGCTAAAAAAACATAATTTTAAATATAATGATATTGATGAGAAAGAAAATCATTATAGATTTAGACAAATTAATCCAGAATATATAAAAAAAAAAGGGTATACACATTTTATAAATAAAAAAATTAATCCATTAATTGAATATATTATAGCTTATCCAGAAGGAGTCGGTATTTTTGGTAATATATATAATAAATCAAAAAATATAGTTTCTAATATTATACACGGTAGAAGAGATTATCCGCCAAGTGTTAAAAAAATATTAGAAAAATATGGAAATGAAAAAATTATTAATATAGAATTACATCGTATTGTGTTACCATCTTTATATAATGGAATATTAAATTTTTGGACACAAAATGAAATTAATGAAAGATTAAAAAATGAACCAAAAGATAAATTATTTCATATTTCAATGTGGATAAAATTAAATAATAATATTATATTATGTGAGAAGAATGAAGTAATAAATTTTAAATTAAATCCAAATAGAAATAAAGATGAAGAAACTAAAGAAATTAGAATACCTAATAATATTACATTTTATGATTTTATTGAAAATGGTAGAAAATATATAGGAGATGATAAATTTTTTAGTTATTCTGCTAAAAATAATAATTGCGGTAATTGGATTGAATATATATTAAAAGCTAATAATATAAATGATATAGATACTGAAAATTTTATAGGTCAAGATATTGATAAAATATTAGAAGGATTCCCTATATTAAGAAAGACTTTAAACACCGTAACAGATACAGCCGCTAGAGCTAATGTAATATTAGAAGGTGGAACAATATATAAAAATAAGTCTAATGGTTTATATAGTGATCAAATAAAAAAAATTTTAGATAAACATAATTATAATATTAATGGTGTTTATTCAAAAGATGAACTGCCTAATAATTTAAAATTAGGATGGTATATAATAAATTTACAGAATCATAATGAAGGCGGTGGTACTCATTGGACCTGTTTTTTATATAATCCTAATGAAATTGAATATTTTGATGCTTTTGGATTTCCTCCGCCTATAGAAATTTTAAATAAAACTAAAGGAGAAATTATATATAATAATAAAGAAATTCAAGATAAAAATTCTACGTGCTGCGGGTGGTTTTGTATTGGTGCTATAATATCTAATGATTTTAATAAATATTTATCAATGTTTTCTAATAATACTGATATAAATGATATTATATTAAGTAAATTTTTAATTAGTAAAGGTTTTGATTAAATGAATGACATAGCTAATGGCGCATATTTTGCGACCTCTGGACCATATTTTTTAATTCCTTTTAATATATCTTGTCCTATTCCTTTTCCACGTGGTCTACCTCTTCTTCCTCCTTTACCGGTACCTTTAATTTTATTATGTAAAAAATGAGCACCTTCATTTATTAATATAGGTGCTGCTGCTTTAAATGCTGATTTAGCTAAAGTAGATACAATCCCGCGCCCTTTTGGTTTTCTTCCTCTAACTTTTCCATACCCAGCGGCATTAAGTGCACCTCCTGAAAGTGCTTCTCCGTGTGTATGTGCATTGTGTGGGTGATATATACTTTCACCGTGTCCGTATGCGTGGTGAGCGTGGTGGGTGTGGTGTGGGTGATATATACTTTCACCGTGTCCGTATGCGTGGTGAGCGTGGTGGGCGTGGTGCATTCCTTGACCAGATATTTTATTTTTTAAAAAATTAGAAGCATAATCAACAGCTACAGGTGCTAAAGCTTTAAAACCTACCTTTCCTATTGATTTTGCTACAGAAGATACGCTGCCTCCGTGTGGTGGGTGAGTACCTTTTAAATGTTTATGATTTTCTATTTGATAAGGATCAAATTGAATAGTTGTACCACATCCTTTTTTATGAGCTTTTGTAATTTTATTATGTTGTTCATGCGATGCGTGAATCATATGTCCTGAACCGTGTGAGACTCTAATACGATGTCCGTTTAATAATTTGCTTATTTGAGCTGGACTAAGTTTTTTAATATTAATCTGATGATACATTATATATAATTAGAAAAAAACTATATTATTTTTTTTAAATATAGGTTTAAAATTGTTTCATATATTCTTTTATATCTTTTGGTGATAATATTCCAAAATCTTTTAATGAGTGTATAATAATATATAATTCTGATATTAGTGATGGGTTATTATTTCCAGCTTCTATTTCTCCTTCAATTAATTCTAATTTATTTTTTAAATTATTAATTGTTTTATCGTTTGTGTGTGGTATTTCTTTATTTAAACTTGCTAAATAAATAATCCTGTCGTATAATTGTTTCTCTTGTATTGATAATGAATTAATATCATTTATTGTAGGATGAATATTTTTTAATAAATTCATTATTATTTTTACAAATTTTTCAGATACTTTTATATTTTTAAATCCTGCTATTGATAAATTATTATGATGCTTAATTGATAATATATTTTTATAATATAATTTATGAGTATTTAATAATAATTTACCTAATTTAGAATATTCTGGTATTTTTTCAAGTCCATATCCTAAAAAATGTATTTTATCTTCTTTCCCTTTTTTCCCTGTTCTTGTATATGTTTTATCTAAAGTAATTAAGCCGCCATCTCCTCCTAATGTTTCAGGCTCTAACCCATAATATATATGTAATTTCTCAGCTAATATATCTAAACCATCTTTATAATGTGTTTTTAAAATTTTATATATATCTCTTTCTGTAATATGAGTATATTCATATATATGACTAAATGCAACTTTTTTAAAACTTTCGCTTTCATTTGGTATTTCTTCAAAAGAATTTTTAGTTCCAGTAAATGAATATAATATAAATTTTCTTCCTCCAAATATTCCCCATTTTAAATATAAATCATAATCTTGACCAGAATATATTATTAATGTATTATCTTTAACTTCGGTGTCTAATCTGTTTTTAGTTATTATTTTTTCTTCTGTTTTTCCATCATTCATTATAAATTCTTTCATAAAATCTACAATTTCAATAGGTGTAATATATGTATTATTAATACCGTAAATTTTAGTAAAATTTTTTTTAAATAATGCCCATTTTTTTAATAAATATAATTTATTTTCTACTGTTCCTAAATTATCTATACTATTACATACTTGCTCTATTTTTGTTTCATTTCTAATTATTTCTTTTAAATGTTCTTTAAATTTTAGTAATGTCAATTTAGTAGCATTATTTAAAGTTTCTTCGGTTGTTTCCATTTGCGCATTATTTGTTAATCTATTATAATAATCTTCTTCTGTTTCGTTTGGTTGTTGTTCTGTTGAGAATGCATTTTGATTTAAAAAATTTAATTCATTTTTATACATATCAATTTTTTCTTTATTTTTTTGTTTAGTAGTATTTATATTATGTTCATTTTCGTTTTTTATATCTTCATTAACATTAAATAAGTCAACAAGTTCATCTAAATTATTTGATTCTAATTCAATTCTAAGTTTAATATCATTTAAACGTCTATATAAATCTATTAATTCCTCTTTTGCAGTTTCTGGGTTAATAGATCCTAAATTTAATAAAATATTTATATCATCTATTTCGTATTGTGTTTTTTCCAATATATCATATAATACCCGTAATTTTGGTTCTAGTAGTGATATTTCGTATTTTATTTCATCTTCATTTAATTCTTTCTTTAATATTGGTTCTTCTAATTCTGGCTCATCTTGCGGGATTTGATATTTTCTAAATTTTTTTTCTCCTGTAGTTTCATCAATATATTCAAATCCTTTTTCAAATTGACTTTTATATTCTCTTATTAATTCTTGGTCAACTTTTGTTAAAAATTTTTTATTATCTATAGCTTTTTCTCCTTCGTTTGCGTGTTTCATTATTCTAGTATTTTGAATATTTAAATCAGTTTCATAATTTTGTTTACTTTCAAATGACATTATATATATTTAGATATTAATTTTTATTATTTTTTATTATTTTTTATTATTTTTTATTATTTTTTATTATTTTTTATTATTTTTTATTATTAATATAATTTTGTTTTTATTAATATAATTTTGTTTTATTTAATCTAATTATATAAAAAATATATAGTTTTTTTATTTTCTATATAATATTATATATATAAATGTCAACTGATAATTACGAATTTATTAAAAGTACAATGCCTCAGGGTGTTGAATTAGAGTCACCTTATATTTCTAAACAATGGGGATATATTAATGATATTAATTCTCAAGCATATTCAAATAATGGGAATACACTTGTACAATTTGATGGAAGTTCTATTTTTAATTCTTCTTCAATGGTTAATATATCTGAAGCTTATATAACTGTACCCATTATTTTATGTTCTGCTTATGTTTCATCTGTAACAACTGGCGCTGTTATTACTACTCTACCTATTACCACCTCGCCATGGGCGGCTCACGGTTTGAAATCTGGATATTTTCATTTAATAAATGGTTGTGATTTAATCATTAATGGTCAAACAGTTGAACAATTTCAACCACAAATTAATAATTATATTAATTTTAAATTACTTTCTGAATTTTCACAGGATGATTTAAAAAATCTTGGTCCTACTCTTGGAATGGGTGACAGTATAGACAATTTAAACTCTTTTAAATTTAATGGATATGCTGGACAAAATGCTACAACTCCTAATGCATACCCAACACCAAGCACAGGAACTATAACTGGAATACAAGGAGGAAACGGATTTTGTAATAATTTCCCTTTTGCTGTAACTGGTGGATATATTTATAATACTGAAGCTATTATAACACCCGCTGTCGTAGCGTCAACAACTGTTATTATGTCTGCAGTAAATGCTCTAGTTGTTGCGGGTCAATTAATGACAGGTACAGGTATTCCTAATAATACATTTATTACCGCTGTCGCTGGTGCTACTTTAACCGTCTCTCAGGCTGTTTCAATTGCTAATAATGCTGAAATACAATTTTTTAGTATTGGAAATTCTGGTCCCCAAGGTGTTCAAAATATTGGCAGTGTTAATGATGGTTTATTGAGTAGAATTAAAAAATCTAGTGATATTACTAATGGATTATATCAGAATTTATATGGTAGTAGTGCAAGTACTAATTCGCAAGCGTCAACAGTTTTATCTCTTAATAACTTAACTAATGAATATAAATCTAATAGTTATGTTATTAATGGTTATATAGTAACTATTGATACTGCCGTTATTAGATTAAGAGATTTATTTAATTCGATAGCTAACTGGCCCCTTAGTTCTAAATTTGACGGTATTATTAGATTATATATGAATATGGGAGCTGTTCAGAGTATTGTAATGCAACAGGGAGCTTTACTAACTTCTGGCGGTGCTTCTACATTTTTAAATACTTGTCCATTAATTCAAAATTGTTTACTTGATATACCTACTGGAGCTGTTGGTATTGGTTCTTCTTTATGTATTTCTAGAACAACGACTACAAATTTATTCGGTGGTTTAAATTTATTAAATAGTGCTGCTTCACATCCTATGTCAAGCTGTCGTTTATATTATCCTCAAGTTGTTTTAAAACCTGAAAAAATGGCTTTATATATATCACAGAATACATCTAAAAAGGTTTGTTATACTTCAGTCTTATACAATACATTTAATAATATTGCTTCTGGTACATCATTTAGCGCTCTTGTTCAGTCTGGAGTATCAAATATTCGCGGTGTGTTAATAATTGGTTTTAATTCTGCTTCTACTAATGGAACTGTAAACCCTAATTTAGCTAGTGGATATAGTACTTTTGCTCAATCTTTGAGTCCATTTGATTCTGCGCCTGCTACAAGTGGTCCTTTTTCATTAATTAATTTACAAGTTACAATCGGAGGAACTAATATTTTACAAAATACATTAAATTATAATTTTGAAAATTTTATCTCACAAGTTGGACAATATGAAAAAATTAATGGTATATCTGATTTAGGTCTTAGTTGTGGTTTAGTATCTGAGAATTTTTGGACAAATTTATATAGAACTTATTATGTCGATTGTACACGTTGTAATATTTCAGATATGAATACACCTAGAAATGTTAATGTGTCATTTACAAATAATACTAATTGTACATTAGATGTAATGATATTTACTGAATATTTCTCAGAATGTGTCGTTAATGTTCAAAATGGGCGCGTTACAAAAAATTAAAATCTATATAAAGATATATATAGATGAATAATATATTAAAAAAAGATATAAATTTTGGTGATAAAAAGGAAAATGAAATTTTAGAAATTTTGAGATTAAATTTTGATAATACATTAAAAAAAACATCTAATTTTTTTATTTTTGATTTTAAAAGTGATAATATTTATATAGAATTAAAATCTAGAAGAATATCTAAAAATAAATTTAATGATACTATGATAGGAAAAAATAAATTAGATTACGCTAAAGAATCAGATAAAATAATTTATTTTGTTTTTTATTTTACTGATGGATTATATTATTGGAAATATAATAAAGAAGATATAGATAATAATAATATAACTTTTAGAGAAGGTGGAAGAAAAGATAGAGGGTGTGATGAGTTAAAAAATTATGGTTTTATAAAAACTAATATTTTAAAAAAATTAGAAAATAATATAGATGAAATATATGATAAATATTTAATACCTAATCAAATATAATGGTAATATCAAATAAAAAAATGCAAGTATATATACACAAACTAAGCGATATGGAAGGTTTTAATAAAGAAGACATAGAAACCATTTCAAAATTAGATGCAAAAGATCTATTAAAAATTATAATCATACTAAATATAATGTATAAATATAGTATAGAAATAATTGATGAACATATTTAATTAAAATCTAATGAAATATATAATGGATAGTACAATTATATTTTATATTATAAGTTCTACTAGTACAGCTTTTTTATTTTGTTTAGGTATTATATATAAATCTAAATGTGTAAATATTAATTTATGTTATGGTATGATAGATATTCAGAGAGATGTTATCATTGAGGAAAAATTTGATGAATTCTCAAATAATAATAATAATAATAATAATATATAGTATAATTATTATGAATTATTAAAAATATAGTATAATATAATGAAAATTATTAAAATTGAAAATAGTAATTTAAAAAATAAAAGGTTTAAAGTTATATTAAATGATGGTTCCTTTTATAATTTTGGTTTAAGAACTGGATCTACTTTTATTGACCATCACGATAAAGTAAAACGTGAAAATTATAGAAAAAGACATTATAATAATAAAATTGAAAAATATTTAATTGATAATTATATACCATCCCCTTCATTATTTTCATATTATTTATTATGGGGTGATAGTGGAGATATATATAAAAATATTGATTCATTAAATAAAAAATTATGAGAAGTCATAATTCATTATGAGTAGTATGAGATCTCAAAAATCTCATTTTTATTTTATGATATTCAAAAATGAGATTTTTGAGATATCTTAACTTTTTTACCTAAAATCTTAATTAAGATTTTAAGATAAGAATTTTTTACTTTTTATATAAAATTTATTAAAAAAATATTTCCATAAAATTTATTAAAAAAAATATTTCAATAAAATTTATTAAAAAAATATTTCCATAAAATTTATTAAAAAAATATTTTCATGCAGTTTTTAAAAAATAATGTTTCCATAAAATTTATTAAAAAAAATATTTCCATGCAGTTTTTAAAAAATAATGTTTCCATAAAATTTATTAAAAAAAATATTTCCATGCAGTTTTTAAAAAATAATGTTTCCATAAAATTTATTAAAAAAGTTGCAGATTTACTATACTCTCTC
>Ga0214246_1000278_pt1 | contig 14289 bp, 13 predicted proteins | sample TroBogypolimnion_41_FD_153084 | JGI IMG/M metagenome (GOLD analysis project Ga0214246, IMG submission 153084) | Freshwater microbial communities from Trout Bog Lake, WI - 29MAY2009 hypolimnion | ecosystem: Environmental > Aquatic > Freshwater > Lake > Hypolimnion/Profundal zone | place: Trout...
AGTGTAGAATCAATTTTAATTTGTGGATTATCAATTAAAAAAAAGTCAATAAAAGAGGCATTTGCAGTAGTTTCTAGTGAATTGTTTCTATTGCAACTTGAAAATATTATAAGTAATGATAGTAAGTAAATTTTCTTCATAGGCTTTTTACTCTTTTAAAAATTAAAATTACTCTTTTAATTTTTAAAATTGATACTATCCTAATTAACTTTTATCAAGAAACAATCCGTAATGGGTTGAAGAAGGAGAGTTCTCTTTGAATTAATAACTTTAAATTGGGTTTTCTTTTTTTAAAAAAGCGAGGAACACCTCGAAAAGAGCTTTACAAATAAATATTTTATTTTTTTTCTTAACAATTATAATGTAAAGTAACGGATAACGATTTAATAATAAAACTTTTAGAGTAATTCATATTTGTAAAATAAAATTGACAGTAAAAAAGTTCAAAAAAAATTTGCATCAAAACAAACAAATACTATATATTTGCACTCACAAAAGCGGAAGTAGCTCAGTTGGTAGAGCTCCAGCCTTCCAAGCTGGTTGTCGCGAGTTCGAGCCTCGTCTTCCGCTCTGCTTAAAACCTCTAACGAAAGTTAGAGGTTTTTTTTATTAATTCTGATTTAGATTACTTTGTATATAAAAAACTTAAATTATATTCTGCTTCAATTTCTTCTGGGATTTGATTTTGTCTGAATAATCTAGCAGTTAGATTTCCTTTCAAAATTATTTTAACTCCTTTTACATCAAGCCAACTTCCTTCGCGCAAACCTAAAACGGGAGTAGAATTGAAGGCATGAAATTCTTTGATGCGAGTTTCACGCGTTTCCCCCATATGTTTGCTATGCAAATCAGCATCTAAATAATGTGGATTCAAATTGAAAGGAATTGCCCCTAATGTTTTAAAACTTGGAGGATATATTATTGGCATATCATTAGTAGTTTGCATTGAAAGCCCAGTGATGTTACTTCCAGCACTTGAGCCTAAATAGGGAGTTCCATCTTCAATAACTTTTGTTAAAACTTCCATTACATTATTTTGATACAACTGTGTTACCAACAAAAAGGTATTTCCACCACCAGTAAAAATTCCTTGTGCATTTTGAATAGCTTCTATTGGATTTTCAAAGGTATGCAAGCCAACAACTTTTTTACCGATTATAGAAAAAGCTATTTGAACTCGTTCAGTGTATTCATCATGTGATATTCCTCCTGGACGAGCATAAGGAATAAAAATAATGGTTTCGCAGTTGATAAAATGTTCTACTAAAGTCGGTAATAAATACTCTAAATAACCACCGCCATGAAGAGTTGAAGTACTTGCTATAATTAGGTTTTTCATTCTTAATATAAATTTTCATCAAATTTACAAATTATTAATTAACATAAATTTATAATTGTATTGGCTAATTTTTTGGAAGTCTATAAGATACATTTACAAAGTCAACAGCGAACTTTTTATTTTGAAAAAAATTAAAACACTGGTCTTATTCTTATTTATCATTGCTTTTGCACATGGGCAAAACACCTCATTTCCCCAAAAATTAAATGGGAAAATTATTGCTGATTATAGCGATTTAGAAGGTGTTTATATAATAAATCTAAAATCTGAAAAGTCAACAACTACTGAACGAGGAGGTTATTTTTCTATCAATGCCAGCATCGGTGATACCTTGATGTTTTCCGCCATCCAATTTAGAGGTCTAAAAGTTAAACTCAAAGAAGAAGATTTTCGAAAAGAACTACTGTTTATAAAATTAGAGTGCTTAGTTAGGATGTTAGACGAAGTTAGAATTAATGAATATAAAAACATTAATGAATATTCTCTTGGTATCGTATCCTCGCATTTAAAGCACTATACACCTGCAGAGCGTAAATTAGCTGTGGCAACTGGAACTGATGCGCAATTTGGAACGAATACCTCTTTTTCTTTTGATCCACTTCTTAACTGGATGTCGGGAAGAACTTCGATGCTTAAAAAAGAATTAGAGGTTGAGAAAAAGGAGACTTTAATGGATAAAATTAATGGTTGGTATGAGGATAAATACTTTATACAAACGCTAAAAATACCTGAGGATTATGTGAAAGGGTTTAAATATTATATAGTTCAAGACGCCAAATTTGTCGAATCAATGAAGGCTAAAAATAGAACAATGGCAACTTTTATCATGAATGAATTAGCTGTGAATTATTTGCAGCTTTTAAAAGAAAAATAAGTATTTCATCTTTTGAAAGATAAAAAATCGTAAATTTAGGGTACTATAAATACCAATTCAAAATGAAAAGTAATTTTAATATTTTAGTATTATTTTTTTTCTCCCAAATTTGTTTGTCTCAAACAGGTATTAGAAAACTACTTCATGGTCAGGTGATGAATGATTCTATTAAAGTTGAAAATGTTATTGTTTTTAATGTTAATTCAAAAACAGGAAAAGTTATACGTTTTGATGGTTCGTTCGAAATAAATGCAAGAGAAAGAGATACTCTTGTTTTTTCTAGTTTGTCTTTTAAGTCATTAAAATTAGTGCTTACTGAAAAACAATTGGAAGAATCTCCATTAATAGTAAAGCTTGACATTTTTTACAATCAACTTAAAGAAGTTGTCATTGATAAGAATAAATCACATCCTATAAGTGGCAATACTCAAAAAATTGTTGATAAACAGTATTTTGATGATCAACAATCTTCTCCAAAAAATGATTTTGTTTATGATGGAACCACTAATGGAGTTAATTTTGTTCAATTATACAAAGACGTTATTAGGGTGCTTAAGAAAAAAAATCCCAAAAAATCTGATTTTACAACTGAAGTAAATTTTACAGAAGTGGCTATGCAAAGAATAAAATACAGTTTTTATACAAACACACTTAAACTCAAAGACGAAGAAATTAAGCTTTTTCTAGTGTATTGTGAAAATGATTCCAAATCTAAATCAATAATGAAAACGAAATCTGATTTTGAATTGATGGATTTTATGATTGAAAAAAATAAGGAGTTTAAAGGTTTGAAACACTCATAAGTGATGAAGAAAAGAATTGCATTAAACACTTTATTATTGTTGTTATTTGTCCTGCTAACCTCAATGGAGGCTCATAAATTTTACTCTTCAATATATCAAATAAATTATGTGCCTCAAAAGAAAATGATTCAAATTACATCACGTATTTTTATTGATGATTTGAATAATGCTCTTGAAAAACGATTTCACTTTAAATACAATATTGGGACTGATAAAGAAACACCACAAGATGAAATGGCAATGCAGAAGTATTTAGCAGAAAAATTTTCTTTAAAAGTTAATGGAATTTTAAAGCCAATGATTTTTAGAAGTAAAGAAGTAGAAGCTAACGTTTTAATATGCTATTTCAGAATAAATGCTATTTCAAAAATCACGAAACTTGAAATAGAAAATAGTGCTTTAACCGAATTGAATTCTGAACAACAAAATATTATTCAAGCCAATATTTCAGGCGAAAAGCAAAGTTTACTGCTTACTTCAGATAATTTTAAAGGAATGTTAAAGTAGTTTCTATCTAAAATACTTCTATAAAAAAGAGTACTTTTATATCCTTAAAGTGAATAAGGTATGAAATGTAATTTTGCTATTTTTAAATTTGGTTTTTTATTGTTGTCTCTTAGTCTTTTTGCTCAAGAAACTGCAAAACCAAAAAACCAAAGCGAAAAGAATCCAGATAAATTCAAACAAATGTATGATTTGTTAGCAACGCCTAACATGTATCGTACTGCTTCTGGCGCTCCAGGACCAGAATATTATCAGCAGCAAGCCGATTATAAAATTGATGTAGAACTTGATGATAAAAATACAAAATTGTATGGTCAAGAAACCATCACGTATACCAATAATGCTAAAGAATCGCTTGAATATCTCTGGATTCAATTAGATCAAAATCAACAATCAAGAAAATCACTCACTCCCTTGGAAAACGGAAATGAAACAGATCCAGCCATTGGTGTTCAAGGTTTTTCAAGAAAATATCTTGAAGCTCATTTTGATGGAGGGTTCAATATTGATTATGTAAAAGATATTTTTGGAAAACCAATACCATATACCATAAACCAAACGATGATGCGTGTGGAATTGCCTAAAGTATTAAAACATGGTGAAAAAATTTCATTATCAATAAAATGGAATTATCTAATTAATAATTACACTTTGGATGGTGGTCGTTCTGGTTATGAACATTTTGATAAAGACGGGAATAATTTATACATCATTGCTCAATTTTATCCTCGAATGGCAGTCTATAATGATGTGGAAGGATGGCAGAATATGCAGTTTTGGGGAGCAGGGGAATTTGCTTTACCGTTTGGGAATTTTGAAGTAAATATAACAGTTCCAGCCGATCATATTTTGGAAGCTACTGGGAATTTGCTTAATAGAGCTGAAGTTTTTACACCGACACAATTAGCTCGCTATACTCAAGCAGAAAAATCATTTGATACTCCTGTAATTGTGGTAACACAAGCCGAAGCTGAAGCTGCCGAAAAAGGATTTTCAGATAAGAAAAAAACATGGAAATTTAAAGCTGAAAATGTTCGTGATTTTGCAATCTCCACTTCAAGAAAATTTATTTATGATGCTATGGCTGTAAAAACTGGTAATACAACAGCTATGGCAATTTCTCTATATCCTAAAGAAGGTAATCCTCTTTGGGAACAATATTCAACTCGAATGATTGCGCATACTTTAAAAAGCTATTCTAGCTATACTTTTGATTATCCTTACCCGAAAGCTGTCTCTATTAATGCACGTGATCAAGGGATGGAGTACCCTATGATTTGTTGGAATTTTGGCCGGCCAGATGCCGACGGAAAATATACGGATCAAGGTAAATATGGAATGTTGGGTGTGATTTGTCATGAAGTGGGGCATAATTTCTTTCCAATGATTGTTAACTCAGACGAGCGGCAATGGACATGGATGGATGAAGGGTTAAATACTTTTATGGAATATTTGGCAGAAATGTCATTCGATTCTAAATTTCCTTCACGTCGTGGACCAGCAAAATATATTGTACCCTATATGAGTGGCGATCAAAAAGGATTGGAACCTATTATGACCAATTCGGAAAGTATTCGTCAATTTGGAAATAATGCCTACGGAAAACCTGCTACCGCTTTAAACATTCTTCGTGAAACTGTTATGGGTCATGAATTGTTTGACTATGCATTTAAAACTTACGCTAATCGTTGGAAATATAAACATCCTACTCCTGAAGATTTCTTCAGAACTATGGAAGATGCTTCGGCCGTTGATTTGGATTGGTTTTGGAGAGGTTGGTTTTACACCACAGACGCTAATGATATAGGTATTAAAAAAGTTAAAAAATATTATGTTAGCAACACACCTTCAAAAGAAGTAACAGAATTTATGAAAAAACAGAGACGTCGTGACACCAACCCAGGTCCTATGGTCTATATGATCGCAGAAGGAAGTGAAGACTATAAATCAGAAATGAACAAACCTTTTAAAATTGAAGAGTATAAGGACTTGAATGACTATGTAAATGAACATTTTACAGCAGAAGAAAGAGCAAAATTGAATCAGCCTAAATATTTTTATCAAGTTACTTTTGATAAGCCTGGAGGATTAGTAATGCCAATTATTGTTGAATTGACTTATGAAGATGGCTCTACAGAAACACAAACTTTCCCAGCTCAAATATGGAGAATGAATGACAAGGAAGTTAGTCGAACTTTTGCTTGTCAAAAAGAGATTGCTAAAATTCAAATTGACCCAAAATTAGAAACAGCAGATATTGATACCTCAAATAATACTTGGCCAAAAGAAGAAGTAAAATCAAAATTTGATTAAGAAGTTTGTAACTTTGCAATTCATTAAATATCAAAGATTATGTTTGGAATAGGAGGAGGAGAATTCATCTTCATCATTTTTGTAGCACTTATGCTTTTTGGAACAGATAAGTTGCCTGAAGCGGCTCGTACTTTTGGTAAAATTATGGCAAATTTAAAACATGCTACAAATGAAATAAAAACAGAAATTCAAAAAAGTGCTGATGTTCAAGAAATAAGTGACTCTTTAAAACAAGTTACCTCGTCGTTTACAGAAGAAGTTGCTAAAGTGAAAGAAAGTGTAGTACCACCAAATTTAGGCATGGGAGAAGATGTTTTTAAAGGGGCAACCGAAACCTTTGCAAAGGCAAAGGATGACATTGAAGATATAACAGGACCTGTTAAACGTCAAATGTAATGTTGGATAAAATAATTGCTTTAGATAAAGAATTATTGATTTTTTTGAATGGATTGGGTTCTCCAACATTTGATAATTTGTGGTTGATGATTACCAAACAATTTTATTGGACTCCATTTTTTCTTTTTTTGGCTTACTTAGTTTATAAAAAAATGGGAATAAAGAAATTGGGAATTATAATTCTTTTTATTGCTGTTATTTTGTTGTGTTGCAATACTTGTGTTGAATTTTTCAAAACTTCTGTTCATAGAATACGCCCGTGTAATGATTCTGAGATCAAACATATTATAAGAATTGTACATCAAACTGATACCTATAGCTTTTTTTCTGGACATGCCTCCAATTCGATGGCAACAATGCTATTTTTGTATTTAATTTTAAAAAAATACTATAAATATATCTTTTTGATATTCCTCTATCCATTGATTTTTGCCTACAGTCGCATCTATCTTGGAGTTCATTTTCCAACAGATATTTTAATGGGCTACATTTTTGGTGCTTCTTTTGGGGTGCTTTTTTATGCTGTTTATAAAAAATACTTCTCCAAAATTAAAGCGCTCTAGTTACCGTCAACCCATCACGAATAGGCAATAAAACAGTTTCTACTCTAGGGTCGGCATTCACAATTTGATTGTATTCCAATAAAATTTTTGTACTCGTATCTTTTGGATTTAACTTTTCCAAAACCTTTCCACTCCAAAGCACATTGTCTGAAAGAATAATTCCTCCTTGGCTCATCATCGGAACTATCATATTAAAATAATTTATATAATTTTCCTTATCAGCATCAATAAAAACTAAATCATATCTTTTATTTAAAGTTGGAATAATTTCCAAGGCATCTCCCAAATGTGCAGTAATTTGATTTTTCCAAGGTGATAAATCAAAATATTTTTGCTGAATAGTGACCAATTCTTTTTTAATATCAATGGTGTCTAAGGTCCCCTCTTTTGATAAACCTTCCGCCAAACACAAAGCAGCATAGCCCGTATAGGTGCCAATTTCAAGAATATGCTTTGGGTGAATAATTTTTGATAACATACTCAACACACGACCTTGAAAATGCCCACTCAACATTCTGGGTTGCAGAATTTTTTGATGAGTTTCCTTAAATAATTTCACCAACAATTCTGGTTCGTGTTGCGAATGTTGTTCTACGTAGTTTTCTAATTCTTCTGAGATGAAATGCATTTTATTCTAATTTTTGGACAAATTTACAAATAACCCAACGCAAATAACCAAATCAACAAATTGTTTTACCTTTGCTCAATGATGGAGAAAAAAGACATACGAGCTATATCCAAAGAGCAACTTAGAGATTTTTTTGTTGCCAACGGTGATAAGCCTTTTCGTGGCAATCAAGTTTATGAGTGGTTATGGAGTAAAGGAGCGCATAGTTTTGAAGACATGACCAATGTTTCTAAGGAAACTCGTGCAATGCTCGAAGCTAATTTTGTCATCAATCATATCAAAGTAGATCAAATGCAACGCAGTGAAGATGGAACAGTGAAAAATGCTGTCCGATTGCATGATGGATTAGTGGTGGAGAGTGTGTTAATTCCTACTAATACTCGAACTACAGCTTGTGTTTCGTCTCAAGTAGGTTGTAGTTTGGATTGTAATTTTTGTGCTACAGCGCGTTTGAAAAGAATGCGAAATTTAGAACCTGGCGAAATTTACGACCAGGTACTTGCCATCGATAATGAAAGTAAATTGTATCACAATCGTCCTCTTTCTAATATTGTTTTTATGGGGATGGGGGAGCCATTGATGAATTATAACAATGTTATCAAAGCCATAGATAGGATCACTTCAGAGGAAGGTTTAGCGATGTCTCCAAAACGAATCACTGTTTCTACTTCTGGAATTCCCAAAATGATTAAAAAGATGGCGGATGATGAGGTCAAATTTAAATTGGCAGTGTCCTTACATTCGGCTATTGACGATGTTCGGGCACGAATTATGCCGTTCAGTAAAAACTTTCCACTAGCCGAATTACGGGAATCGTTAGAATATTGGTATCGAAAAACCAAAAGCAAAATCACTTATGAATATGTGGTTTGGGGAGGAATTAACGACAATCAAGAAGCCGTCGATGCTTTAGTGAAATTTTGTAAATATGTTCCGTGTAAGGTTAATTTAATTGAATACAATCCGATTGATGATGGAGAATTTCAGCAAGCATCCGATGAAGCCATCAATTTATACATTAAAGAATTATCTAAGCACAATATAGTAGCTAAATTGAGACGCAGTAGAGGAAAAGATATTGATGCTGCTTGTGGTCAATTGGCAAATAAATCATAGCTCCCTTTTTTATTTACTTAGTACTTTCATGTTCCTAAGTTAGATTTAATTCCGTCACAAATGATATTATATTAAAGAAATTTAATAATTTATCATAGAATTTTATAGAAAAGGGATCGTCACTTGTACTAAATCAGAGGATTTATTTTTTTAAATTTGATCAAAATAGTTAAATAATTGACTTAAATTTGTGAAGGTATTTACCGTTTCCGGAATTAAATTAAATAAAAAAAACGTCCTAAATTTTGGACGTTTTTCTTTTATTAAATAAAGCAGATGAATTTAGAATGTGTGACTTACAGCAGTTCCGCCATCAATTGAAACGGTATAAATGTTGTCACAAGTACCTGATCCATAGTCAATATCAGCATAGTGATTTGTATTGCTGATATGAATTGTTCCTTGTACTAATTTGTTTACAGGACAATTAGCGATGTCAAATTTCAAAGGATTTGTAATAGTTAAATTGTGAGAGTTTCCATCAGGTTTAGTTGTTGTCCAAGTTCCGCTTACCAAATAAATATTATCATCCATAGTAACCGTTGTGAAACCAGCAATAAGTTCTCTTGTTCTAGTCCCTACTCTTGTATATGTTCCTAAAGTTGGGAAAGTAACTGACATATTCATGTCCATTACGTATACAGGGTGAGGAGTGGCTAAAGCAGAAGTAGCTTGTTTAGTTCTAGTAATGGTTCTCGTACCTTGAACTAAATTATCGTTGTGATAAAAATTATTGAATGAATATGTGATAACATAAGATTGATCTGTAAAGTTTACACTTCCGCTAACTATAATTTGTCCTTTTAAAACGTTTCCGTTTGGCATTGCACATCCTGTAGTTCCAAAATCTACAGTTCTAGTCCAAGTGTTTCCAGTAACAACTAATGTTGATGTAGCACAAGCAGGTAATACTGATTCTGATGCAGCAGATGATTTTCCTGTTGCTGAAGTGTTTTGAGCAAAATATTGCGACTCAACTACGTCTTCCACATCGTTAGAAACTTGATCCATTTTTGCATGAGTAGCAACATCAGTAGAAGAAATACCTTGATCAGTACTACTTTGACTATCTTTCGAACAACTAACCGTGAACAAAGACAAAACTAATCCTAGAAATAAAATTTTTGTTTTCATATTTACTTTTTTTTAATGGTTGTGAATTGTTTGACTACAATACTACAAAAAGGTTTAATACGTTTGTAAATTATTTTTCAAATTGTATGATTGTTGTATCTTTGAGCAATAATGAATATAACTTCACAAATAAAACAGCCCATTCAGAAGGAAATGGAACTTTTCGAAAAAAAGTTCTATGAATCTATGTCTTCTAAAGTAGCCTTATTAAATAGAATCACTTATTATATTGTGAATAGAAAAGGAAAACAAATGCGGCCTATGTTTGTTTTCTTAACTGCTAAAATGATTTCGGGAGGAACTGTTGAGGAGCGAACATATCGTGGAGCTTGTGTTATTGAATTAATTCACACCGCAACTTTAGTACATGATGATGTGGTAGATGATAGTAATCGTCGCCGCGGGTTTTTCTCAATCAATGCACTCTGGAAAAATAAAATTGCTGTTTTAGTAGGTGATTATTTGCTGTCTAAGGGATTGTTACTTTCTATAGATCATGGTGATTTTGATTTACTTCGAATAATTTCTGTAGCTGTTCGAGAAATGAGTGAAGGTGAATTACTTCAAATTGAAAAAGCCAGAAGATTAGATATTACAGAAGAGATTTACTACGAAATCATCCGTCAAAAAACGGCCACCTTGATAGCGGCGTGTTGTGCTCTTGGAGCCAAGTCGGTATCCAATGATGAAGTGCAAGTAGAAACCATGCGTAAATTTGGAGAGTTAATAGGTATGGCTTTTCAAATTAAAGATGACTTATTTGACTATACGGATGAGGCTATTGGTAAACCAACAGGAATTGATATTAAAGAGCAAAAAATGACTTTGCCATTGATTTATGCTTTGAACAATTGTTCGGATAAAGAAAAGAGTTGGTGTATAAATTCTATCAAAAACCACAATAAAGATAAAAAACGTGTTAAGGAAGTAATACAATTTGTAAAAGATAAAAATGGATTATTCTATGCCGAACAAAAAATGGCACAATTCCAACAAGAAGCACTTGCTTTGATTCAAAATTTTCCAAATTCTATTTATAAAGAAAGTTTAACCTTAATGGTTAATTACGTCATTGATAGAAAAAAATAATCAATATCAATTTCAAATGTTATTTATAGAGACATAATAAATTGCGTCTTTTTTTATAATAAAATCCGTATTTTTACCATCTTTCAAAATAGTTTATGATTTTCTAAAAACCTAAAATTGATAACCAAAGAGACCATAGATAAAGTATACGAAGCGGCTAGAGTGGAAGAAGTCATTGGTGATTTTGTACAATTAAAGCGCGCCGGTAGTAACTTCAAAGGGTTGAGCCCATTTTCTGATGAACGCTCACCTTCTTTCATGGTTTCACCTGCTAAAGGAATTTGGAAAGATTTTAGTTCTGGAAAAGGGGGGAATGCTATTGCTTTTATCATGGAGCATTCTCAGTTCACTTATCCAGAGGCCATTCGATATTTAGCCAAAAAATACAATATTGAAGTAGAAGAAACAGAGCTTTCGGATGAGGATAAAGTAGTTGCCAACGAACGAGAAAGTTTGTTTTTGGTTTCTGAATTTGCATCCAAATATTTTCAAGACATTTTATTTAATTCAGAAGAAGGAAAAGCTATTGCACTTTCCTATTTTAAAGAGCGCGGATTCACTAATGATACCATCAAAAAATTTAGTTTAGGATATTCGCCTTCAACTTGGGATGCATTGACCAAAGAAGCCCTTGGAAAGGGATATAAATTAGAATTTTTAGAAAAAACAGGATTGACAATTGTTGGCGAAGACAAGCAATTTGATCGATTTAAAGGACGTGTGATGTTTCCAATTCAATCCATGTCGGGTCGTGTTTTAGGTTTTGGAGGACGTATTTTAACCAATGATAAAAAAGCTGCAAAATATTTAAATTCTCCCGAAAGCGATTTGTATCATAAGAGTAAAGTCTTGTATGGAATTTTTCATGCCAAACAATCAATCGCCAAATTAGATAATTGTTATTTGGTTGAAGGTTATACCGATGTAATTCAAATGCATCAAACGGGTATTGAAAATGTCGTTGCATCATCAGGTACGGCTTTAACACCCGATCAAATAAGATTGATAAACAGATTAACCAAAAATGTCACAGTGCTTTTTGATGGTGATGCCGCTGGATTGCGCGCCTCCATTCGCGGAATAGATTTGATTTTAGAAGAAGGGATGAATGTAAAAGTCTGTACTTTCCCAGATGGTGAGGATCCGGATAGTTTTGCTAAGAAAACACCCTCGCAAGATTTGATACAATATTTAGAGGAGAATGCAATGGATTTTATTCAATTCAAAGCATCCCTCTTAATGAAAGATGCCAAGAATGACCCTATCAAAAAAGCTGACTTAATTCGGGATATGGTGGCAAGTATTTCTAAAATTCCAGATAGAATTAAACGGGAAGTTTATATTAAAGAAACTTCCAGAATTATGGATATTTCAGAAGATGTGCTTTTTAATACCTTGGCACAATTAGTTAAAAAAGATATTTCTGATTTAGGTAAAAAGCAAAAAGATGATCAAACCACATTTGAAGTTCATAAAAACGAAAATACTGCTGCAGTAGCTAATATTGATATTCAATATGAATTGGAGCATAAAATCATCGAGATTCTTTTAATTTATGGAGATGTTGAAGATGAATTTGAAGATGTTTTATTAAAAGCCAATGAAGCTGGTGAAATGGCTGAAGTTAAAGAAAGTAATAAATATAAAGTCTATCAACGAATTTATTTAAGCCTTCAAGAAGATGAAACAGAATTGGCTAATCCATTGTTTAGATCTATTTATAATGATTTGATTACTTATTTTAATCATAATGAAAAATTTGAATTGGAAAAATATTTATCACAACTTTCTCCTGAAATGGCGCAAGAAGTCACTTCGATTTTAATGAATGATGAAAGATATTCTTTAGATAATTGGGAAGCAAAAAATATTTTTGTGAAAGCTAAAGATAAAACGATAGTTCAATATGTTTCTGAAACTGTTTTAACGTTAAGGTGGTTATTAGTAAGTAAAATAATTAAAGAATTGCAACTGTCCGTATCAAATGATTCAGAAGTAGACAATAATGAAATATTATTAGGGGTTAGAGATTATAATGAGCTAACGAATATGTTCTCAAAGAGACTAGGAAGAGTCATTTCAAGACACAATTAATTATTTCTCAAAAAAAATCCAATCATGTAGATTGGATTTTGGAATTTAAAAGGTCTTTATACAATGTCCAAAGTCTTAGCTTTGTTTACCAAATCAACTAAATTAGTTACATTTAGTTTTTGTAAAAGTCTCAACTTATATGTACTTATGGTTTTTTCGTTTAATCCTAATACTTTTGATATTTCGTTGTTTTTCTTTCCATCACAAAGATAACGTAGCACTTCAATTTCTCTGTTGGATAATTTTCTGTAAAGACGTTCGCTTTTGTTTTGTTTAGCTATAAGGGCCAAATTTTTCTTGATGCTATCACTTAGCATTATAATGCCTTGATGAACCCTTATAATCGTAGTACCGAGGGTTTCTAATTTAGCAGATTTATGAACAAAACCTGCTACTCCAGCTTTGATAGCATTTGGTGCATAAATTTGCTCATTCAAACTTGTGAAGATTAAAACTTTAGTACTTGGGAAATTTTTAATAATAGCTTTTAGTTCATATATGCTTTTTAACCCATCAAGTTCAAGATCAATAACTAGAACATTAATTTCTTTATTTCTAAGAGCATCAGGTACCATGTAGAAACTTCCAACGTTAGATACCACCGATATTTCAGGATGATCTTTAAAATATGATTTTACGCCGTAATGAACCACTGGGTAATTATCGGCAAGACAAACATTTATCATAATTTTAATTTTTTGGAAACAAAATTTATAATTAAGTGTAAAGTTAATTAAAAAAAGAGAATAATATCTTTTTTTATATAATTTTATTTGTAAGAATTTGGAATTTCACAAACAGGAATAGACACCATCTTGTGTTTATTAGCATTGTTGAGTTTTTTATAAATTTCAAAAACTTCTTTATCTCTTCCTATAAATTTTTCGGAAATACTTCCTTTCTCATCTTCTAGCATAGCCCATTCTAATTCGTCATAAGTGGCTCCAAGCTGATCTTCATCAGTCCTATTATCTCCAAATAAACCATCAGTTGGAGCGGCTTTTTGTATTGATTCTGGGATTTCTAAATATTGTCCAAGCGAATAAACATCGCTTTTCATTAAATCAGCAATTGGACTAATATCAACACCACCATCTCCATATTTTGTATAAAAACCAACTCCAAAATCTTCTACTTTATTGCCAGTTCCTGCAACTAAATACCCATGAATCCCTGCAAAATAATATAAAGTTGTCATACGTAATCGTGCTCGGGTATTAGCAAGTGACAAATAATATTTTGCTTCATTTTCACTTTTTTGAACTTCTGACATAAAGGATTCATAAATTGGAGTTAAATTTGTTTCTACTTTACTTACATTAGGAAATTTTTTTTGAAGTTTATTAATATGTTCACGACCTCTGCTGATTTGATTTTCATCTTGATGTATTGGCATTTCTACACATAATGTTGGCAAACCAGTTTGAGCACAGAGT
>Ga0214246_1000279_pt1 | contig 14275 bp, 10 predicted proteins | sample TroBogypolimnion_41_FD_153084 | JGI IMG/M metagenome (GOLD analysis project Ga0214246, IMG submission 153084) | Freshwater microbial communities from Trout Bog Lake, WI - 29MAY2009 hypolimnion | ecosystem: Environmental > Aquatic > Freshwater > Lake > Hypolimnion/Profundal zone | place: Trout...
CATCAGCATTCTGGTTGCGAGCCTTGTGGTTGGATTTAAGAGAGCTCAAGACACCAAGCCAGTTCTGGCCTCACTCTTTTATGTTAAGAACTTCTTGCACTGGGGCGATCTCTTTGGTCCATTTTGGAGCCTGAGTGCGGAGGAGCAGTTCTATCTACTCTTCCCTATCACGCTCCTATTTTTTCTTCGCTTCTTTAACAAGAGAGTTTTTACCGGATTCCTTCTCGTTGTGATCGCTGCGATCTGGATCCACGTCCTCTGGATTAACTATCCTGACTACTCCTGGAATAAAGATGGCATCTTCAATCTCGTTGTTTTTCGCCCAACGATGATCTTGGTCGGGTGTCTCATCTCTCTCAACTACGAAAAGTGTTTATCGCTGGTTAAGAAATCTCCACTATTTTTCACGCTCGTGTTGGTAGGACTTATCGCTGCCTGCATTGGATATCAATTCCCCGGATTCGCTGGGTTAGGTACGGCGATTCTCATCTTGCTTCTTGATCGTCAGATCGCGGAAAAGTCATTTATTTGGCGTATGAAGCGGCGTGTTCTCTCGTTCGCACCGCTGCGCACTTTAGGAGTGCTTTCATACTCTATTTATATCTGGCATATGCCGGTGATCTTCCTCTATTACAAGCATGCGCTTAATCCTCATGGATACGTCCTCGAAATAATGGCAATTGTGCTTGGCCTTGCTCTCATCAGCTTCTATTTAATAGAGGTACCGCTACAAAAATTCTTGAGCGGTGCCAAGAAAGGTGCTTCACTTAGAAGCGTTGAGTAGGCCCTGAGCGCCAAGGTATGGGGAGGGTAGCAAGTGCAAGAGTTTGTTGATTTTCTCGCCAAGCAACCTCCATTTAATGCACTCTCAAACCAAGATTTAGAGCAGATTTCGGCTCAGATTGATGTGGAATATTTTGTAGCCGGCACCGTGATCGTTGAGGCAGGCGAAGATCCTTTAAACCACCTCTACGTGGTTCGGACGGGTTCAGTTGAGGTCTTGGATAAGGGCAATGTGGTTGATGAGCTCCATCCAGGAGATGCCTTTGGTCATATCTCGGTGCTCACTGGTTTGCCTCCGCAGTATTCGGTTCGCACTTCAGAGGACACCCTTTGCTATCGAATGCCAGACCCCCGCGAATTTATATCGGATCCCAGCTCACTTAAGTTTGGCCATTTTGGAACTCTGATCACCAGGCACCGCCTGACATCTAGTTCGCTCCTCTCAGATGCGCAATCAAATGTCACTCGTTACATGCGCCCAATACTTTGGGTAAAGGGAGATGATTCAATTCGTGATGTTGCCGCGAAAATGACGGCGGGCGACCAATCTTTTGCTCTCATCGAGACTCGTGAAGGTATTGGCTTAGTAACCGATCGTGATTTTAGAAGCAAGGTTGGTCGAGGACTACTTCCCATTGATTCACCTGTCGCTTCGATGATGAGTTTTCCATTAATCACCGTCTCTAACAAGGTCACCCTCGCTAGCGCCTTTTTGCAAATGGTGGAACGTGGAGTTCATCATCTAGTTGTTGTAGATGAATTCGATAAACCACTGGGTGTAGTGCGGGCGATGGATCTATCCTCAGTGCAACTGCGCAATCCATTACTCATTCGCGCCGCGATCGAATCAGCAAGTAGCATCGAGGAGTTATCTGCGGCATCTTTATTACTTAAACCATCGCTCGTTGAATTACATGACAATGGAATTCCTTCGCTGCATATTGCAGGCCTCATGTCTGCAATCGTGAGCGCGATACTTACACGCGTTCTGACCTTATCCGGCTCGGTCGATCAGCCGGTTCCACACTCCTGGTTAATCTTGGGATCGATTGCGCGCGGTGAGCCTCTTCCAGCATCGGATGTCGACACCGCGATCGTCTGGGCTGATCAGCCAGGTGATGTTGATGCCTCGGATCAAATTACTAACAACGCTAAACAGATTCTTGAACTGATGGAGAAATGTGGGCTGGAGCGCTGTCCTAATGGAGCCAATGCCGACAACACACTCTTTACGCGCTCCCGCTCAGCCTGGATTGAAGTCTCTAGCGCCTGGCTGAGTGACCCACATAGAGCTGGGGCCTTGCTGCTCTCATCCATCGCTGCTGACAACCAGCCGCTTACAAATACCTCACTGGGTCGCACCATTATGGAGAATATTCGCGAGACAACTCGCTCCAAGGAGTATTTATCTGATGCACTCCGTTTCGCCTTAGCGAAGAAACCTCCTATCGGGTTCGTGAAAGATTTCATCGTGGACCACGGCGGCGAGAACCGAGGGGGACTTAACCTCAAAGAGGGAGGCCTCTCTCCAATCGCCTCGTTGGCGAGGTGGATGGCGATTGTTCAGGGCGATGTCCGCGGTGGAACGCTTGAGCGTCTACAGCGAGCAAGTGAAGCGGGTTTACTTCAAGGTGAAGAAGGCGAAATTCTGACCACTGCATTCACCAATATCCATCAGATCGTATTTGATGAGGAGATCGCTGCAATTAGAGCAGGGCGTGCCCCCACTACTTGGGTCTCGCCTGATTCCCTCGATTCACTTACTCGTCGCCATTTGCGGGAGAACTTTCGGGCGATCTCTCATATTCAAGGCGTGGTTGAAAGCGAATGGGTTCGGCGCCTTCCGTGATCTTAGGAAAACGTCTCGCGGATCATTGGCGCAGTTATGAATATTGCGCGGTAGATGTTGAAACCACTGGACTTGATCTACGCAAGGATGAAGTGATCTCTGTGGGAGCTGTCACGATCAGTGACGGGAGATTTAAAGGTGACGGAAATTTATATGCTGAGATCATCCCCGCACAAAGTCCCTCGCCCGCTTCTATTGCGATCCATGGATTGCGTGATGTCGATTTGAGTAAGGCTCGTACGGCTCAAGATGTAATCCCCGAATTGATCGCACACATCTCTGGCAAATATTTGATAGCGCATGCTAGTTGGGTGGAGAAGGCATTCCTCTCTCACCGGTTAAGTAAGTATGGTCAGAAATATCCCAAGGATGTTATTGATACCGCGGCCTTAGCTCGATTTGCTGGGTATGCCGAGAGCGATACTGGGCATGAGCCTTCACTGGAATTCTTAGCGCGCAAACTCAACCTCCCTGTTTACACACCTCATCATGCACTCGGAGATGCAATGACAACCGCGGCAGTCTTTGTGGCGCTCTGCTCGCGGATCGAACAAAAACAATTATCTTCAGACGGCGAGCAATTAACCTTGAATCAACTTCTTAAAATTTCCAAGTCTTAATTATTTTCCTCGAAGAAGTTTTTTAATCTGTTCCAGCGCGGTCTTGATTCGCGACTCATAACCATGAGTTGAAGGGTGGTAGTACTCCGCCCCAACCAAGTTATCTGGCAGGTATTGCTGCTGCGCAACAGCGGCTTCTAGGTCATGGGGATAGATGTAAGAGTTGGCATCTCTCTTGGCATTTTCGGCGCGATCGCGTAGCGCCCCCGAGTTGGGGTCTCGCAAATGGGCCGGTACGGGCCCTGCCTTGCCGGCTCTGACATCTTCTAACGCCCCGTCGATCGCCAGATAGGCGGCGTTCGATTTGGGGGCGGTGGCCAAGTAGGCGACCGCCTCCGCCAGGATAATTCGAGCCTCCGGCATTCCAATCATGGCGACGGCTTGAGCTGCTGCAACTGTAATCCCAAGTGCCTGGGGATCAGCTAGTCCAATATCTTCACTCGCGCTGATCATCATCCTGCGGGCGATGAATCTGGGATCTTCGCCTGACTCAAGCATGCGGGCTAAGTAATGCATTGCTGCATCGACATCGGAGCCGCGGATACTTTTAATAAAGGCGCTGGAGACGTCATAGTGATTATCTCCACCACGGTCATAATTCTGGATAACGCGATCCACGGCCTTATTTAGAGTTGAAGTAGTTATCTCTTTATCGGAGGCTCCTGCTGCTGCCTCGAGATAAGTAAGTGCGCGTCTAGCATCACCTGCGGCCAATCTGATCAGAGCATCTCGAGCATCACCTTCGATCGTGACTTCATTATTTAATCCACGCGGATCGCTCAGCGCGCGGTCGATCAACTTGCCGATATCGGCATCCGGAATGGCACGGAGCGTAAGCACAATCGAGCGCGAGAGCAGGGGAGAGTTGATGGAGAACGATGGATTCTCAGTAGTCGCAGCTACAAGAGTCACCCAGCGATTTTCTACTCCAGGAAGTAACGCATCTTGTTGTGCCTTAGAGAAACGATGCACCTCATCAATAAAGAGAACTGTCTCTCGACCTTCTGTATTAAGTCGCTCTTGTGCATCGTTCAACACTTCACGTACTTGCGCGACACCACTACTTACTGCTGAGAGTTCCACAAACTCGCGTGAGTCAGAGTGAGCGATCATCTTTGCAAGCGTTGTCTTGCCACTTCCCGGAGGACCATAAAGGAGAACGCTGGTGATGTGTTTGGCCTCACCATCAATTAATCTCACAAGTGGCGAACCAGGTTGAAGTAGATGGTGTTGACCCAATAACTCATTTACTGAGGCAGGGCGAAGGCGAACCGCCAAAGGCGCGGTCGCATCAAAGGAGCTAGTTTCACTCATGTTCATCCCATCTTCACCGACTAGAACTCTACTAGGTGGCTTCAGCCCACTCTGGCTTGCTCGGTAAGAACTTCGCTCCCAGATGATGGCAAGATCTGAGCATGGATTCGGCACCCAAGAGATATTTGATTGTTGGCGGAGGCGCTTCTGGAGTAATCACGGCGATTGCCCTGATTAGTAGTGGAGTCGATCCACATCAGATTGATATCGCTGAACCACGCGAACTTTTGGGTGAAGGGCTGGCCTATCAAACTCGCGACGCGATGCATCGGCTCAATGTGCCGACTGCGAAGATGAGCGCGATTGAAGATGCTCCAGATGATTTCGTCCAATGGTCAAGCGCTGCGGCTTATTCTTTTATGGAGCGCCGCAATTACAGCACCTATCTTCGAGATCGCCTCGGCACTGCGGTTAACCACATTCCAGATCTTGTTATAGATATTGAGCAGCAAGATAGTGGCCAGGTGACCGCCACTTCTTCCTCGGGATCAACTCGCATCTACGACACAGTTGTGTTGGCGATGGGCCACGGCAAAGCTCGCGTGCCTGATTTCCTGCTGGGGCAGCCAGCAAATGCCCGCATCATCATTGATGTCTGGGATGGGGATGACCTTCCTTCATGTCAGAACTTGATCTGCTTTGGCACTGGCCTCAGTTTTATTGATATTGCCATGACTCATTTAGCACGCAATCCCCACAATAAGGTGATCGCTATTTCAGGTTCAGGCAATCTGCCCGAACGCCACCAGAGCTCACCTATCAATCCATTTAATCCAACTCTGGATGAAGTAAATACGTTAGAAAAACTCCGCACCTACTTAGCGGCAGCGGGAGATAAGTGGCGTGAGGCAGTTGATGGTTTGCGTCCCATAACCGAGGCGATGTGGCGTAGTTTTACTCCTGCTGAGCGCGAAGAATTTTTACGAACTGATGGCTCATCCTGGTCCAGGCGCAGACATCGAATCGCCCCAGATATTGCTGATCGGGTTGATGAAGAGATAATTGCAGATCGAATTCAAGTAGTTAAGGGAAAGGTCTCAAGGGCCACCGCTTCAGAGAATTCAGTCAAAATCTCTTTAGAAAATGGTCGCTCCTTCCACGGGGATTACTTAGCTGTATGTATCGGTCGTGATTATGAATTGTCCGACCCACTAAGTATCTCTCTTATTAATGAAGGTAAGACATCTCGTGGACCTTTAGGTATGGGGCTTTCGGTTGATGTCTCTACCGGTTTGTTGCAGAAGCCAGATGGCTCCACGTATGCAAATATTTATGCGATTGGACCACTTCGTTCTGGTGAGGCATTCGAAAGTACTGCAATTCCCGAAATCAGAAAGCAGGCCTGGTCGATCAGCAAGGCGCTGAAGTGACTCATGAGTCAATCTCCACCATTGTTATCTACGACGGTCAATGTGATTTCTGCATAGCTTGGCTTCGTTGGCTGCAACTTAAATTGGAAGTAGCTTCGATCTCCTTCCACGAGGCAGAACTCGAGCAGTATGGATTGTCATTTCAGGAATGTTCACAATCGGTCTTCTTAATAACCCCGACCGGCAAATATGCAGGCGCCGCTGCAATCGCCTTCCTGCTCAAAGCCAGGGGAAATCGGTTTACAGCTCTCTTTCTGCGCGCCTTCGGACCGATCGGTCGCACGGGATACCGCTGGATCGCTTCGCACAGGAGTTCATTTGTAATTCGGTATTGGACCAAGCTCCTGGAGCGGGGGTTAGCCCATGAAGGCTAAAGTCAAGAATGGCTTTGAACCCAAGGTCTGCGAGAGATGCAAACTCCCTTTTGAGTGGCGAAAGAAATGGGCTCGCGACTGGGATTCTGTGAAGTACTGCTCCGAGAAATGTCGACGGGGCGGCTAATCCAAGATCTGCAGATGCCTGGGTTAAGGCACTTTGACGCGGGAAAGCCGCTAATTTCGAGTTAGCAAAAGTGCCAATTTACGGCACGATATTCCAATGGTTTTTCGACGCGGACTTAGTCTGGTCGCGGTGGCGACCCTTTGCTCTCTCGTGCTCACGGGCTGTGCGCAGAGCTCGCAACAATACGGAAGCGACAGCAAAGATGGCGTTTACTTTGCTGTTCCTAATGGTTGGCACACGATCTCAACAAAAGATTTGAATCACGAAGAATCGCTTTCAACTGCTCAAGGTGCAGCAGAACGCTTGGCACTCGTTCACTATCAAATCGCTTTCTCTGCTCAATCTAAATTCAGTGCGAGCGATGTTCTCTCGTTAACCGCGCCAGATCAACCGGTGGTCTATGTGAGGGTGCGTGGGCTAACAAATGATGAGATCCAGCAAGTTTCTTATAACGATCTACGGAATCTTGTTGTACCACTTTCTACTTGGGAGGATGGAACTGCGTCATCCATTCCTGTTTATAACGTGGCCACTGATGAAGAAGCGGTTCAAAAGGGTGGACGCGGAGTGCACACCGTCTTTGATTTCACCTCGAACGGTGTGAGCCAGACTCTCAATCAAACTGGATTGCTCTCGAATGATCACCACATGCTTGTCATGTTTATTGCCCGCTGCACTACCGCTTGCTACACAAAGAATCAGAGCTTGATCGAAAAGATCGTTAAGTCTTTTACCTTTAGGGGGTCTAACTAATGTCTATTGAAGAGATCAAAACAGAAGTGACTCCTAGTCGGTTAAGAGATACAGATCGCAAGACCCGCGTCCATCTGCCATTGTTTGATCGGATCAAGTTCTTTCTAACCTTCGTGCTCGTTTTTGTTGTGCTTGTATGGGCTTCACTTGCCAATGATCCGATCCTCACTATTCATGATGCGATCGTGCAGCAAGTCCACTCACGTTGGTGGCTCTTGGCTTTGTTTGGCATTGAAGTAATTCGACAGATTCACTTTATCTTGGCCGAGAAACTTGCTCCGTATCATGGCTTTTGGAATCGCTACTTCGCATTTGTTGATCGCCAGATCAATCGAATCGGAGATTGGAACCGGTTCCGAATATCGCGCTTGATCAAAGTCATTCTACTTATTGCGCTGCTCGCAGTTATTTTGGGAGCGGTCTATAAGGAAGCCCCAATCACTGCTCTCTTCTTAGCCCCTAAGGCGCTCTGGTCCTCGCTGCCTCTCCTAGGGCAATTAGCTTTTGCGGTTTTCTTCATCATTATCCAATTCGGCGCAATGTTCTGGTTCTTGAGCCGCGGTGGAATTGATACCTATTTCCCAGACGATATCCGCACCCGTTTCAGTGATGTCTGGGGCCAGGATCACGTGCTCAACCGGATTCGAGAGAATCTCTTCTTCCTTGAAACTCCAGAAGAGATCGAGAAGCACGGTGGTTATGTTCCAGGCGGAATTCTGCTCTGGGGTCCTCCAGGTACTGGAAAGACTTTGATGGCCGAGTCAATGGCCGGTGAAACCGGAAAGCCATTCGTCTTCGTTGATCCAGGCGCATTCAACGCAATGTTCTTCGGAGTCGGCGTACTCAAAGTTAAATCACTCTTTAGAAAGCTTCGCAAACTCGCTCTTCGTTACGGCGGGGTCGTGGTCTTCTTCGATGAGGCAGACTCCCTCGGTAACCGCGGCGCCGCAGTCGGTGGCGGCCAAGGTGCATATGCCAAGAAGTCTCCCTTCCTTGCAAACTCATGCAATGGCGCAAACTTCTTGAGTCCAACCGCGGCATCTCTTGTAATGCGCGAGGCAATGGCAGCAGGACAAGAAGGCTTTGTTGCTAACTCCGCTCTCGCTGGCGGCGGTGGTGGCATGGGAACGCTGCAGGCTTTGCTCACAGAATTATCTGGCTTGAAGAAGCCTCGTGGATTCTTCAATCGCATTGTTCGCAGAACTCTGGGACTTCGACCTAAGAATCCACCGAAGTATCGGATCTTGGTTGTCATGGCTACCAACTTGCCTGAGGCACTCGATGAAGCGCTACTCCGCCCCGGCCGCATCGATCGCATGTATCGCGTGGGATACCCAAGCAAGGCTGGTCGTGTTCGCACTTATCAGGGCTATCTCGCGAAGGTTTCAAACAACCTCACCGATGAAGAAGTTGAAAAGCTTGCAGTCATTACGCCTTATGCAACAGGTGCAATCATTAAAGACACCATCAACGAGGCTTTGATTCTTGCAATCAGAGAAGGCCGTGATTCGATCTCATTTGCCGATGTGATCCGTGCAAAGCAATTGAAGGATCTTGGTCCTGCAGAAGATGTTGAATATATTGAGCGCGAACGTCACGCCGTTGCTGTGCACGAGGCCTGTCATGGCGTCATGGCACACCTCGTTCGTCACCACATGTCGATCGATCTCGCCACCATTGAAAAAGGTTCTAACTACCTTGGAATGGTTGCCTCTATTCCGCCAGATGATCAATTCACCAGATGGCGTAGCGAATATGAGTCCGACATCTTGGTCTCACTGGCTTCCCTCGCTGGAGAACGTTTGTTCTTCCAGGGCGATAACTCATCCGGTGTGTCAGGTGACCTGGAGAGCGCAACAACGATTGCAAGCTTTATGGAAGGGCATTGGGGCATGGGCTCAACTGTCAGCTCCCACGCTTCCAATCGCCGATTTGAAGTCGGTGCTCCCGGCGGAGGCAAAGGTCCTGGCGATGATGCCAAACCAATCAAAGGTATGTTGGCCGATCGCATCGAAAGCAACCTTGCGGGATTGCTAGTTAAGGCAGAGCAGATCTTGACCGAGAACAGAGCGAAGGTGCTTTCTCTTGCTCATGCACTTGAGACCTATAAAACTCTTTCGGGAGAAGATGTCGTTGCAGTCATGGATGGAGGAGTTGGCCCTCTAGTTGATGGTCGGCCTTACCAAGATCCGGCAAAGATCGCCGAGATCGAGCGCTATCACGAGGCTGCACTACGGGCTCATCAGGGTCACAGGCGTCCTGATGTGCAGATTCCAAAGTTTTCTGCCTCGGAGATTGCGTAATCTCAGGGGACAAATTTCGGCCGATACTTGCTCGAGGGTTTCAGATCTTGGTGTTGCTAAGTGCGTTGTGAGGTGTAAAACTGACAAAGATTGGTGACATTCTAAGCCCCTAATTGAAGGGATTAGCGATGTTCAGTGAACGGGAATTAGAACGAAGGGCGCGGCATCGGTTAGAGATTCTCACCCATCCTGAAGAAGTGGGTGGAAGTATCGCGGCCACTTGCCGTCATTACGGTATTAGCAGGAATGTCTACTATCGGTGGCAGCGCCGCTATGAAGAGTTCGGATTTGATGGCTTAAAAGATCGCTCCAAACGTCCTCACCACAGCCCAAATGCAACCGAGGCCGAACTGGTTGAAAAAATCATTCATCTGCGCCAGAACTACCACTTTGGACCTCAGAAGATTGCTATGTACTTAACTCGTTATCACCAGGTCAGCATTAGTTGCTCTGGAGTTTGGCGAATCCTCAAAAGGTTAGAGATGAATCGACTTCCTTCGTCTCAGCGTTACAAGCTCCATAAGGAACGATTCAAGCGCTATGAGAAGCAGCGACCGGGACACCATGTTCAAGTGGATGTGAAGTTTCTTGCACCGATCAAAGATGAACGTGGAAAACTGCGCAAGCACTACCAATTCACGGCAATCGATGACTGCACCCGCCTGAGAGTGCTTCGCATCTACCCACGCTGTGATCAAAAGACTGCGATCGCCTTCATCGACTACATTGAAGAACGCTTTCCCTTCAAGATTGAAACCATCCAGACGGATAATGGCGCAGAATTTCAGAGTTCATTCCACTGGCATGTTCTGGATAAGGGTTACACGCATAAATACATCAGGCCAGCTACTCCTCGGCTAAACGGCAAAGTTGAACGCTCCCACCGGATTGATGGTGAAGAGTTCTACAAGCTCCTCGAAGGAGTATTAATTGATGACTCAAAACAACTCAATGAAAAGCTCCAAGAATGGGAGAACTACTACAATTTCGACAGGCCCCATGGTGGGATTGGGGGCCGAACTCCATATGAAAAACTACTCGAAGTGACCAAGGCTTGACTGTTACCAATGAACGTCAGTTTTACAAAGTGCGTTGTGAGGTGTCCTGTTCCACGACTTATGTCTCTCATGTGTCGAGAGATATGTCCCTCTAGCGGGTTTAATAAGGGATGTCACAGAGTCCCCGTCCTAACTCCCTTTCCCAGGTAATCGTCCTGAGTGTTTTACATGATGGCCTGACGCCCTCGCAGGCAGCCCAGCGCTTTGGGATCAGTCGCCGGCATGTCCACCGGCTTCTGCTTGCCTACAAGGCGGGTGGGCTAGAGGCACTCGAGCCGCGATCTCGCAGGCCCCTGAGTAACCCTCGGGCTCTGACACCAGAGCTTCGTGGCGAGATCATCCGACTTCGCACTGATCTATTGGCCGGGGGTTTAGATGCTGGAGCTGCTTCCATCGCTTGGCACTTAGGTGAGGCGAAGTTTCATGTTCCGGCGCTTTCCACCATCTGGCGCGTCTTGCGCGCAGCTGGGTTAGTAACCCCAACCCCATCCAAACGTCCCAAGGCCTACATCACTCGCTTTGAAGCGGTGCAGCCGAACGAGACCTGGCAATCGGACTTCACTCATTGGCGCCTTAAAGATGGAAGTGATGTCGAGATCATCAATTGGCTGGACGATCATTCAAGGCTACTTCTGCACTGTTCTGTCTTTAAAGCCATCACCGGCAAAATCGTGACCGATACCTTCAATGAGTGTCGAAGCGCCTATGGAACACCGTTTTCGACGCTGACCGATAATGGCATCGTCTACACAGGACGGTTTGTTAAAGGCAAGAATGGTTTTGAATACCTGCTCTCAGAGTTAGATATCGTTCAGAAGAACGGCTCTCCCGGTCATCCAGAGACCCAAGGCAAGATCGAGCGCTTTCATCAGACTCTCAAGAAGTGGTTATCAGAGCAAGAGGCGGCAGCAGATCTCAAGGAGTTACAACGCCAGCTCGATGAGTTTCGCATCATCTATAACACCAAGAGGCCTCACAAAGCACTCGAGATGCGAACTCCGCAGAGTTCTTATGAGGCAACGATCAAAGCAACACCTAAAGTTGCAAAGGACAAAGAGCACTATCGAGTTCGTCATGACAGCGTTGATCAGTTTGGAAAACTCTCACTTCGCAGAGCGGGCAAGATGCACCACCTTGGCGTTGGAATCGAACATCATTTCAAGAAAGTATTTGTTGTAGTCGACCACTACAAGGTTTCAGTAATCGAAAAGACAACTGGTGAAGTTCTTTCAAAACACACAATTGAGCCAGCGCGGATTTATTGGACCAACTTTTTAGTTGACGAAGAAACCAAGAGAAGTAGAAAGCCAAAATAAAAAGAGAGACATATGTCCCGCGACATGAGAGACATATGTCCCGACACATCACAAAGTGCGCTTGAAGGGATTCGAACCCCTAACCTTTCGAAGAGATTTACTTCTTGAGTTGATAACCGACCGGGCATTTAGGATTGAGGCTGGAAAACTTCTTTGAGGCTTTTCCTTTTACACAAGTAATAGTTTTCTTGGAGAGAACTTTGGTAGAAGCCGGAGCACTCGATGTCGGAGCCTTAGAGGAAGCAGTGGGAGTTGGAGTTGGAGTTGAAGTCGGAGTTGGCGTAACAGTTGGCAGAGGCAGCGGCGTGCCTCCAGTAACCGTCACAGATACTGGGGCAGATGCAAATCCACTAGCGACGACTCGTACCGAAGATACGCCATCAGTTATATCCGACGGGAGCTGATAACTCAAAGTGCCTTGGGTATTTGGGGCGATGGAATAAGAAGAAATGTTAAAGGTGCGCGCATATCTAACTTCACCAGTTATATTGTTTGTAATCTGCACTAGCGGATAATTTGTATTTGGATTCCAATCGTCACCATATGAAGCGCCGGTAGTCAGCCCGCTCAACTGGGTGCCTGCTAATGAATACGTGGATCCTGCTGCAACACTCTTATCAACGCTTGTGATTACTGGTAGATACGATGGATTTGCAGTACCAGTTGGTGTGTAAATATATATCTTGCCCGTGCCCCTATCTGTCATCATGATTTGGCCGCTAGGCAAAGGAATGAGCGCTCCAATAAAGGCGGGTTCCGCGTTGAGACTTGATGAATTTGGGTTCGCGATTTCGGTGAATGCGTTTCCATCAAAGGTAAATAGGTGTGTAGGCCCAATTGCATGGCCACTCTTATCTACAGGGCTCAATACGACCAAGACATTTCCATTTGGCAAGACTGCTGATGGCGCGTCATCTGCAACATAATTAATCCCATCGATTACAGGTAAAGCGGGGCCAGAAGTCCACGTATTCGTTGCAGAATCGTAGATTGCTGTTTTGGAATCCGAACCTTCAGAGAAGACATTTCCATTTGGCATCACTATTGATGGGCCAATTTCTGAAATATCTGTACCATCCGCCGTAAGCGGATCTAACAAAGTATTGGGGATCGAACCAGTTTGGCTCCACGTTTGAGTCAAAGGATTGTATAAATCTGCAGACTTGTCAGTTGTTTTATAAAGCGTCGAAATACATAGAATGCTTCCACTCGGTAAAAGAGTAAAAGCTGTTTCGGGATTTGCAGACTGCCTATTTGCACCCGTTACGACGCTCCAGGTGGAATTGGCCGCATTAAATATTGCAATGTTCTTTTGATTTACAGCTCCAGCGTCTCCATTGCCGGATGGTCCAAACATAAATGAACCATTCGGTAATACGACAGAAGGGGCATCGGCTATGGAAGAAAATTCACCTTGACCATTGTTTGGAGGAGAGACTGCGGTCCATGTGTTAGCGACAGGGTCATAAATTTCTCCAGTGTTTTGCCCAACCCATGTATTTGTCCCGTTGAGATCTCCACCCTCAAGAATGACTCGCCCATCGGGTAACACACCAGAAGCCAAGTTTGCAGGTGTATAGCTAGCGGGAGTCGAAGCAAGATGAGTCCAGGTCCCTGTCAAGTAATTCCCATGAGAATCTGGTTGCAATTTCCACCAGTCCGATGTTCCGACCTGGTTGGCACCTTCGTCGTGGAATAGCACCGAACCATCGGTCAATAACAACATGTGACCAGCTCTGGTTAGAGGGGCGCCTTGAAGTTGGTGCCATGGGCTATTTGGATCATCCGGAACAGCTGCGGCGGGCACCGCCGATGTCACGACATAAATGCCTTGAGCATTTGGAGTGAGATCTGCATTTGGTCCCGTAACAGAGATGGGACCAGCAGCTCCCATAACAATCGTGTATTCGATTCGATCGGACTGGGTTGCATCATCTGTAGCGGAATTAACGGTGTAGACGTTGTACGTACCCGCGGACCAGGAAAAATAGACCATTCCGGATGCATTTTCCGTTACGTACTGTGCGCTGGTTCCAGCCAGACTCCAAAACATGCCCGATCCTTGCACCATTGCGTTGCCGGATTTTGTGGGGTCACTCAGAAAAAAATTGATAGTGGTCCCAGCCGGACCCAACGTAAGGTTATTGGGGACATCTGCAACTGAATTATCTATAGAAATAATTGACGGAATAACTCCACAACCAAACACAACTAAGGAAGTTGCAAGAAAAAATCCCGCTATTTTTCGCATTGAGAGATAGTAGCCATATAAGTGGTGATTTATCCCAGTTCATAGAGGATAGTTTGAGAAGTGCGCTTGAAGGTGTAAAACTGACAAAGATTGGTGACATTCTAAGCCCCTAATTGAAGGGATTAGCGATGTTCAGTGAACGGGAATTAGAACGAAG
>Ga0214246_1000281_pt1 | contig 14226 bp, 17 predicted proteins | sample TroBogypolimnion_41_FD_153084 | JGI IMG/M metagenome (GOLD analysis project Ga0214246, IMG submission 153084) | Freshwater microbial communities from Trout Bog Lake, WI - 29MAY2009 hypolimnion | ecosystem: Environmental > Aquatic > Freshwater > Lake > Hypolimnion/Profundal zone | place: Trout...
TGCAAACGCCACCAAAACCGGAGAAGCGCTTATCTGGTGGGGACATGCGGACAAAGGAAAGAGATTCGATCACGCCTTGAACCTGCTCGCCAGTGGTAAAGTCTTGAAGAATAATAACGTCACCATTTGACTCAACCGTTTCAAGAGCCGAGATACGCTCCTTGGCGTAGCCTTCATAGCCAGTAACCATGTTGTAACGATCTTTGTCAAAGTCAAAGATCAAAACCGGTATGCCAATCTCGCGCTCACGGGCAACGGCTGGAAGCGCTTTGAGCTGATAACCATTTAAAGTTGTTGCAGATAGGCCATCATTTGTTGGGTAAAGAGTGAACCTAAAAGCAAGAGATTCAAGTGGAATACTTACGCCAGTACTAATATCTTGAGTAACGTCAAAGTCTTGGGTAATAGTAATTAAATCAGAAACAACAAGGCTAGGATCAACAGTAGATACTTTGATATTGCCAGTGATCGGAGTAGTCAAACGAGTCTTGATGTACTTGAAGTGCTTATCCTCAAGTGTGAGGTAACGTATCTGGCCAGTCTGGATATAACCGCTAGAGCAAAGCGCACCGCTAGAGTTGCTGTTCTTTGGATCTGTCTGAATGTAAATGCCCTGACCGTTGATGGCAAACATCAAGCGGTTGCTTTTTCCATAGACAGATACGCTAGTAGTTGTAGCAGTTGATCGAACACCATTGACCAATGGTGGGCGAAGGTTGCTGGCATAAGCAACTTGGTTAGGCGCAATTTCTTTGCCAATATCAATCTTAATTAAGCCAGATGAAAATGTGCCATCACCATTGTCGATGTAATTGGTAATGGTGCAATAGGCATAGCGGTCATTGAAAGCTATGTCATAGACGTAACCATCGGTTCCCGATGGGGAAAGGTAATTACCAATAGCAGGGTTGTAACCCTGCGTCACCAAAGTGAATGGGCCGTAGGTTACATAACCAGAAGATACAAAGCCTGATGTATCGATGGTGCCTAGACGGATACCTTTGTTGGTACCGAAGACCATGTACTTGCCAACGTATGCACCAAGGGCAAGGATAATCTCACCCTTTGGCATATCAGCAGCAGTCAGCGCCTTGTTGAGTAATGGCACAGCACCAGTTGTATCAAGGGAAAGGCGATACACGCTGGATGAATCTGAGCAATATCCGGATACATAGATCGCATTTGGGCCTTCACAAATGCCAGTCCACACCCATGATGGGTTGGTGTGGGCATAGATCGGGGTTGAGTTGTTATTGGCAAGAGTGATCGTACCGGTGGCAGAAGCGTTAAATACTACGTTAGCGTTCTGGATATTAAGTGCCACGTGGGTGTTATCTCGAACGTCGATAACCTGCCATGTGCCGTTATATGGTGAACCTACTGAAGCTACAGTTACAAGGGAGCCAATGCTGAAATTGTGTGGCGCAGAAGTAGTCAACTCAGCCACGTTGCTGTTGTAGCTATTGTTGTTGGCTGTGTATGCGCCAAGGATGGTGGCGCTTACATTGAAACTGACAATAGGCACAATCTCAAACAGGTAATTGTTAATGCCGGCAATCAAGCGCTGCTTGACCCAGTTCAACTTAACCTTAGTAACGCTTCCCGTGTTGGTTGTTGGAATAGTAAAAATTGATGTGCCGCTGGTCGATAAGGTCAGCGGACCTTTATAGATGTTGGTTGCTGTGGCTACATAATAGTTGCTGCCATCTACTGCTATGTCAAGGATCGTTGTCGATCCGCCCCATGTGACAGTAATGTTAGAACCACCTTGAACCTTCTTGGTCAAGGTTGTGCCATCGGCAATAAGGGCAAAATCATTGGTGCCGTCGTTGCCACCTTTGACAATCAAGCCGTTGCTTGATGAAGAATAAAGCAACTCTGTATCAGGGAGCAGATCCACGCGGCCAAGGTTAAATACCTCAACACCGGCAGACTTGTTAAAACGAAGGTTGACTGTGTCACCTTCTACTGGCTCTTCATAGCGAATACCAGCTCCATAATGGAATGAGGACTGGGAGCGTAGCCACCATCCTGTAAGGGTTTGCTCGCCCGGTTCTTTCTGTTGATCGATCTGCTGCTTGCGATACTGCGCAGTTTCGCGCTTGTAAGGGTACTTATCGTTGACCGCAAAGAAGAATGGCAAGCCACCAATGGCGCAATCATAGGTATTTGAAGTATTAACAAACGTGTTACCAACGGTATTTGGCTGACCTACTGGATCAACTGGACGTTCAGCAATATGCTTAATACCGTTGTATGTCACATCTACTCCTTATGTTAAGAGGTTCACCAACGTTCTTGTACGCCCGTGAGCCAATTGTGTATATACCTGCGTGGTTGCAACACTTGAATGTCGCATAAGTTCTTTAACGGCGATCAAATCGCCACCGCTTTTTTCAAGCATTGTGGTGGCAAAGTAATGCCTCAAGCTATGGAAATGCTTAGCCTCTGGGCCAAGGATGCGACGCATCTCATTGGCCGCTTTTTTAGAAAAGCCATTGGGGTCAATCTGCCAAAGCCTGTCCAAAGTGTTATGTGATTTAATCATGTCAGCCACTACAGGGCTGATGGGTATAACAAGATCGGTATTGCCTTTGCCTATGACGTTCAGCATTGGGCCTTCATCTGTATCAACAAGATCAGCGCCACGAATTTTGGCTGCTTCCATGGCCCGCAGGCCTGCCATTCCGCCTAGGATAAACCAGTCCCTATAGGGCTGCCGAGCCTCTGCCAGCAACTTGGCATATTCAGCCTTGGTAACAGGCTTAGGAACGCCCCTACCGGCTTTTACGTCCGGTAAATCCATTGATGGATTATTGCCATTGATCAGATCAAGTTTATTAAGATGTTTATAGATTGAGCGCAAGCGAGAAACATAGTTGGCCTTGGTGGACTGCTTGGTAGCAGCCAACACAATTTTCTCTAAATCTTCTCGCTTGGCCAATGCAGGATGTACGCCGATCCGGCGTATGATCTGCCAGTCTGTCCTTATGACATAAGGGCTAAAGCCCGATGAGTCATACCGGTTTTTGAGCTGGCGGTATATCTCGTCCATTGGAACAAGATCAATATCGTCCATGGACATACCCCACCCCAATGCCACATATAAAGCTAATGATAGCTATTGCCATGTGGCAAGTGTAGCAGGTCTAACTTGCAGGCAACTGTTACGCCGTTGGAGCTGCCGGAGCGTTTCCTATGCCAACGGAGTTGGATGGGAGTGTGTTACTCGCTTGCATAGCATCGTAAGTAGATTTGAGCATTGAGGTAAATTCCCCGTTGCCTCGGTCAATGATGGCAAAAGTTGTAGTTGTGCCGTCTGGGTTAGGAAAATCTTGAAAAGTTACATTGTCCATATTACAACTCCGCACTCAATCCAATATATCCTGCTGAATTATTGTTATTTATTACTTCATAAGGTCTGTATTGAGTTAATCCAGAAGCAACAGTAAATTGGATATTTGGTGCTTGAGAATCAGCACTATTTAGGGAAACAGCAGTTACCGTTACTGTTGCATTTACACCATCTGTTAAACCAAGATTTGAATAATCAACGGCAGATATTGTAGTACGCATCGGAACTGCCAAAGATTTGGTTGCGTAAAGTGCAGTTGTGCTTGATGCACCCATAATAAATCCAGTTCTAGCATTTGGTAAACCTGTTCCAAAACGCTGATAGTACCTCATCGCCAAGGCTAACTCCCCCTGAAGTGTTCCTGTGGCAGTTTGGAAAGCCGTAGCGACTGAACCTGCTTCCAGTTGTACGCCCCAAATATCCACCGTAAAGGTTGCATTTGTTGGCATAAATAAAGTAAATTCAAGATAACTTCCAGCACCGATTGTTTTTCCCGAAAGAGTGGGGATAGTAACAGTTGTGGTGAATCGTTGCCAAGATGTTGTAACTGAAAAATTTACAGATGAACCAATAATGTTGTAATCAGTAGAAGTACCACCTGAACCATAATTTCTATTCATATTATAAGAAACTGTGCGAGTTGTATCGGCTTTAGCCCAAAATGAAAATGTTACTGATTGGTTAGAAAGAGTTTGTGCATTTTCAATTCGCTGCGTAAATGCTTGATATGTTCCACCTGAACCTGCTACTGATTGGTTCCATCTAAAAAAATATGGAGCATCATAACCCGATATTGAAGCTGGGGTTAGTGGTTGTTGGCTAATTGTGCGAGTTGCGCTGGTTCCATCGTATCCAACAAAAAATCTATCGCATACATAAGAACCAGATGAAGGATTGCTAAAAGAAGTACCCCGTTGCCATACTCCAAAGTCACCATTGATGACTTTGTTTTTGCCTGCTTGGAATTGACCAGCCCAAGATAATCCAGTAGCAGCGGAAGAGTTTGCAACGAGTGTTGAGCCGTCAGCTCCTACTGTGGGCAGATAACCCCCATTATATTTAATTGACATATTATGACAACTCGCTTCCGAAGGCTTGGAATGTAAGAGCGCTTGCTGTTGCTGTGTTAATAGTGATCACATCCGTTGTAGCCAAGGTAATACCATTGGTGTAAGTAACGGTGCTGTAAGCAGGGACTGACTGTGTATAAACCAAAGCATTGCTGGCAGCGGCTGACGCTCCGGCTTTGCGGATATAAACCGTAGCGTTAGCTGCGGTGGCAGTCGTATTGGTAATAGAGATTGTTGACACAATAGCCGATGTTGCAGATGGTACTGTGTACAAGTCAGCGTTGGATGTATTCGCAGGAGCCGACTGTCCTAGGATTTTGTATGCTGTTGCCATTTGGTTATGCTCCCATGTTTAGAAATGATGTCACGTTAGAGACATCCGTTGCTGATGATTGTGTTGCTAGTACCGACGTATCGGTAATTCCATGTACTGAGGTAGTTGCTGCGTAATGGTTCTGAGCATCGGTCAGATCCTGAGCAGTAATGACGTGGCGCACTACTGCGCCAACTGCGTGGTTTTGAGCAGTGGTTCCATTGTAGGCACGGGTAACAGTAAGGGTTAACCCAGAAGCGCCGGTAACAGAAACTAGCTCTTCCGCAGATTGATTGTAATCAACTGCAAGTATGAAAGGATACTGGGTTGGATAGCCAGTGGTGGCCGACACAGTCATGGTCGTAGCCGACGTTGTCATTGTGCTTGTCAGCGCAGTATCCTGCGCTGTGGCTGAGTAGTATCTTGTCATTTATCTACCTATCGGCTGTAGTGAGTGCGTGGTGGGTATTGTTCTGCTTGACGTGCCATTTCCACCGCAAGGCGTTGCTGGTACATCTGGTAGAAATAACGGCTCATATTGGTTGCTGTGCCAACCGGGTTGCTTTGATCCATGGATCCTGCTTCGGCAGAGGATGCTGGAACGCGACCCATATCAACATAAGCCGCTGAGCGGTATGCCGCTCCGAGAATGATTACTTCTCGGGCTGAGTCTGGCAAGCCAGTAGTCGTAAAGTCATCTGTGTCATATTGAAGCTGCGTAGGCTTTTTAGTATAAACAACCTGCACTGTGCGACCCGGAATAATTCCATCGGAGATAGAAATTGTCTTTCCGCTGTTCCATGCTATTGGGTTAGCAGTACGGTCAATGCGGTAATGGCGCACTGGTAGCCATTCCAAAGATGGGCCGATGGTCTGCCAAGAAACTGCTAGCGCATCAATTGCCTCAGATGGAAGCTGATAGGTTGTGCGTGAAGCGATAAATGGGAATGTGGTGTAATACACGCCAAAGAGGCTTGGGTAGATAGCGTCAATTGCTTCGTTAATATCCTTGCGGATCATAGCCCGTGGGAATGAAGGCGAAACAGTTACGCGAACACCAGCGCTGTGAGGTACGGCAGTTGTATCTCTAAAGCCACGGCCATACGGCGGAATGGTTGCAGTGTTTGTTGTGCGGTCAAATGAATCAACCCAGATCAACTCTTCGTCAATTTCGACAATACCGCGAGTAAGGACTGTGCCATCAGCAACTGTAAAAGTTGTATCCGTAGCCCCCATCGGGGTTATAAGAAATGTAGCCTGATCCTGACGAGAGGTATAGCCGGTAAGGGCTAAAGCTGTTTCATCAATAAGTTCTGAAAAAAGTGTCACGATGTAATCCTCGATGCTGCTGCCGCTTCGCCATACCCGGTCACGCCAGCAAGAGCGTTAAGAACGCCGGGAGTATCTAGGTAGAAATTCTTACCACCATTGCGGTATGCGTAGATAGCATTGAGCGCATCGATAGTACGAGTGTAAGGCTTGCCTGTTACGTTAAATGCCCACTTGGATGCGGCACCGGCAATATCAAGCTGTGGCACTGAATTAGTGATGGTTCCTGCCAAACGGTTCAAATGATAAACTACTGTCCTACCATCATCTATTGCCATTTACTTGCCTTTCGCTGGATGGGTTTTATGCCACTTCTTAACCGCAGCCACGCCAGCGGCAACGGTCTTTACATCTGCTTTTTTAGTCAGATCAATTTTCTTGAATGTTGTCTTCTTTGAATTGGGATGATTGACAATTACATCCCCATTACTGGCGCGTGTGACAACATGCTTCTGGCCACCAATGGTGACCGAATCAGATACAGCCTGCTTTTTAGCGCCGGTCTGCTTTACTTTGCCGGCCAAGTTACTGTACCGCCAACGCCCTTGTATCCACCCTTTGGGTCGATGTTTGGCTTGCCGTTTAGTTCGTCAGTTGAAACGCTGACTGCGTTGTTGTTGCATCCACATGACATGCACATATTACTTACCACCCTTTTTCTTAGGCATTGCTACCTTCTTGAGATTTGGATTTGCCTTCTTTGCTTCTGGGCTTGCCTTGCGTGTTGAAGATGCAAGGATCGCTCCTGCGCTCTCCATTGATACGCCAGACTTTTTAGCAATCGACTTTTGGGCGGCCTTAAAGCCCATGCCCTTCTTTGCTGCTGCCATTAGATTACTCCCACTTCTTTCATTACCTTGGCCTTGTGCTTGGTAATCTGCTTTGCGGCAGGCATTGTGCCTGCATCAAAGGCTACGCCTAGCGTGTCGCTAGCTGCCTTTGCTTCATTAACTGCCCGCATAGTTGTGCCTGCTGGCTGAATACCTTGTGACCGAGCAGCCGCATACGCATCTAATTCAGCGTTCCAACTTCTCTTGTTCATTGTCTTGTTGCCTGCTGCATCACCGGCATTGGTATGGATGTTTGCATCCTGCAAGCAATCGATATATGTTTCGTGGTTCTTTTCTAAACAACCAGAACGGCAGTTATCTCCGAGTGCCATGTTTCTCCTTGGCTTGTCTAAAGAATTTCAAATTGCGTAAGACTCGATCATTTTCTTCGCCATTGGCTTTGCTAGCGGCAACGGCAAAGGTAATTGCTTCATCTATAAAACCTAGTTCCCACGAGGCGATGCTTGCCAGATCGTAGGCTTTCCAGTTCCAAACAGAAGCGTCATAACAATGATGAACGCTACGCGGACACTCGATGGCTTTGATAGAAGCATCTAAGCATTGCTGCCAACGTTTGTTGCGATAAGCATCTAGGGCTACTGAGAACCAAGGCTCACCCTCAGTAGGAAGGATCTGCACTCCGCGATCAACCCATTTGGTTGACTCTTCGGCTTTGCCAAGATAATGCGCAGCTTCTGCTGCCCACCGACAGGTGGCAGCCTCTTCAACATTCCATCCGCCAAGTTCCATGCGAGCGTTGGCTGCGGTAAGTACATCTTCCCAGCGACGGTAAAAGTAATACTCGCGAACCATATAAGTCCACGCACGTGGATCTGTTGGAAACTCTTTAACACACATCTCAAGCATGGGCAGATACTGCCCGCGAGATTTGTTTTCATCTGGCTTGTGGCTGATGATCGCGTTATTAATAGTGCAATACTTTGGCGTTCCTTCGCCATAGTAAATGGCTACTTCGTGAATTGGATATTTCCAGTACCACCCATGGCGGGAATGGATCTTATCTTTCTGCCATTTGCTGCCAGTATCAAATGTTACCCAGCCAGCCTGCGCCGTTGGATCCCACTGCTTGCGCAGTTCCTTAAAAAAGTTCTTGTGGATAACTTCGTCCATATCCACAAAGACACAAACATCTACGTCCGCTGGTATGAGCGCAAGAGACGCGTTCCGCGCCACATCAAAACGCCAAGGCCTAACACTAATATCGTGAACAGTAACACCCAATTCGCGTAGCTTTTCTTGTGTGCCATCAGTTGATCCTGTATCTGCTACTATCCGGTAATCAGCGCCTTCGGCGGCCTTTGCCCACCTTTCGGCATGGAGAATTTCATTTAGCGCAATAGCGTAAACGGCAATCTTCATTCGTTGCTATTGTATCACATTCCGCCAAGCATGAGTATATCCCAAAGGTTTGCCGCGCCTGTTGCGCCAGTGTTACCTGTCAAACCAGTTGCTCCTGTATTGCCCGTAGCACCAGCAGGGCCAGTAGGACCAGTAGAGCCAGTAGATCCTGTAAAGCCCGTAAATCCTGTAGCACCAGTAAAACCAGTAAAACCAGTAAATCCTGTTGGCCCTGTGTTGCCGGTATTACCCTGAACGCCTGCTGAGCCTTGCGGTCCTGTAGGTCCCGTAGAACCTGTAAAGCCAGTTGCGCCAGTGGCACCATTGGTTCCATTAGTACCGTTAGTGCCAGCTGCCCCAGTAGGTCCTGTAGCCCCTGTAGCCCCTGTAGGGCCTGTAGAGCCTGTAAAACCAGTAGGTCCAGCAACTGTGCTATTGGCACCAGTTGCGCCTGTAGCGCCCGTTGCGCCCGTATTTCCGGTGTTTCCTTGTGGGCCTACACCGCCTGATTGGGCAAAGGTAATGTTGTCGGTACCGATGATGATGTAGCCATTGGTTCCTGTGCCGACATTGTTCTGGATCCAGTTGGTAGCTGCGTTGGCTGTGCCAGTAGTTACGAAGAGAAAATCGCCATACTCGACCTGACCAGCAGTTGAGTTGTCGTAATCAGTAGCGCGGGTGAGGACATAAGCAACGCCAAAGGTGCCTTGAGTGGTAACTGTGTAAATACCATTTTGAGTCTGAGTTGTTTGATTCTTGACTAAAATTCTATCGCCAACAGTAATGTTTGTTCCGTCAATAGAACCACGTCCATTTGATGTGGCTGTTAATTTAGCGCCAACTCCATAGCCACCACCAGCATCTGCCGAACCTGCGGTATAAGTGGTAGCAAGGTTGGCTGTTGTGGCAAGGCGAGCAGAAGCGTGAGCGTTGTTAGAGGCAAGTGGCCCAGTCGCACCTGTGGCACCAGTAGGTCCGGTAGGACCGGTCAAACCTGTCATGCCAGTGTTACCTGTTAAGCCAGTGTTTCCTGTGTTGCCCTGTGTGCCTGTAGGCCCTGTAGGGCCAGTTACGCCAGTCATTCCAGTCATACCTGTATTACCAGTTAGACCAGTCATGCCTGTATTACCAGTGTTGCCTTGTGGACCAGCAGCGCCTTGCGCTCCAGTAGGCCCTGTAGGGCCTGTGCTGCCCGTAAAGCCTGTGAAACCAGTTGCCCCGGTGTAACCAGTAAAGCCTGTCGCTCCAACGGCTCCTGTAGGCCCTGTAGGGCCTGTAGGGCCTGTAGAGCCTGTAGGGCCTGTAAAACCTGTAAAGCCAGTAAAGCCTGTATTGCCTACAGCCCCTGTTGGTCCAGTCGGTCCAGTATTGCCTTGAGCGCCAGCAGGTCCCGTGCTGCCGGTAAATCCTGTTGCTCCGGTGTATCCGGTAAAACCAGTGTTTCCTTGTGAGCCAGTTGGTCCAGTTTGTCCAGCAGCGCCAGTAGGACCAGTGCTACCAATGGCACCAGTATTACCAGTAAGCCCAGTGTTTCCTGTCGCACCTATTGCTCCTGTCGGTCCTGTAGGGCCTGTTGCACCTGTAACACCTATTGCGCCTTGGTAGCCAATAGGACCTTGTGGCCCAATAGGGCCAAGTTCAATAACGCGATATTCATTTGATACTACGTCAAAGACGTTAGTAGTTACCTGAACCTCAACGGTAGAAATGCTGTCCTGATTGACTGTCATTACTGCACCACCGATGGTGCTACAAGAAATGCTCCATTGAGAAGTTGCGTAACTGTTCCTGTGCCATCAGTCACATTAAGAGCGTAGCTGTATGTGCCGGCAGCAAGGGCTGCTGTCTGGGCAGCAGTAAGGTCACAAGAAATTTTGCCCGCGCTGCCAGTAATTGTTGCTTTGCCGTTGCCAGTGGACATTTCAGTGATGAGATTGTTTGATACATCGCGCACCTGCATATCGGCTGAATAGCCGGTCATAATGACAGGAATGTTGTTAATCTTCCATACTGATGTTAAATTAAAAGTTGTACCCTTAATCACATTGATGTTGTATCTGCCGGGATTAGCCACTCAATGCTCCTAAGAAATAGTAATGTAGGGGCCATAGCCCGCTGCATAAAGAATGTCGTATTCTGGCTGGGTGATGATGTACTCATGCCCGCCTAGATAGCAATAGTCTGCCGACTGTGTATCCTGCACCGCTGGTGTACGAATTGAAGTAACTACCGATCCGTTGACAAGGATCGAATTAGCGCGTGCGATTTTGTAACGCCAAAACAAAATACCAAAACCTGCTGGTCCTTCATTGACCGTTGGTGGCTTAAATGTATATGTCATGCGTTACCTTTCGTTGGGCGTTGCCGCCTAGCCCCTTGAAAGGAATAGAGGGGCTAGGAAGCAACTAACTCGGATTAGGAGTTGTGGATAGAAGCTGATGATTCGATACGAACCAAAGCTGCGTCACGGTAACGTGCCCAGCCTAGAACGCCGTACCATCCGATTGGACGGAAACGCATCAACTTATCAACAATTGGTCCGAAGATAACATGTGGCTCTTCTGCCACTGCTTCTGCGAGAGCCTGCTTACCAGCAACAAGTGTACGGAATACACGTGTACCGCCAGAAGCGTAGGTGTAGCCAGAAGTACCGAAGGTACCTGTTGCACCTGTTGAGCCAGTTCCGTCTGTTGTGTTGAACAAACGTGGTGACTCTACGAACATAGCACCTTCGTATGTTCCGATAGTGCCCGGCCAAAATTCAGAAGCACCGTTCTCAGCGTACTTGTGGTCATCACGCCATCCGCCTGCGCCAGTTTCTGAGCGAAGGTCGTATGAAACTTCTGGGTGGATACCACACCAGTAGTATTCTCCCTGACGTGGGACAGCCTTGTTAGCACGGAGCTTAGCAACAGCAGTACGAATATCGCGTGAGCGAATGACTGATGTGCCGTCGATGCTAGCCTGAGTTGTACCGTTGGTGTAGTTGCCATTGTATGTTGATACAGGGTTGGTTGAACCGCCTGTAAGTTCAGCAATAGCGTTTGGTCCACCAACAAGTGTCTTGAGCACAACTGTGTCAAGTGAGTCAGCCATGTTGAACGCAATAATGTCTGCGATGGCTGGATCTACATCTGAGAGTGAGAACAACTCGAGCTTACGAGTTGCGAGTGATGCGTTACCGTATTCAAGGAGCGAAACGGTAACAGGGGTTGTGTTTCCAAGTGCAACTGCATCTGGATCAACATCTTCTGAGAGAGATGTTGTAACTGCTGACATATCTGTGTAAATCTGGAATACAACAGATGAGCCGGGCATAGCCTGCTGTACTGGGCGCTTATCTGCAACGTCGCGGATAAGTGGGACAGCACGGAGTGCAAACTCTACATAACGATCATACGCGGTCTGTACTAATCCGGGAATACCAGAGGTAGAGCCAACTGAGTCGGTATATTGATTTGCCATTGTGTCACCTACTTTCTATAGGGTCTAGTGTCGAATGGGTTTTTATCGGCGTGAGCCACTTACCTTTTGGCCGAAAACGAGCATGTCAAGTTCTTCTCTGGTTTTAACGCCAGCCAATTTCGCGGCAGTATCTGCATCGCGAGATGGGGTATTTGCGTTTTGAAGAGCGGTATTGATACGCTGTGTTTCTCTAGCATTTGGTGTTGGTTCTTCCGATGAAGCAGATTCAGGCGCAGCAAAACCGAACACATCAGCGTTCTCGTTTAACCATGCATCAATCTGTTCCGGCGTACTTACGTCGGTAGGAATAAATTTGGCTACCTTGGTAGGTACACCTTTTTGTTCCAATACTTCCTTGACTGAACGACCACGAAGGTCTGCCTGAATAGAAGCTAGCTGATCAGCCAGTTCCTTCTTTTCACGCTCTGCTCGCTTAAGAGCCTTGCGTAGATTTGCTGGACCGTTTTGGTCTTGGGTTTGCGATGGTTGATCTTCTTCAAGATCAAAGTCATCGTCTTCGTATTGGTCTGCCATGTGGCACTCCCTTTTCTGTTTGGTTGACGCAGGCCACAAATTCTCTCAGGGGAAAGAGGTTTGGCTCCTACTCTTGGTCTTTAGTTACACATCACCATGCCAATGGGTGGTGATGGAACCTAGTTAACTAACGCCTTGATCCTCTGTGTAGAGGCTGCCCTTGGCTGCACCGGATGAACCAGAGAACTGGTTAACTTCCTGTGCGCGTAGGCGCGTTATATCTTGCTGTGCTTGGGCAGCGCTAACGCCGCCGATGTTTGAATTAAATTGAGCGGCAGTTAATTCATTGCCCATTTTTTCAGCACCCATGCCGTACATGCTTGCCAACTGTTGCTGTTGAGCAAGTTGGCTACCAATGGTTGCAAAACCTGCTTGTGCTTGTTGCTGTGTTACACCTTGCGCAGCAAGGGTCATAGCGTTCTGTTGATTAAGAGCAAGGTTTTGACGAGCAGCTTCGGCTGATGTTTGAGTTGCGGCAAACTGCTGTTGAATAATTGGAAGGGCAGTATTTGGATCAAGGAAGTGAGCGATAAGATCGCCCTTATTTAAGCCATACTGTTGAGATGCTGTTTGTAGCAAATATGGATCTGATGTTGTTGCTAAATCACTAGCCATATTGACATACTGTTGAAGCGTAGTCGTTCCTATGTTCTTTCCAATTAAATTGGCAAAAAATGCTTGAGTCTGATATTGCGGACCAACGCCAGCCTCATTAAGAATTTGACTATAATTTTGTTCAGCAAGCAAATATGATGCTGGATCATACGCGGAAAGACCATTGGCTACACGCGCAGCATTACCAGAAAATCGAGCAGCATATGCTTTTGAGTTTTGAATAGTAAGAGCAATAGTATCTGGCTGCGCACCTTGCTGAGCAAGGGTCGTAATTTGTTTCATTAGATCGGCTGAGTTTGGATCGTTTGCGTTAAGAATACCCCAGTTAATTAACTGTTGCTGTGCTGCTGCAAGATAATCCGTAACAGTATTTGGATTTATTGTTGTTCCAGTATTACCAGTGCCACCAGTGCCGGTGGCAGTAGTTGTTCCTGTAGGACCAGCAGGGCCACCCCCGCCACCAGCGCCAGCTACGGCTGTAGGAAAATCTTTATAAAGAATTGGGTTGCCATCTGAACCAAGCGTTTGACCATAATGCGTTCCTGCTGGTGCTGGATGAGCGGCAGCGTATGCAGCAATAGTTGCGGCAATTTTAGCATTTGTGGAAAGAGGCGTAGCAGGTGTAGCAGTTTTAGCAGGCGTGGTAGCGGTTGCTGCTGTCGCAATCTGACGCTCCATTTGAGTATCTGTCATTGCAGGAGCCGGTGCAGTTACAGTTGGTGTTGCTGCTGCTGCCTTAGCTGCTGCTGCTTGAGCACGTTGTAATGCTGCTCGCTCGCTAGGATCTAATTCATCAATAAGTGCCATTAGATTTTTCCAAACATTTTGCCTAGGTTTTCAACAATGCTGCCCATTGCGTTTTGAGCATCTGGTGTGCTATTCCAGCGTGGGTCTTGACGAAGAGTTTGCTGGAATTGCCAAATTGGCATAGGAGTACCTAGCCCTGTATTTGGATCAATGGTGCCTTGAAGAGCTTTGTTAATCAAAGCGCTATCGCCCGTGCTTCCGCTTAAGTTAACGCTATCAGCCGGAACGCCAAGTATGTTTTGAAATTCCTGAACATAAGGAGCGGCGATATTTTTAATTGTTTCACCTTGATTAATACGTCCTGAAAAACCAGAATACTTTGATGCTGCATAATTTTTAATGTTGCCTGCAAAAGTATCATAGGTAACGCCAGATTTTGGATCTGCCATTTTGTTGCCAGCATCCGTATAAAAACTATCTGGCATGGCAACGCCCATGTCGGCTGCGTACGCCTTGAGCTGATTAACTAGACCAATACCTGACTGAGCGCCAGTTCCACCAGTAAGAGCAATGCCTGCGCTTTGCGCAGCAGCAACGATCTTGCTTTGC
>Ga0214246_1000283_pt1 | contig 14204 bp, 15 predicted proteins | sample TroBogypolimnion_41_FD_153084 | JGI IMG/M metagenome (GOLD analysis project Ga0214246, IMG submission 153084) | Freshwater microbial communities from Trout Bog Lake, WI - 29MAY2009 hypolimnion | ecosystem: Environmental > Aquatic > Freshwater > Lake > Hypolimnion/Profundal zone | place: Trout...
TTCAGTTGGTTTATTCGTGATAAATAACTATAAGTTACGGGGTATTAGCTCATTTAGGAGAGCGCTGCAATGGCATTGCAGAGGTGATCAGTTTGAGTCCGATACACTCCACCATTATTTTTAAAACTACCTGATGATTGATAAATAAAACTGCATTAGGAGAAAACAATGGCAACGTTTATAGCAGAAGAATTTCGTAATATCTTAAATAAAATCGACGAAGTAGGCAACAGCCCTATAGATGAAAATGAATCTCAAAAAGTTTGGACACTTAACACCGGACACGGAGAGCAGATAGCTAATGTAGCTAAAGACCCGAAGAGACATCGAGACGCAAAAGTTGTGCAAATGAAAATGGCACAGAATGGTGCTCCTCAATTAATAGTGATGTTAGATGGCAATCAATATCACGCAGATTGGAATCCCCAATTTGGTTGGGTAGTTGATTTCGACTAAAAAATATGCCCGTTTAGCTCATTTAGCAGAGCAACGGTTTTGATAAATAACATAAAGGATACCAATATGTTATTATGCAAATACTGTAACGCTCAGAAGAAACACAATAGATCGCTTATACACCATGAACGATTGTGTAAGAATAATCCAGTAAGGCAATCTACACCATTTCAAGATAGAAAAATACAGGAAATTATCAAAAGTAATAAAGCCGACCGTGGGTTTGAAAACCAATATACAAAAGCCAAAACTATAGGCATGTTGGTCCCTGTTTCATCCCAAAAAGGAAAACCAGGGAAAGGGCATCCTCATACGGAAGAATTCAAAAAACGTCAACGCCAAAATGCATTAGATAGAAAACTTGGCGGAGTAAGACAGTCAAAATGGATCAACTATAACGGCAAAACGCTTGGTAGTTCTTATGAACTTAAAGTGGTCCAAAGTTTAGAAGAAAATGGGATAGAATGGGACACATGCAATCGATTTAATTACGTTGACCCAACTGGTAAAAAGAGAACATATACTCCCGACATTTATCTTCCCCAATTCCACATCTATCTTGATCCCAAAAACGATTTTTTGATAGAAAATATAAATCCATCTTTGGGATTTAGCGACAAAGAAAAAATAGAATTAGTTGCGAAACAGAATAATATAAGTATAATCATACTAAACAAGCATGAGCTGTCTTGGGCAGCGATTGCGAAGAAAATAAATGCCCCTGAAGCCTTTAGTGGATGAGGTCGGGTTTTGTAACCCCGGGAAACAGGTTCGATTCCTGGCAGGGGCACCATTTACACTTTCTGCCAGGTGTTTAACTACTTCTAGTAGCACTAATCATTCAAGTTCAAGTTGTGTAGAAATGTAATCCCAATTGAGATCGTTTTTGTTACGAATTATTAGTAATTTTTTCTGGTATTGGATTGACCAATATTCTATACGTTTACTTTGTTCTATATTTTCTCTTGCTTTCGGATCAAGGTAAACATCATAGTCAACTAACCAGAAATCTGGCGTGTAAGAGGAATTTCGTCCACATTTATTCTTCAGTGTAAGCCAAAACGGTGCCGGTCTCCGCCATTTGATGGCATTGCGTTCTAAATCTAGATACAATTCGTATTCCCAACTAGATTGTAGAGTTACTGGTGTGTTATTACTATCATGAACAAGGTAATGTTTACTGTTGCCAGCTCCGGATCGTAAATGAGGATGTAATGCTACCCCGGCTGGATTTGCTCTCGACGCTGCTGATAGTTTTGCTTTAGTTGATTCTCGATGTCTAGACTCCTTACCACTTGTAAACTGGTTATGAACAATTTTCCTATTGGCTAACGGGTTAGGAACTTTCGCACCGTCTTCAATAGTATGGCATCTCCAATAATGTATTGCCATCTTTGCTCTTGTATTATGGATTTTAGGACATTTGTTACAAGACCACTTACCATCAACTTCTTTGAGATGCGATATAAATGATAAAATGGTTTGTTTACCATTTTTTCTAGAACTTTGATATCCGTTACAAGCTTGCTCGTGTCGTTGTATATTGCAAAGAGAAATTGAGAGGTTACATTTCTTGCATTGTGTGGTAGGTTTACTTGACATATGAGTTCTCCGAATATAAATATGTATGCATGGGACAGCTCGTTCTCCGAACCGGGTTTTTTGTTATTGCAAGTAACAAGATCACCATGTATATTTATACCATAAACGATTATATAGTCCGCTTTTGAAGGATAAACGGCCTAAAGCCCAATATCCAAGAGAAACCGAAGGTCGGGAGTTCAAATCTCTCTACCGGCACCATTTCTTTAAAAAATAAAGACCAACTGTCTCTGTTGCGGTATTTTACGCGAAGAATAAATACCTGCATGAGAATACACGATCTTACAGAATCTGCTGCTACTACGTTAGCTAATGCATTGTCTAAAATGAAACATGGATATCTACACGGCCGCCAACGTGGTCTAGACACTTGCTATGCATATGCTGGTGAAAAACTTGCCGAGTTTAATCCTCCAGAAGCTACCATACGATTTTGGGGAATAAAACATAAAAACATGATAGTGCATGGAGATGCACTATTACCCAACGGCACCGTGTTCAGCGATATAGATCCAGCGCTGTATAACAAACGAGGGTACGAGCTTGTACATACCATGCCGTTTAGCGATTTCAAACAGCAGCTTGCAAATTTTTAATTACCAACAGTTGTGAACTAACGTTCGGCAGGCTCACGCGGTTTTTTGTGTAAAGAACAACAGTTATTCATAAAAGGTGAATAACTGTACACTGTTGCGTCGGCAAAAAGAAGAAGTAGGCACGTTACCTTTTCCTAAAATGAGTCGCAAAGTAGATTGATATTTACTGTCCGTTAACGACATAATACCTATTAATAGGTAAGGATAATTTATGAAAATTTTTATAACGGGTGTAGCAGGGTTTCTAGGCAGTCACCTTGCTGACTATTTTTTAAATCAAGGACACGCAGTATCAGGATGCGATAATCTGTTTGGTGGAACTTTAGAAAACGTAGATTCTCGAGTAGATTTTCATAAACACGACATAACAGTATTAGATGGATTTGCAGAATTAATGCAAGGTTGCGATGTAATTTATCATGCCGCTGCGGCCGCGTATGAAGGTGTCAGCTCGTTTGCACCTAGCTTTATATGTGAGAATATTTTTACAGGTTCTGTTAATACATTTACTGCTGCAATACAAGCAGGTGCTAAACGAATCGTTTACTGTTCGTCAATGGCAAGATATGGAACAAATCAAACACCGTTTTTGGAAAACTATGAACCGCGGCCTCAGGATCCATATGGAATAGCAAAAGAAGCTGCAGAGCGTGTGTTGATTAATCTTTGCGAAACCCACGGCTTGGAATATGTAATTGCTGTTCCTCACAGCATTTATGGACCTCGTCAAAAATATGATGACCCATATCGAAATGTAGCGTCTATTATGGCCAACCTTATGTTGCAAAATCGTGCGCCAATCATATACGGCGACGGTGAGCAACGCAGATGTTTTTCTTATATAACCGACTGTGTTGGTATACTAGCAGCTATGGCAACCGAGGCGTGTGTTGTAGGTGAAATAATCAATATCGGACCAGATGAAGAGTTTATATCTGTAAACGAACTAGCCAGCAAGCTGTCTAACATAACAGGATGCAATCTTGATCCAATCTACATGCCCGACCGACCAAGAGAAGTAAAGCTAGCAACATGTTCAGCCGACAAGGCTCGAAAACTGCTGGGATATCAAACAAAAGTGTTTATCGACGATGGATTGAAAGACTTAGTAAATTGGATCGTTACACAAGTACCAAAACCATTTGGGTATCATTTCGATGTTGAAATCAAAAATCATCTTTTACCGCAGACCTGGCGAGATCGCCTAATTTAGGATATAACATGACACTCAATTTTAAACAAGCATTTGTGCATGCTGTTAATACACCCAGCGACATAAACGAGCATTTGCCACTTATGAATATACTTGCTAAACTTTGTACACATGTAACAGAGTTTGGTGTACGTTGGGGCGCTAGTGCCACAGCATGGCTAAACAACGATGTAATAGTACGCGGATACGATATTGTAGCATACGAGCCTGCAGTTGAGTTATTCAGCCAAGCACAAGCAGCTGGTAAAGATGCACAGTTAATTATTCGTGATACACTGTCTCTTGGTACCATTGAAAATACAGATCTGTTGTTTATCGACAGCTTGCATACCTATCAGCAGGTTACAGGTGAGCTTGCATATGCAAAGTTTGTATCCAAGTTTATTGTTCTGCACGACACTGTGTTGTTTGGTGATGCCGGCGAAGACGGCAGTCAACCAGGTATTAATCAAGCTGTACGAGAGTTTCTTGCTGCCAATCGAGAATGGACCGTAATGGAACATAGAACCAACAATAACGGACTAACTGTACTAACACGGAGATCATTCTTTTGATACCATGCATAGGCGTGCCGGTGCTCAATCGCGGCGATCTATTACTAAACATGACAGATTCTATTGATGTGCCTGTTGAACGTCTGTGCATAGTACAAAACGGCCATGACGACTCTGTTGATACCGCAGTTAAAGAAATAGCATCGGGCCGCAATAGGTTAATTAATAAAGTTTACATCGAACGACCTTTTCGCAACTGCGGAGTTGCTCCTGCATGGAATTCTATAATTAAATCGTTTCCCGAATCAGAATACTGGTTAATAGCCAATAATGATACGGTATTTCTGCCAGGTGATTTAGAAAAATATCACAATTTATACATGCAAAATGCAAACGCTGTGATAACTGCGGCAAACGGAGCATTTAATTGCTTTTTAATCACTCCAGAAATAGTAGCAAAAGTTGGATTATTTGATGAAAATGTTTGGCCAATATATCACGAGGACATTGATTATTTTGTTAGGATGCAAAGAGCAGGTGTCAATAGAATTAAGTTAGATAGCGATATCGGGTTTAGTAATAACGGCAGCTGGACCATAAAAAGCAACGCAATTTATGCAGCTAGCAACAATACTACGCAAGCCAACAACGGGCGATATGTTAACGACAAATGGGGCATAGACCAGTCTTTTGCAACTCCCTGGAACCATCCCAGCAGAGACGTGAAGGACTGGTGGTATGACCCATATCGACGGCAATCGCACAGCACTATTTGGAATCATTTTGAACACACTGCAAACAGGATACTATAGTATGAAACCTACATTAACAGAAATAATCTTGTCCAAAAATCTAGTTACTGACAAACATAGTTTACACAGCTATACAGACTATTTTTACGAACAAGAATTTGCAAAATATCGAGAAAAGCCGGTGCAAATAGTAGAAATAGGCTTTGATCAAGGCGGCAGTTTGGTATTGTGGGCAGAATACTTTTCGCAAGCTCGAATTTTAGGAATTGATCTACAGCTTAGAGGGAATTGTGAGCAAGACTGCGCACAATATCCAGGAATTCAACTGGCATTAGGTAATGCGTACGATCACCACAGCTTGCAGTATTTTCCGTCTGCAGATATCATAATAGACGACGGACCGCACAGCCCGGAAAGTCAGATATGGGCTGTAAAAAATCTATCGCATAGAATCAAGCCAGGTGGTATTTTGGTAATAGAAGACGTCGCAGATCCTGCTACACTTGACCAGTTGAAAAACGCAACACCGTTTCATTTAAAAGAATATGTTGAGTACATAGATCTACGCAATATAAAAGGACGTCAAGACGATATTATGTTTGTGATACGTATACCAGAAAAAACTGGCGTAAAGGCTCTGTTACCAACTGTCAACACAACTGCCGCGTCAGCAACAACTGACGAAACCGACCTGTTGTTGACACCAACTGGTGCAGGTATGGATATGATGGCAGAACGACTATCTCACATAAAAAATATCATAGATTTCAACAACATAAAATCAATCATAGACGTAGGCAGTGCTCACGGTTATGAAAGCTTAAACATGGCTCGTGTTTTCAAAAATGCACAAACTTTTGGGTTTGAACCTACCCCAGAACACTACCAGCATTGTCTTAAAATTAAACAGGAATCCGGCGATGTTGGAACACGTATGCACTTTACACAAGCAGCACTGAACAACGTCAACGGGGCCATACAGTTTTATCCATTAGACAACGAGCAAAGCCGAGGAAACAACACCGGTATGGCCAGCAAGTTTCGGTTAATGGATCCTGCAGTATTTCCACATGAGCTCAGTGTGCAAAAAGAAATTACTGTCAATGCAGTGACACTGGATACGTGGTGTGCGCAAAATAACATTCAACCAGATATAATTTGGATGGACGCGCAAGGTGCAGAACTAGACATACTTAAAGGTGCAGAGCAAACTCTAGCGTCGGTTAAGGTCATATTAACCGAAGTTGGTTTAATCCCGTATTATCACGGACATACATTAAAAGCAGACATAGACGGGTATCTTGCATCTTTGGGGTTTCGCGAACTAGTTACTGCGCGCAAACTAGGTCACAAATATGAAATGGATACTATCTATGTGAAAGACTAATTCCACAAAAGTTCACTGGCAATTTTTACTATAGTTTTCACTTGTTCTATGTCGGTTGGTTCTGTTTTCCAACCGACAGTGATTTGTCCAATAAATTTGCTAGGATCTGGTGGAACACTTATTCTGCACATATAGGTTATCCCTGCGTCAATATATGCAAAACCTAAAAAGCTTTGTGGTCGTGCATAGTTACTACATGCAATTTCTCCGCTCATCAGCGTAACAACATCTTTGTTGTTGTCAATGTTGGACGTGAAAAGTCCAACATCAAGTCCATCCCAGTTACGCTGCCGGCCTGCAGATTTTGAAATAAAACTAACAAGCTTTCTGGTGTTAAGCAAAGGATTAACATCGAAAATTGCAACAAGTTCAGCATCCGAACGTTTGATAATAAAACTTGTTGCTTCTTCATACTTTCCATTCATATGCGGTAAAGCTTGCTGCGCCCGGTAGCTGGCCATAAATGCGTCTTTTTCCGTATATACAAACCATGCACCCATGAAAAACAACCCAATTACCAACAATATTATAAGACGTAGGGGGTTGTGACCCACCCATTCTAACACTTTGATAAATGTGTCTTTGAAATCCATATGGTTAAGCCTCTGTTAGATCTGTACGATTGCAAACAAAACTTGCTACAGCCATATTGCCATAAACATGCGCAACTGTTCTGATCATATCCATAACAGGATCAACTGCTATTAACAGTACAATCACCGCTTCGTGCGGTAGTTTAAGAAGATCACACACAATTGCCACAGTAGCAACAGTTAGCACTCCTGTTGTGCCTGCTGATGCCACTCCTGCCAGCATACTGCCAAACAATACAATAATTAACCCTCCTATGCCAAGTTCAACTCCATAGATATTGGATATGAATATTGTTGCCACTGCGTAGTAAGCTATGCTTCCTACTCTATTCACAGTAAAACTCAATGGTACCATGAGCTCTACACTACTGGGATCAAATTTTAAATTAGACAGTGCATCTTGTGCATACGGTATGCATGCCAACGCACTGCGGCTACTGAGTGCAATAAGCAGTGTTTGCTTTACCTCTGCAATTACTGTAAATATGCTGGTCTTGCTACGTAGCCAAATAATTAATGTAGCAGCCAGTATAAGCAGTATACCGCTCAATGCCTGTTGATAGATAAACTCAAACATCATGGTAAAAATAGATAGCCCTACTTTTCCAACTTGGCTGGAAATCATAGCCAGCAATGCAACTGGCAGAAAATAATTAAGAAATTTGAATATGCTAATAGACGCTTGTTGTATGGTCTGCAACACTTCGATTATAACTCGTTGCCCATTGCTTTTAATACTGCCTAAACTTATGCCAAATATCAAACAGAATATCACTACTTTGAGACTTTCGCCAAGGTTAAGTGCAGAAAAGATGTTTTCTGGAATAAACTTGGTAAAGATAGCAAAAGGATCTGGTTTTTCAGCTGTGTCGTTGTGCGCTTGTAATGTCATTTGTAGATCGCTTGAACTCGATCCTCTGCTGCTTACAAGCGAGCCCAATGTAGCTTTACGCTCCGGTGTCATGTCACCGCTGGTAACCTGTACACTAGCTATTCCTATAGCGCTCGACAACAGCATACTGAACAAGAATCCGACAATAATTTTCTTGATCATGCTGCTGGCTCCGTCGCGTTGCAGCAGTGATACAATACCACTTAGAATAGTTGCTAGCAAAAAGGGCAGTACCACCACTTTTAGTAGGCTAAGATATATACCACCAATACCTTCAAACATTTGACTTTCTGTTGGGTACCAGATGCCAGCCAACACACCCAAAATGATGCTACCAAACACCGTTAATGGGCTGGTGAGAAACTTTTTTATCATTTTTTGACGCCTTTCTGCTGTGCTTTATATCTATCAATTAGATCTTGCACTTTGATATTTTGAAACTTGTCTTGTATAACAAAATCCACTACAGCCAACAATTGCGTGTTGCGGTAATCTACTACACCTGCAATGTAATCTGTGCTGTCAACCAGTATAACTGCTTTGGTAGTAATACTGCTTTCTGGATGGTCGATAGCAAGTTTTTTAATTTCCAATTCGTCTCGATAGGCGACTGCCGTTTTGTTGGTCATAACGTCGTCTAGTACTTCATTCCAATTTAATTTGGGAACAAAATCTGCGTTGGGAAAATTAATTCTAGCAAAGGTTTCGTACGCTGTACCTTTTATGAAACCAATGCTTCCATTGAGATTTCGTATTACATCTGGTGTAGACCGACCGTTTTCATTTTTGCTTAGCCACAGTCTGTTGACCAACAGTGCTTGATGCAACTTGGCATACGGTACTGTAAATCTAATTGTTTGTAATCTAGGTGGAGTAATACTAAGTTTGCTGAGAGCCAAATCAGCCTCTCCTCTGCGAACCTGCTCAACTACCTCTTGGAATGTCTCGGCATCTCTGCGAAAAACCACTGTCACACCCAGCATGTTAGCAACAGCTCGTGCAATATCTGCATCTATGCCAACAATATCATTTCCAGACCCGCTGTAAAACGGCGGTGTGTCAAACTTGGTCATGCTAACCACAAGCTTATTTGATTTAGATATCTGAGCTATGTCTTGAGGTAACGGTTGAGCTTGTATACTAGCTCCTGTTATAGAGACAGCTACAAATACTATAGCAGCTATAAAATGTTTTATAGTCATCAGGCTGCCCTTTCTAGGTTTATGTTGTAAGAGTTAAATACAACGTTATTTATTAATGTCGTCTATCTATCTGCTGAGAGTAACATTAGAGGTTGACGAAACTAACTTACTAACGTAATATGTAGTTGTTGATGCAACATTGGTAAGTTAGGGGATTAGCTCAATTGGTTAATCCTTTATAATATGGGCGTATAGCTCAGCGGCAGAGCACGGGTCTCCGAGGATGCAGGTTTGCCTTGCAAGGGTTCAATTCCCTAAGTCTTCGCTGAATAAACCCATGGTCCCTGGTTCGATCCCAGGTGCGCCCACCATTTTCATCTGATTACTTTTCCATCCTTTAATCGTGTCTTCTGCAGGATGTGCCATTCAGATATACCAAGGTATATCTCTGCCGATGAGAATCCCTTTGAAAGGCACCATTGTTTTAGATTTGTTGTTGATTCAACTTGACCAGTTGATATGTGTTCGAGATCAAACAAAAGCCGAGGGCGGCTACCCTTTACACCGGATTTCTTTTTCTGGTTATAATGATCTCTAACCCCTTTTGAAATTTTCAGCCTTGTATCATCAGAGGAGGTTGACCCAATCCTTAATTTACTTAGATTATCCTTGAACTCGCTGGACATAGATTTTCCTTTGTTCCACGGAATGCGTTTTCTTAAAAGCTCTTTTTGCCGTTCTGTAACGACCTGTCCAAGATTTTGCTGTCTAATTGCAGAACACATTTTTTCCTTAGCAACTTGGTATCGATTGCTTGACGGCATATATCTTTTATCGTTTTGTTTTCCATGTGACATGCGCCATAGTGCAAATGTCATTTTATGAACATGATTGTTGTAAACCATCTTTGTTAGAAGAAGATGGGCAATATAATGCTCCTTTGCGGTGAGTAGGACAAGATTTGACTTAGAATTATCGCCTCCCATTGATTTAGGAATTATGTGATGGCGCTCGAAATAGATTCCGTTATTCTTGCTTCTATCGGCTGCACGAGAAATAAGAATCTTATACCAATTGGTATATTTGTTTTCTTTGAACATTTCCTCTCCAAATAAATAAGGATACGCGGGACAGCCTAGGTTCTCCAAGCTGGGTTTTAAATCGTTGGCGCGATTTGATCACCGCACATATTTAGCCGGTATCCCCTACCAACTTTTAAATGTGCAAATTATACCAATCCAACAGTACCAAGATTAAGCTGGAGGTCTTGCCTACACCGTAGACAGGCATATCAAACAGCACCACACATGACCTTAACTTAAACAGTTTGGTGTTACAGTGCAGGCGTGAAAGTGGCGCACCGGTCAAATAAAGCTGAATTCAGCAGATATATCGTTAAGTATGTACTTAATTCAAACTTGTCATAAATAATATAGGTTTTAGAGGGGTTTACATATGTCAATATTTGATGGTACTATACGTATATTGGGCTTTGGTAGCATAGGGGCTGGTTTAATACCGCTATTACTTAAACATTTTTCAGCTGACCGTATAAAGATAATGTCAAGTGATTCTAGAAATCAAAATATTGCCACCACTAATGGTATTGAACATCAAATATGCAGAATAAATCCTTCAAATTATACAGAAATGCTAGAAGGGTGGATAAACAAAGGTGATTTTCTTGTGAATCTCAGTGTCGATGTCAGCAGCAAAGCATTAGTTGAATGGTGTAATGCCAATCAAGTATTGTATCTAGATACCTGCATCGAACCATGGACAGGGTACTACACTGACATTAAAATTTCTGCCGAACGTCGTACTAATTACGCTTTACGTCAAGAAATGATTGACATGCAAAATTGCCGGGGTGTACCGAGTCCAACAGCTATTATAGCGCACGGCGCCAACCCAGGTTTGGTTAATCATTTTGTAAAACGAGCATTGTTAAATCTTGCACAAAATCTCACGCCCGATGTCAATCCATCTACTAAAGAAGAATGGTGTCAACTGGCAAAGCACCTGGGTGTTAAGGTTATACATATAGCCGAACGCGATACGCAAACACCGCAAGATCCAAAAAAAATCGGCGAATTTGTTAATACCTGGAGTGTTGACGGCTTTATATCCGAAGGTCTACAACCTAGTGAGCTAGGCTGGGGCAGTCATGAAAAAACTTTGCCACTTGATGGTTGTACATACGATTGGGGCTGTAAGAGCAGTATATGGCTTAATCGACCTGGTTGTATTACCAAAGTACGATCTTGGACTCCTCAAGAAGGTCCATACCACGGTTGGATAATTACACACAACGAAAGTATTGGCATTGCTGATTATTTCACAGGCGAAGACGGGTATCGGCCAACAGTGCATTATGCATATCATCCATGTGACTCAGCTGTACTAAGCATGCACGAACTATCTGGTAAGAATTATCAGCAACAAACAATTCAACGGTTAATTGTAGACGAAGTAGCATCTGGTGTGGATGAACTTGGTGTACTATTAATGGGAGATTTTGGAGCATACTGGTATGGTAGCTTGCTAGATATAGAAACCGCACGTAATCTAGCACCTTATAACAATGCAACATCACTACAGGTAGTAGCACCTGTATTAGCTGGAATTTTATGGGCTATCGAACATCCTACAATGGGAATACTAGAAGCAGACGAATTGCCGTTTGAAGATATTTTGAAAATATCTGATCCATATATGGGACAATTAGTCGGTTGTTACACGTCGTGGACACCGTTACAAGACAGAGGTATCTTATTTTCAGAAGATTTAGATTATGATGACCCTTGGCAGTTTAAGAATTTTAGAGTAGTTTAATAAAATGGGTCAATTATAACAAGAGTGGTGTCTCTTAACATCACATTGTTGGCATCTAAGTCTAATCCCTTACGTTTCATATTACTAGTTAGAGGTAAGAGTTCTCTAACTACACTAATCCAAGACTCGTCCGGTGATCTGCTAAGTTTTTTCCATAATTCATTTCGAGCATTGTTGTCAACAACTAATTTAGAAATAAATTCATTTCTAAATTCTTTTGTCTTGTCCATCAATTGTCCCCAAACAATAATTTTCTGTCGTATTGTTGGATACATTTCTTCTCTAACACCTGGTATACCAAGTTTAAGTCCTTCTAGATATGCAAATATCATCTCAGGCGCATAACGCTTCATCAGAGCTTGTTCTGATATTTTATCTAATTTTTCCATTCGCACAAAGCTGAATTTGGTTCCAGGGATGTTTGCCATAATTCCAGGAATAGTTAAAAATCGTACTTCGTCTAATGCTGATAACTCTTTGCTATCTGCACCCGTTAAAAACACTGGAACATGAGGATTGTTTTTATGATCGATAGAGAATTTTACAAATTGCTTAAAATTGCTGTTGCTCTTAAATAATTTTAACACATAATTTTTGTTGGGATGTTCAGCAACTGCTGCTTCCATTCCAATTCCAATTACATTCCACCCATATTTTCTTAGAACATCTTCTGGATTTTTAAGCTGCTGGATATCTTTTTTGAGTTGTAATTCGTCGATTTTCATGAGATTGGGTTACCTTCAATATCATAACCAGCAGCTTCGGCAGCGGCGACAGCAGCGGCAGTGGGATTTGCAATGTATTCAATAGATTTAGGATCGTTTTTCACGGCGGCCAACTGTACAGCTGGTGTTGGGTTTTTTATATACCTGATGATAACGCCTCTAATACCAACAGCAGCAAGATGTTCTTCTTCGGTTGGGTTGGGTAACATTCTAATGGAATATGGAGCATTTTTAACACTGGCTACACGCACAGCGCGACTAGGATTGCGCATATATGCAATAGGGTAGTCACTGATACTTAGATATAACTCATTAAACATCTCATTTTCTAACGAACTGCCAACAGCCATCATTTCCAATGCAGGTGGAAATGAATACGTCTCACGATCTCCACCATAGCCTTCCGGTTGTCCAAGCGCAATAATATAATAAGCAGCCATATCTGTCGATTTTAGATCCATCAATTCCTGTTCTAAGTTTTTATCACGAATACGTCCGTGATCTCGCCATTTTTTCAGTTTTGTTCGCATTGTTTCCATGGCTTGCCTGCGAACACGTCGTTCGTCGGTTATGTTGCCGCCATGTGGAACCATTTTTACCAAAGCCCGGGGATCAAATCCTGTTGCGGATTCAAATTCATCAGCAGAAATGGATTTATCTGCGCTGTTAAACATTTCGATCTCATTTACATCAGGATGATATGCAATGGCATACTTTTCACCCGTGGTTTTATTGATGCAATAAATCAATGTTATGCTACGATCCAGGAAGTATTCGTCAAAATAATGGGTGGCAGGGCGGGCTGTACACCACGCAGTGTCGCGACCATGGAAACATGATGCATCATGATCCAACGGTATTACTACCAGCCAATCAGGAGTTTCTTTAAGCGTGATGCTTTTGCCGGCGGCGCGCTTGCGCTTGATCTGTGTTTTACTGGCTTGGGTTTGTTTATCTGCAACAAACGCAGAAAACTTATCCCAACCCTGTTTACGCCACCAATCAATGTTGCGTTCGTTGCCTGTGACCTGATTCCTATTAACCAGATCGCGATACTGATTGACGGTTGTTTTGACAAGATTAGCATCAGCTACTTGGTTAAATGCAGCAATGGTGTCTGGATAACCTTCAATCAGCAGTTCATGTATTCTCATGTTATTGTATAACCTTTTCAATCATAATATTTTAAGTATTAACTTTACACAAGTCCTGTAACAAACATGAAAACAGCATTAAGTAGCAACACAGATCCTAAGAGTCCAATCATGCTACCTGCGATCAACATTGGCATGCTCACAGCAAGTATACTAGACGATGCTAACACAATAGCTATCTGTAATGCAGCGCTGGCAGCGCCAAACCACACGCTGCGCCTCTTGGCAGTTTCTCTATCAATCTCATAGTCTCGAGCTCGTGCAAAAAGCTCTTTTTTACCTTCTCCACTAGCTGGATCAGTTTCATACCGTGCAATCATTGCTTTATTTTTCTCTATTTTAGCTTCTATTGCATTGCGATGT
>Ga0214246_1000295_pt1 | contig 13896 bp, 16 predicted proteins | sample TroBogypolimnion_41_FD_153084 | JGI IMG/M metagenome (GOLD analysis project Ga0214246, IMG submission 153084) | Freshwater microbial communities from Trout Bog Lake, WI - 29MAY2009 hypolimnion | ecosystem: Environmental > Aquatic > Freshwater > Lake > Hypolimnion/Profundal zone | place: Trout...
GTCGTCTGTTTCGATAAGAACACACGAACTGAATTGCTTTTGAGGGCTACGGAGACCTGCCATAATAGGAGTCGGCAACGAAATTTCAAAAGTAGATGTTGCATCATATAAATCCTTTACCCATTTCAAACGGGTTTCTTTTGGATAGTTGCGGAAAAGAACCATTGCAATAAGCATGTAGCAGAACTGAGGCGTTTCAAACACCTGGCCAGTCGAGCGATTCTTGATTAAATATTTGCCACGAAACTGCTCCATACCAACATAAGCGATTGAGAAGTCTCGCTTGTGATCAATGTAGCTATTAAGAGTAGCAAGATCAGCAGCAGAATACCATTCTTTAATACTAGTGTCGTAGTATCCAGCGTCAATAACTCGATTAATATGATCAATAAGATCAGGAACATTGTAATCACCATAGACCTGCTTTCTGATATGATAGTTGATGAGACGACCAGCAACGTACTGATACCCAGGAGTGTCCTCACTGATAAGATCAGCAGCTGCCTTGATCAAAGTCTCTTGAATGTCTGTAGTCTTAATACCATCGTAAAACTGAATATGCGACTTGAGTTCAATTTCTGATTCAGATACAGCATTGATACCTTCACAAGCCCATGCTACCACTTTGTGGAATTTATTCAGATCAAGGTGTTCTCGTTTACCGTTTCTTTTTGTTACTTGAATACTCGCCATCATTTTTAAAATCTCCTTGTATCTAAATATACTATAATTTTATTGATTAGTCAACCTAAAAGGTGTGATATGGATATTAATTTGTTTTTCAAATTGGTCTCAGATGTAGGTTTTCCTATAGCTGCAGCTTGTGCTGGTGGCTATTTTGTATTTCTAACAATGAAATTTATTTTAGCTGGTGTCACAAGTTCTGTAGGTAGTCTCAAAGGCATTATTATTGCACTTGATAATCGCGTGAAAACTATGAACCATGACGTTATCCGTATTGATACTTTAGTGAGTAATGCTCTGGGTGTCAAGCCAGATGTAGACCGTATTGCACGAGCAGATGGAAAAAATGATGCTCGCCGAGATTAAAATTATATAGGAGTTTAAAATGTCAGATACACCAAAACCAATGACCAGAAGTGAACGTGAAGCAAAATTAAAAGACAAAGCTGGATTCGTAATTTCAGTCTTCGCTTTATTCCTTGCATTCAATACTTATATTGCTAATGGACTGAGTGGTACAGTCCTTACAGACACAATAAAAGCCAATGATACTTGGTCTTTCTATCAGGCCAAGAGCATCAAGCAAACAATGAACGAAACGGCTGCTGATGAAGCGGAAGCTCGTGGCGATAAAGTTAAAGCAGAACAATATAGAGCTACAGCTATTCGTTATGAATCTGAGCCATCAACTGGTGAAGGTAAAAAAGAGTTAATGTCAAAAGCTCTTGGTCTTGAAGCTGAAAGAGATTTAGCAAAGAAAAAATCACCATGGATTTCATTTGCTGGTTCAACAATGCAGTTGGCAATTGTTCTTGTATCTGCTTCGATAATTGCAGTTAGCTCACTAATGTTTTGGGGTAGCTTTGGTGTTATGGCAGTTGGTTTGGCTCTAATGCTTCAAGGATTATTCCTATGGATTTAGAAAAAGTAGAAACTTATGCAGTATATGCATTTGTTGTGATTGCATTTGTGCTTGTAGCAATGGTTGGTTGGGGATTTACACACGGTGGATAATCTAGCCGATCTAATTAACAAATATGGTTTCCCAATCATAGCTGCAGCTGGATTGGGTTACTTTGTATACTTCGTGTGGGTATGGGCAACAGTAGAGATTAAACCTGTTCTCAGTGAGGCTTCTACTGTTCTCATTGCTCTTATTGATCGTATTCGTATGCTTGATAATGATTTGATTCGATTAAACCAGAAGATTAATATTGTTCTTCAATTGCGTGGTAAGGAAATTGAATCAGAACGACATTTGCATGACGTTAAAACTGCCGCATCTGCTCAGAAGAAAGAATTAGAAGCAGCAGAAAAACAAATTAATGCAGCCAAAGAACTTGCAGGTGTTAATGATCACGAAGCAGCTGGCGGAAATTCTTAATTTATTTATAAATTTTATATTTGTACGATAAACCTATTTTACTGAAGTTCTAAAAATTCCATCCCAGTCCTTTGGTAACGGGTTCTTCTTATAATCTTCAATTCTTTCCATCATCATATCATAGTATTCTTTCATCTCACCATCAAATGCAGTTGAAAGTACTTTATAATATTCAGCACACTTAGACCATTGTTTGTTTTTATAGTATTGAAGAAAATCTTTGTGTGAACGAGAATAAGCTTTATTGATACCATTCTTTGGAACAATAGTGTATATGTTTACACCTTCACTTTTACCCTTAACTGCAAGACAATCAAGTTCAAGGCAAAGATATTTTTCTTTGACATACTGATATGTTAAGGGTCCAATAACCATTTTTACGTGGTATGGTTTTGATTGTCCTTCCAAACGACTTGCCAAGTTAACAGAATCGCCAAGACAGGTGTAATCAAAACGTTGAGAAGATCCCATGTTCCCCACAACGACACTACCTGTATTAATGCCAAGACCCATACCAAAGGCAGGGACACCTTCAGCCAAAATCTCGGTGTTAAATCTTTTGAGGTCATCTAACATCTCCAATGCTGTCTTCACTGCACGTAATGCATGGTCTTTATCATCTAACGGTGCATTCCAGAATGCCATCTGAGCATCACCGATATACTTGTCTAGTGTACCGTTATTATCTATAATCTTTGAAGTCATCGCCGTCATATAGCGATTCATTATTTTTGTTAGTCCCTGAACGTCGCTTCCATAATGCTCAGAAATAGCAGTAAACCCACGAACATCAGTAAACATGATTGACAATTCACGAGTTTCTCCTCCTAGTTTTAATAGCTCCGGATTCTTTTGCAACTTCTCAACCATCGCTGGAGATAGATAAGTTCCAAACTGTTTCTTGATCTGCTGCTTTAGTCTATTCTCACGAGCAAAGTTATTGAATACAAGATGACCAAATATTGCAACGCAACTAAGTACAAGGTAGCTTGGATCCCATAACTGCATATAGTGCGTAAACATATAATAGCTACCAAAAGCAATGGAGGCAATAAATGATACGAACAATGGCGCTGTCAGCATTACCGAAGTACGAGGTACGAGAAACAACAATAATACTGTTAGTAGTAATAATATTAGGATCTCTAGCGGTTTTGCAGATGATGGACGTGTTATCGAAGTTCCATCAATAAGTGTTTGTAGAGTAGAAGCTTGTATCTGATGTGACCATTGTTCACCCGATGCAGTACTGATTATACTGCCAACGCCTTCAATAGTCAAGCCCAAAACAACAATTTTACCTTTTACTCTATCATCAATTTCAGTAGCTTCTACCTGATCAAAATGAGTGTTCCAAGTAGTCCAAATTCTACCATGTTCATCAGTAGCAATGGCTGGATATGCAGGGATACGAACAAACTGAATTCCATCATCACTTGTTTTAATTTGATAAGATGGATCACCAGCGGCGACTCTAAGCGTTTCCAAAGGAATAGATGGATAGAGACTACCTGCAATATTGACCAGTAGAGGAACACGGCGGACAACACCATCGAGTTCAGGGACAGTAGCGAGGACACCGACGCCAGATGCAGATTCTGCAAGGTTATCCAGAGGGCGTAATCCACCAGACCAATGATAGACGTAGAGGCTAGGATCAACAGGACCAATAGCAGCGAATCCACGACGAACAGCATCTGGCGGTACATTCTGTATAGTTGGGGTTTGTGCAATAATAACGCCTTCAAGACTCTTTGCCAAAACATCATCACCGCCCAATCTATCCTTTTCTGAAAATAATATAGGAGCAACAATCACAGCTGCTTCGTGTTCTTTTAGTTTATCAATTGTCTTTGCAATATCTCTACGATCAAATGGCCATTGACCGAATTGTTTTACTGACTGTTCACCAAAGTTGACAATAACAATTTCATCAGAGTTTTTCTTTGGTAGAGAGTTGATGAAGTAGTCAAATGTTTTCAGCTGTAGCGTTTGTATCGGGCTAGGATTAATAACGAACAAAGCTAATAGAAGACAAGCAACGATAGCTGCCATCCAATTACTTGTTAGATATTTGCCTAGCTTTTCCATCATTTGGTCTGCCTTATTGTTATTCTAGTTGATCCACCATCCCCAATTTTAGCATTGTTAATATCACTATTTCTTTGCAACTCGATAGAAGCGTTGCCTACATTACCAAAGTCAATAAACATACTGTTGTTTTTATCGTTGTTAGTTCTTGCTGTAGTGCTACCGTTTTTATTCTCTACAATGATAACAGGTGAGGCAGCACTTTTATTATTGTTAGTTCTATTTGTAATTGATATTTGGTGTTTCTCCATCTGATCAATTTCATTTTGTTTCTGTGCTTCTTCAGCCTCATGAAGCTCAGCCAAAACCTCTTTTGGAACAGCAACAATCAACATGTTATTTATTTGTTTGTCAGTTATGTTAGCAACTTTTACTGGCTGAATTGGTGATTGCGATGCTTGTGAAACGTATGTTGCTGTATATGGTTGATCAAGAACAACTGTGCCAGATAATGATGATACTTCTATCTTTCCAGTAACGCATCCAGTACGATCACAGCTGGGAACAAGAACAACTAAACTACGTCCAATCTCATCAACAACCATATTGAAGTCGGTTCCACGAACACCAATAGTTGCGGTTGGTGTCTGAATATCAACTGATTGTGGATTGGCGTGTGCTATCTGACCTGACGCATATCTAACAGTACCAAATCCTATCTTCAATCCAAGCTTACCACCTGATTGATTAGGATTGAATACAAAGTCATCGATCAATAGTCTTGAATTTTCTTTGATGACAACCTTAGTGTCATCTTTAAACGAAATATCCACCGTAGAGTTCTTAGTCTCTACAGTGTCCATAGATTCGATATCAGTGTCTTTACTACCTTCTAATAAGTTTTTGTCTCGTTTGATTGAGACAACTGGTCCATCAATTGTTTTAATCTTGCCAATTTCAGCAAGACTAATTTGTGGTATGAACAGTAACGTTATTAGAAGTACCAGTAACCTGAAGCTTGACGGTACTATCAATAGTGCCACCTTGGGTTGTTAATACGGTATTTGAGCTACCAAGAATATTAATACCCAAAGTGCTACCAGTTCCCCCAGTAGCATTAATAGTCGAATTCACATTATTCACATCACCAGTAATGGCGATATTGCTCGTCGAGTTAGATTGTATAATGTTTGTTGTTACTGCATTTGATGATCCAGTAATAGCAACCGTTGAACTTATGTTCTGACCCTTAATAGTCTGTGTAACATTATTCAAGTTACCAGTTGCCGTTTCGGTTATCGTTGCAGAAGAACAAGATACAGCTGAATCTCCACAGGTCAAAGTGAACTGATTAGAGTCACCGTTGATTATTGAACTGTAGGTATTTTGCGATCCAATAATGTTAAAATTATGGATGTTGTTACTACCTGTCTGTTGAACAGTTATACTATTAGTATCACCAGTGCTTGCAGAGTATGCAATTGATGTACCAATAGAGTTGTTTGAACCAACTTGTTCCAAATCAATCGTTGATGAAGAACCTAACTGTCTCATATAGATAGTATTTTGAGCGTAACTCACACTCATAGTTGCTAGCATTACAAAGAACGCTAGTATAATTTTCTTCATTGTTTACTCCGTTCGTTACTTGAACTTCCAGTATTTCTTTCTTTCACCTTCCCGAACCATTTCAACAACAGCAGCCTCAATAGCTCTCTGTGTAGCTAGGTTAACACTTTCATTAATTGTATGACCAACTTCACCTTCTATACTTAGGGTTCCAGCATCTGCAAACACCAGAGCACTAACATCATCGCCATAACTCATAATTGTTTTTGTTGTTGTAACACTCAACAAAACTTCACCAGAGTTAACTGATACCACTCTCAGGTTAACAGTAACAATATCAGTTCTATATTGAACATTAGGTCCAATACCAAATACCCTTACGCCAATACCGCCACTCTGTACACTCGAATCATAACCAACAACGCCACCATCAATGATCAAACCAGAGAATAATAGCGGATCAAGAGGCTTTGCCTTATCACCATCATACAAATCTCTCATTGACTTAATTAACTGACGTTCCTTGATCAGGTTATCAATATCAACACGCTCGATAACCCGAAACCATTTCCCATCACCAACATCCTGAAGTGCCTTAACAAGATAAGCATCAGGAGCCTGTGTTACTGCTGATGAGAACACAGCAAGTTTATCATTGGGCTTTCTCTGACCTGTTTGGTCTTTGAAGTTGTAGACGCTAACAATTACTTTACCACCCTTTGGTGGCTTCACCTGATTCTCTTCGCGCTTGAAGAAATCCTGACTAACAACCTTTGGTGGTTCAACCTTATAATCTACATCAGCATACTTTGTTGCACAACCAGCAAGCATAAGGCAACTAAGAGCAGCAATCACAATTTTCATAATATCACCTATTGAGCAAATGTAGTGCTAGGAACAATCAACTGAGTAGTACCATTTGGCGTTACTGTATTAACTGTGACTGTCCCATCTGTATTTTTCTGCCACGATATAGTTGTCGTTCCAAAAGCAATTACCCCATGATCAATTCCATTACCAAAGATAGAGTTAGTAACCTGCTGAGATAACTGCTGATAGACCATAGAGTTTAACGTCATAACAAATTGATTTACTGGATCAGAAGCTGCCTTTGCTGCTGCTTGTGCTGATGCCAAGGATTTATTATCGACGATCTTTTGCTTGTTGGCTTCTTCTAGTTGATAAATTTCAGTTATGTGTGCTGAGTAACCATTGCCATTGAACGACGGAGAATTGAACTGAAACCCAAGATCATTAGCAAGTGCAGTGGTAGTAACTAGAATAGCCAAGCAAGCAAAAAATAGTCTCATAATAGTTATCCTTCAAGAGCATCCTTGAGCGATGGGAATGCTTCGGTAATTTGATACCAAGCATCAAGGGCAATTTCACGATGTTCCTTCTGTGTTCCTTCGGTCATCCTAAGATTGCAGTAATGAATCCAGCTGCGTAAGCTACCAGCCATATACATACGGCTAAGAATAAGACCCTCAGGTAGTACTGCACGTGCTTGCTCCTTCGCTATACCATTATTGATAGCCCAAACGTAGGCTTCGTCGGCGACTCTGGTGAGGTACGCTTGTTTGTTGTGCCATTCCCGTTTGAGGTCTTCGTTGGAAGTTTCGATGGAATTCTGGCGATTGGCTGTATCTTGCAAACGGGCTTCACGAGTGACGAACCCCATATCTTTGGTTGGATCTGCATAGCGTTGACTAAACTCCTGAAAGGTGAAGGAACGATGACGAAGGATTTGGCGTCCAATGTCACGAGTCGTATTGATCTCCATAACCACATTGACCATCTCGAAAGGCGACCAGTGCTTATGTTTTACAAGATACCTCAAAAGCTTGGATGCTGTCAAGCTGTTATTTTGATTTGATGGATTTGATACACGAGCAACATAAGCGATGAATCCATCAACCGTCATTGGCGAACAAGTTGATTCAATATTATCAGGATATTCATCCCAACGTGTACCATCAACGCGAATAACAGGCTGCGTCATAGCAATAATTTTAGCATTATTCATATTTCGATTCCACTTCTTCAATAAATCGTTGAGACATATTATGTAGTGAACAAATATACTCTGCCATAAGAATGTTATCCATACGACAAACTAGCTCATTATTCTTAGTATAAATGTGAATATCATTGTCATCCCAGCTACAAAACCACTTTGTGTTGCCAGAATTTGTACGATCCTGAAATACCTTCAGGTGACGGAGATTGTAGAACAAATCAGGGTTTGCTTTTTCCATTTTAATATCACTCATCTCGCTGCCTCATAATCTGCAATAGCTTGTTTCACTATACGGATGTAATCTTCTACTTCTTCATATTTGAAAGAAGACATATTGTATGCCATATCTCGAAAAACATGAAGCTGTTCATTTTCTTTTTCTAACCACTTGACATAATCAGCATCGCTATATCCAAATTGGTTAGGCTTCTTTGGTTCTTTTGCCATCACACTTTGCTCCATTTTGTAAGCGCCAGCTTTGCAGCAAGATCACGGTAGGTGTTTGTTTTCAAAATATGCGTAATAAATTCGGAACTCATACCAGCAAGAACCATATCATTGATGTCTTTATGCTCTAGGTTCTCTGGCCATATTACAATATTATACCCCTGCATTATCGCTTTATCAAGCTTTTTTATTGTCTCTCGCGAGCGAGGTTCGTTATCATACACAATCACCATGGATGATTTGGAGGCGCTGAGAGGAGCCAGAGCAGAAACCAAATCACCGCCAGCAGTAGCAATACTATTAGGAATAAACATGGAGTCAATCGGACCCTCCATTACGTAAACTGTTCTGTCAAAGTTAACTGTATCTAGACCATACACCTTTGGAACAGTATCATTTAATACAATAGTTATATATTTAACTTTCGATTCACCAAGAGCTCTTCCCTGGTATGCATGCATATTCTTATCCTTGTCGAAAAAAGGAATAAGAAGTCGTGTCTCATCTCGTTTGATAGATTCTTCATCAAATTTGCCAGGGATCAAAATATTGGTAAATTGTTTAAAATTAGGACAACTGAACAATTTAGCATGATAAGGATTAGGAATTTTTCGTGCATCGACAAGCTTTTTTACTCTGTGATCAGGAGAAAGTTGTGATATTTTCTTCAACCCCTTCAAAGGACCACTTTTCAAGAAAATGGGTTTCTTCATTTTATCAACGAATGTTTCGTAATCTATTTGTTCAGGTGTTTTCTTATCCTGTAGCTTCTCGAGTTGCATTTCATTATAGATATTTTGGTCAATTGATTTAATAAAGTTAGGAACAGACATGGTTGCATTGCAGTTGTGACAATGGAACAACATGTTTCCTTGCTTTTCATAAAGATAAGCTCGTGCCTTATGAGTATGTGTTTGAGAATCACCGCATATTGGACAGCGGAAATTGTATAGGTTTGACCCCTTACGCTTAAACTTTTCCAAGCGGCTTGATATCAAACCAATATATTTGTGCTGCAACCAATCCATTATTATTCCTCCGATACAACACTATTATACCGTGTTTTAGGAGTAAGTCAAATAGTTTTTAATGCCAAACTTTAAGATAATTTGCTAGGTTGGTCAAAACCCAAGTGATTACCATTCCACCACCGATAGCTAACCAAATTAATTTTTCTAGCTGATTGATTTTGTCAGAAAGAACATTATGCTGTTCTGTTGATTCTTTACGAAGTTTGGAAATTTCTTCCAGAACATTGTTATCTTGTGCTCTCATGGTTTCATAAACGTCTTTCAATTTATCATCCATCAATTCCCTACGCTTTTCAAATTTTGTTTCAAGTGATTCAGAAGTTTTCTCTTGTTGAGAAATACGCTGATCGTGAACAGCAATCATTTGTTTCAGGTCAACCGAAACATTGGTTAACTTTTCTATGGCTGCTTCAATACGATCATTTGCCGGAGACATTAATACCACTCAAAGCTTTTCTTTTGATAATATCACGAAGGTTTCTTTTTTGTGGCGCCCATGTCATATTTGCACTATCACCACCAGTACCAACTACAGCTGTACCAGTTGACATAGTAGAGCCATCTTCTGCTACGTGAATTGGATTGTCTTTAAATGCTTTAGGATATTTTGTATCATAAGCACGCATAACTCTACCAGCAACAGCATTGGCATTATCTTCTTTAGACTGTTCAGAAGCTTTAATATTGCCCTGTTTAAAATGAGTAAGTTCATGGGCAAGTGTACGCATAACATCGATAGGATGACGATTAGTTGTTCTTACAACTACTTCCGCACCTTTAGAGTGTCCAAAGGCTTGTTTACCATCTTCTTCATGACCAACAAAACGAATATGTGGCAGTTTTGAAAGTTTCAATTGCTTGGCAGCAAAAGAAACAAAATGATGAACATCTTGAATGGATTTGTCCATTATACTTTCCTTAATTTATTAACAATGAAAGAATCTATTTCTATCATGTCAGTATCTATTATTTGTTCATCACCAACGTTCATAATTTTATCTGGTAGTATATTTAATAGAATTAAAAAAGGCTTTATGTATTTCATTTGGGATTTCAATTTTAGATATAATATTTTACATAAAACCTCTGGACCAAAACAATTATTTAAAACAATAATGTGATTTAAAATTAATCTTTCTTTTAAATCACCATTTTCAATGTATCTGGTTAATAGTTTTTTAATATATTTTAACCTGTTCATATCTTCAATAAAATCTTCTGTTGAAGCATATCGAAAATTATCATAATTATGGGCACAATATAATAAAAAGTTCTTATCCGTCAATTTTTCATTAATCATTTAAATTATGCTTTATAAATTATGCCCAAGTTCCAATCACTACATTAGCTGTTGCAACTCCAATTGGCCAAAGTTCCATTGTAGTACCAGCAAGTACAGCACTAGTAGCACCAATATTTGTACCACATGTAAATGCAATTTGTGGATTGATTGTACCAGCGCCAGAAATATCAAGAGTACCATCAATTACCATTGTATACCAAGTAGCACCTGTATTTGATCCAGAAATTGTAGTTAACGTATTGAAAGCAGTAGTTTGTGACTGACTTACTTGATAAGCTATAACTGGCGTGGCTTGAGTATTGTTGGCGGCGCAGGGACTAGCAACAAAGAAATTATGATCAATAGTTGCAGTTGAACTTGAATTAGTAATAGCAAATTGAAGAGCGCCAGTACTACTGAATGAAGTGTTTGATTTATATACTGTACCAAAAATTCTATAACGATATTTTGTATTTGCAGCTAATGTTGGTCCAACTCCAAACAAACTTTGAGTAGTATTTGCAGTTGAAGGAAGTGTTCTATCAACATCAATACTGTAAACAATATCTTCTGGAATTTGAGTTGACCAAAATGCAGAAGAACCATTTGATGTTAAATACTGGTTTGGTAATCCAACAGAACCGTTAGCAATAATACCTGCAGTTGAACCAATAACAATATTAGCATTGTGAGTTCGAACGCCAGTTATTGTGAAAGCGCCAGCTGTATTAACATAAGAAGCAGCAGCAACACCACCAAGATAAGAAGCATTATTAGCGGCTAGTGTTGCAACATTAGCGGCAAGACCAGCAGTTGTTTGGTAATTAGCCAAATTGGATGTAAGCTGAGCGTTAGATACAACATTAGCAGCAGATACTGATCCAACGAATGATGTGTTATTGGCTGTAAGTGTAGCTACGTTAGAAGCAAGACCAGTGGTTGTCTGATAAACTGATAGCCCAGCAGTATTAGTATAGTTAGCTAAATTAGCAGTTAACTGTGCATTAGATACAACATTAGCAGCAGCAATAGTTCCAACAAAGTTGGTGTTATTAGATGTTAACACAAGTACATTAGCACTTAATCCAGCAGTTGTTTGGTAGTTGGCAATATTACTTGTAAACTGTGTATTAGTTACGTAGTTAGCAAGATTACTTGCAAGCTGAGTATTTGACACAACATTAGCTGCTGCTACAGTTCCAACAAAAGTTGTATTATTAGAAGTAAGAGCTGCAACGTTAGATGATAATCCAGATGTTGTTTGATAGTTTGAAAGGTTACTTACAAGTTGTGCATTAGATACAACGTTAGCGGCTGCAATAGTTCCAACAAATGTAACGTTGTTAGATGTTAAAGATGCTACATTAGCGGCAAGACCAGCAGATGTTTGATAACCAGCAAGCTGGCTTGATAATGCTGATGACAACACATAAGCAGAAAGGTTAGCTGAAAGCTGGGCGTTAGATACAACGTTGGCAGCTGCAATAGTACCAACGAATGTTACGTTATTGGATGTTAATGTAGCAACATTAGAAGCCAAACCAGCAGTTGTTTGATATGATGACAATGCGCTTGCAAGAGCATAGTTAGCTAGGTTAGCAGTAAGTTGTGCATTCGATACAACATTAGCAGCTGATATAGTCCCAACAAAGTTAGTATTGTTAGCAGTAAGAGTTGCGACGTTAGAAGCAAGACCGGCGTTTGTCTGATAAGCACTATCATTATCAGCACCAGAAGCAACTGATACGATATATGCACTATTAACAAAAACACCAGAAGAGTTTGAAATAAGACCAGTATTAGCAACAATATAGTTTGCAAGATTAGATGTTAATGTAACAACATTAGATGCTAGTCCAGCAGTTGTTTGATAATTTACGAGATTAGCTTGTAATTGCGCATTTGATACAACATTGGCAGCAGATACTGAGCCAACGAATGATGTGTTGTTTGCCGAACCAAGTAATGTACCAGTGTAATAGGTAGCAGAAACATTACCAACAACTGAAAGACCAGTAGTATTAACAGTGGCTCTTAATGTATCGGAAGTTGTATTGCCAGTAAAGAACTGAATAACTTTACCAGCTGTTTGTGTGGCTAAATCTAAATTACCGCCGTTTACATACAAGTAACCATCAGATGGTCCACCCATATTATACTGGTTATTAGCATAAGTACTAGAATTGATACCTAGATCAATATAGTTAGCGCCATCATTACCAATATCATTAACAGCAACAAAATCAACCGATGCTTGTGTTCCACCATTATGATTTTGTTGTACTACTTGATTATAGCTATTGATATTACAATCAACTTGAATATCAGCATTAGGATAATCATAACCAATAAAAGCAGCACCAGCGTGAAGCTGACCAGTAAACCAACCAACGTTTGCAGTAACATTTGCAGATGCTGATAGATTAGTTGTGATTAAATTAGTATTTCCTGTATTCCAGCTGTTATTAGCAAGATTGTAAAGAATACTTACTGTATAAGCCGCAGCTGTATTACCAAGAGTAAAACCGCCTAGATCAATTTGTGAAGATGAAGTAGAATTAGCAGCAAGATGAATTACAGCATTTGAAACTGAAAGGTTGTTAGCGGTTGTTGTTGAACCAGTAACATTGAAGTTGTTTACTGTAAGTGTACCAAACTGAACTACTGCATTTGTATTTAAATTCTGTGGTAGTGAAAGTGTATAGTTACCGCCAACGTTAGCTACAATAATTTGATTTGCTGTTCCAGTAACTGAAAGCACAGCATTAGAATCAATACCAACAATACCTACATTACCCGATTGAGTAAGACCAGTACCGACATTAATTCTTGTCACAGCATTAGTTGCATTGAACGCTGTATTTTGAACTGAATTGTCGGGGAATATTACACCATTAGAACTGATCGTTGCTGAAAGAGTTCTAACTCTAGAACCAATTGGTGAAGTGTAGAATTGAATTTGGCTACCAGCATTAGTATCTGTATAGTTTTCTGCTGCAACGAAATCAATACTGTTGATTGGTGGACCGCTACCAATATTAGTTGCAAGGAATCCAGTATTACCCCAACCAAGTGCAGCAAGGCGAGAGATAACATCGCCAGCCTGAGATGCTGAAGGAGTGTTAGCAGTGCCACGTCCGCTTCTACCAATATATGCAGGGAATGCATTAGTACCAAATGCATCGTTTTCAATTCTACTTGGTAAACCATCGTTACCAGTAATGTGAATCATACGACCAGCTAAACCAACTGATTGTGTAGAACTATCAGAACTACCAACGATAGAAAATGCCTGATCGCTAGCAGCAATAGTAGGTGTTGTGATTTCAATGTGACCATCACGGGTAATTGTTAGTGTATTAGCGCCAGTATTACCAGAAACAACAGTAATAGGTCGATTGAAAACAACAGGAGCAGTTGCAGTATTTGAACCAATAACGATTGGAAT
>Ga0214246_1000301_pt1 | contig 13859 bp, 18 predicted proteins | sample TroBogypolimnion_41_FD_153084 | JGI IMG/M metagenome (GOLD analysis project Ga0214246, IMG submission 153084) | Freshwater microbial communities from Trout Bog Lake, WI - 29MAY2009 hypolimnion | ecosystem: Environmental > Aquatic > Freshwater > Lake > Hypolimnion/Profundal zone | place: Trout...
TGTGTACCTACAAATGTTGCAGTGCCACGAGTTGCTGAAGTAATAGCAGCCATCGTTGCATACACACCTGTAGCGGTAGCAAATTTGTTAGAAACGTATGGTTGAATAGAGTTAGCAGTTACTGAACCGTCAGTTGGCAATGTGCCTACATCAATGATTACATCAGTAATGTTTGAGCCTTGTGGAATCAAAAATGATACGCCACGATAAATAGTTCCAGAAGCATCTGCTGTAGGAGCAGTAGCAACAGTAGGACCATTAGTGCTATAAACACCAGACTGTGGGTTCCAAATAGTTGCTGCTTGGTTAGGAATATTGTCAGAAGTAACAAATACACCAGAACCGCCACCATAATTAGCTTGACCTGCGGAAGTTACAGAAAAATCTAAAAAGGCTTGTTGAGCCAATAAGACTGGACCAACGTCACGTTGTGGACCAAAACGATTATCACCCGATAGAATCGGACCTTCTAGTACGGTACGTGCCATTTTACAACTCCTTTAAATATGAATATTTGAGAGCAATTTTTCTAGTAGTAGATGTATCTTTACTAGTGACACGGCCCCTCTCAGCGTAGGACATATCTGGATTATTAACTATAAACTTAACAATTGCAAAATATTTTAAATTTAATAAGGCTGTATTTTGCCGAACCTTTTTTAATTTTTCAATATGCTCTGTTGTTACGGGTTTTTTATTACTTAATTTGGTAAGCGAAATCATATCTTTAGTATGCTGAGTGTGTTTTTTACCCCGCATTGGGGCTTTAGCAGTATTAGCAATATTAAAATATGTAGGCTCGTCAAAATATGCCTGACCTTGCAAAAATGCATTTTCAAGATCATCTAAATCTTTTGTATCTACGCACTCAACTTCTAATGCCCAGTCAAAAGCATTTTTACCATGCTTATTGTATGAATTTTGTAATATACGATTTACATGATAACCTTTTTCTAAAAGGCGAAAATGTTCATGAATACGTTTTTTAACATGTTGCGATTGGCCAACATAGCATTTACCCGTAACTTTATTACGAATTTTATAGATCCCTATGTAGTCTTGTGCATATGGCATGATTAAGTTCCTTAGGACTATAATACCATGCTTTTTATATTATGCAAGTATTTAAAAAGAAAAACCCCGCCTTTTGAGCGGGGTCCAAACTTCTTTACGTTTGCTTGCTGCAGATTAATATGAACCGTATACACCTAATGGGTCAGAAACACCGAAGCTATAACGCTCACGGGATTTGTAACGTACGTTACCGGTATCGAAATCCCCGTCCATTGAGTTCTGCAATGGAATACGAACAAAATGTTTCAAACCATTTGGTACATCAGTGGTCAAGAACCATGCGTTAGTTGCGGTCAAGAAGTGGTTAATTGCGTAACCTTCTGGAACGGAACCATTGTTCTTAATAGCATTGATATCGTTATTGTTTGTACCAACACGGAGTTCTGTGTCTAACAAACGAGTTGCAACGAACTGCAATGCTGGTGGAACAACAAGCTTTTTAGGACGAGCAGCAATCAACAAACCACGTTCATCTGTCCACGCAGCAATCTGAATAACAGCGTTTTCAAGTGCAGTTTCGTTCAAATCAGCAGGGGTTGATGGAGTATTGGCATTGGTACCACCAGAAACTAAAGGATGTGCTGTAGAGAACAAGGCTTGCCCGTCACCATAAGTAACTTGGGTATTAAAGCCATTATTCAATACCGCAGCAGCTTTAACTTGCTTGGTATAAGCCATAGCACGAGCTAGACCTTTGGTATAGCGAGCTGAGAGAGAATCGTAGAGGTTATCTTCGATTGCTTCTTCAGTCAAGCTAAAGCCAAGGGCGATAGTTTCGTGGTTGTAGCGAGCTGTCCATGCTTCTTGAGCATTGTCATAAGCGATGGCTTGGCCTTCGTTTTTGACTGGTGCAGCAGAAAAGCCTGACAGTTTTGTTTCTTCTTCAAAAGAACGCTCAGAGGTCTCAGTTTCGTAGATCTCTTTATGTTCTTCGCCGTAGCGAGCATACTCTAATCCGAACAATGCATTCAATCCGGGGAGCAACTCTTTCAGTAGTTGTGCACGAGAAATAGCCATTTAAAAGCTCCTTAATTAAACGCCAGTGGCATTAAAGTAGCTATGGTAACCGAAGTTCCATGTTACTAATGCTTCTGGGTAGCCGGTGAAAGAAAACTGTGCATTTGTCGACTGAGCTGTTGTTACAGCTGTGTTGATAGTTACAGTTGTGCCGTTTACAGTTGTTACATAGGTATTGGAGCCAGCAGTGATGCCAGGACCAGAAATAACCATACCTGGGAGGATTGCAGTGTTAGCAGCAGATAAAGTGATCGTTGTGCTAGAAGATGTAGCATTTTGAGTCACAGTAACAGCTGAAGCAGGAACAACACCAACAATACGGAAAGGAGCCGATGTAGTCAAAGGGGTAATTGCTGAAGTACTGGTAGCAGCTGCAGAAACAGCAACACCAGCTAAAGAATCACCAGTAGTTGTAGAACCAGTATTGCCAGCAGCGGCGCCAATGTAATAAGCATTAGAACCAATAAAAGCTGGGTTTATGTATTGAATGGTTGTAGAACCACCAGTACCTGCTGGGTTAGACAATACTACTGTTTGGAAAACAGCTTGAGGATCGTCAACTACATAACCAATCGCATCTGTAGCTGTAGTGCTTGCTTGCCAGAATTGATAGCGGTTTTTACCATAGATTGGACCACCAGTAGTTGAATACTCGCAGCCAGCAAATACACCAATCGTGCCGTTAACAGCAGATGCACCGTTATAAGCAAGGGTTGATGAGACCAAAGCGCCAATATTAGCGCTAGTACCAAGTGCTACAACGTCACCGTTGAACAAGCTTGTGCTGTAACCATTAACAATAGGGAACATACGGGTTGAACCCGCAAATACTCGACCACCGATAAGGTTAACAGGCTTTAGTCCATAAGGACCTGAAACAGTAGGATAAGCCATGTAAATCTCCTAATTATTGAGAACCAGATCCAAAGGTCACCGAGGATTTCCGTTCCATAAAGATTGGCATTCTCGAATCACTTTGGCGCATTAGGTTGTTATCTACAGCTTCCGATTGGTCTTGTGTCTGTTTAGCCTCATAAGCTGCACGTTGTGCCACAAGTTCCTCTGGGATTTTGCAGAGTAGTAACCCGCCAATCTCAACGTTGTCTTTAAATTGACCATTGGGATTAGCTAACAGTTTAAATTTTGGTTGTTCTTCAATACTTACTGGCTCCCAACCTTCTCTAAACTTAGCAGAAGTATTACGGGGGTCAGCTTGATTAAGCATTGAAACACGTATCCAACGATAAGCGAAACCAGCCTGCTTGTCGGGCTCAGGTAAAAGTTCAGGTGGCATCCACTGTTTAGGACGTTCTGTAATTTCACGGTTTTCTGCTTCACGATTAAGTCTATTTGTAGCCATGTCAGGCCTCCACTTTCATTAGTTCACGGACATATTGCTCATTGGTTAAGCCAAGTTTTTTTGCAATCGCAACTTGCGACTGGGATAACCTAACTCTTTTCGGTGCGGTCGACCGAGTTGCCGAAGCTACTACCGTTGATGGCTTTACCCTGTGCGTGTCTGCTCGTGGTTTTGCCCGTACTTCTTGATCTTCAGAATCTTCATGGTCGAAATTTTCTGCAAATCTTTTTCGCATTGTTTGGTCCAACGTTGCGTAATATTCCTCTGACCCAATTTGTACACCTTGACGTTTTAGCTTCTCATGGAGTCCCAGAGCCGCTGCCGTCATTTCCTCGTCCTGTCCGAACCAAGGATTTTCCGATTGCCAAGATTCGAGCTTTTCGTCTCTTGGTACATTTTGGTAGTCTTGTTGAGGTTGTACAACAAATTGTTCTTGCTGTAAAGGGGGCAACTTAAAATCTTTTGCTTTTTCTAAATTTAATTGCGCTTTAGTAATAGCGGCTTGCGCATTCATTACTTTTTCAGCATCGCCAGCTTCATAAGCTTCTTTATAAGCCTTTTTAGCATTTTTTAATTGCAGCTTAGCAGAGTCTTTTTTAGTATTCTTGTAGTCTTTTTCACCACTAGAAAGCATCTTTTTGACCTGATTGTTTTCAGCTAATAGCCTTTGAGCAGCTTCAATAGCAGCATTTCGCTCTCGTTCTGCAGCTTCTCGGGCACGTCGCTCATCATTCCAGACTCGCTTCATCTTAATAAGCTTATCTTTAGCTTCTTTGCTGTACTTATCTAAGTCATCGACGTCAACTTCTAGTTGCCTAACCTTTTCGGGGTCAGCAGGTTTACGGTTTCGATCTTCTTCGGGGGTATCATCCTCGATCTCAATCTCTAATTCTTCTAGGGGTTTACCCTTAATATCCTCGATTTCATCGGGAAATTGGTATGCATCTGGCATTGTCCGCCTCCTTAAATAAATTTACGTTTGATGCCACGGGGATCTTGAACTACAGCTTCCACAGAGTCATCGTTAATAATCCGGAACTCACGGTCGTGAATTACCAGACGGGTACCTGCATTTGGTCTTACAAGGATAAAATCACCTTGTTTACACCAAGGTCCATTAGGGAACCTTACTTTATCTGCATAGCAATCTGGGCCTAAAGAGACCACAAAAAGCACTGTAGTTAAAAGTTCATCAACACGGCGTGTTTCATCCGACTTGATAATTCCACTTTCAAACGCTTCTTCTGCTTCAGGGATTGCACATAAAATACGATACCCTTGTGGCATAGGTAGCTGTTTTGCTCTATCTTCTGCTTCTTTGTTTAGCACAGCAGATAAGTCCACTGCTTGGCTAAGGTTTAGTTCACTCATTGTCCGAGTTCTCCAATCGTTTTTTGAGGTCTGTAATGATTAAGGATGCGGCTTCAAGACCTCGTAACTGACCGCAAACATATCTGTACTCTTCCATTGTCGGAATGTTTCCTTGAGCTAGGGCTGAACTTAAGTATTCCCTACGCTCTTGGTACTCTCTAAGTAGGTAATCTAAATGATTGTCCATTACTCTCCTTTAGGTTTTTTAGCCTTGTCGGCTGGTTTAGCTGCTTGTAACTTAGCTTGTTGCTGTTGTGCTGCTAACTGCTCACTCTGCATGTCTGCATTGTGCTCATGCCCAAGCACGGTATCTGCCATACCAAAAGCGTGAGTCATCATATTCGCTTTATGTTCATGTTCATGGTCAGCTATAGTCTTAGCTGCTTCAAACTGATGATCCATACGGCGACCTTGTTTCTCACTATGAAGCTTAGCTGCTTGAGACATTGCGTTTAAATCGGCTGTCTTCATAGCAGTTTCTGCTGTTGTCATAATGCGCTTCTCTTCTATATCAAGCTGGCGATTCTTAATCTGAATTTCAGCTTGGTCTTTCTGTTCCTGTGCTTGTTGCGCTTGCTGTTTTAATTGCAACTCTTGTTGTTGCATTTGTACCAATGGATCTTGTGCTTGCTGTTGTGCTTGCTGTTGACCTATTTCTGCTTGGTTTGCTTGTAATAATTTAGTAGCAGCTTGTGCAAGTAACGGAGCCAACTGAGCTTCAACTTTAGGATCCATTGGTATATCTTCGCCAGACTTATCTGTCTGTGCTGGTAATGAAGCACCAAGTTGTTTTTCAATCTCAACTCTATATTGGAACCCTAAGTGCTCATTAATATGAGCCATCATGCCTGCTTGAATCTGTTGGGCTGCTGGATTGTTTTGCAACAACTGTGCAATCTTAGGATCATGCATTGCCGACATATGTACCGTTATATGGGCTGTGTGGTCTTGCGTGACAAAAGCCTTAACCGGTTTGCCCATGAGTACGTTCTGATTTTCAGTAACCGGATCGGTCGGCTTCTGGTCTTCGTCCATTGGAATGAGTTTTGCCGCATTCTTAATCCCCAGAACATCGAGCATTTGTCTGTGTAAGAGGGGTAGATTGTAGAGTTGGGGTGCTCCTTGAGCCAGTTGAAGTACTGCTTGATACTGTACGATCTTTTGCGCCATTGTCGACGCATTCGGATCCGATACCGGGATGACATCGACATTATCATAGTCCGATTTTTTAGCACGACGAGAACCTTCAACGGGATCATAATCATATTCCTCTGGTGTGTATTCAGCAATAATGTGTTTGAGTAATTTCAACTCCTGCTTCAAACTAAAGTGAATACGAGCCTGAACTGCAGACATTACCTTGAGTGTACGTTCAAGTATTGCTAGTGTTGTACCTACTGGAGCTTGTGCTGACATATCCGATAGGTTTAAATCGGCAGTATTTGCAAACCGACGACCTTCTTCAATAATCTTGTCCATCAAACCAGCGAGTACTTGACTAGGTTCTTTATAAGGAAGCGGCATAATGTTGTCACGCATTGCACCGCTTGGAACGTCTACATCACGCCATTCACCCGGAGCTATCGGTGTATCATCGCCCTTGACTCGCAAGCCACGGGTCTTAAAGCCACCTGGCAAGTTGCTAAGTGTCCCTGCATCAACCAACTGACGAATAAGGGAAGTGCCACTTTTAGCATAAGCGCCAATAAGGTGGATGAGACCAAAACAATAAAAACCAAAACCGGGAATATACCCGTAGTGCACAAAGTGTTGACGTTTTTGATGAGTCGAATCATCCGGCTCCCAATTTCTTCTAATCGCAAGAACATTCATCGTTCCTTTCTCGACAGTTACAACATAAGGCAGAGCAATACCTGTGGGTTCACCATTCTCGTCTGTATCTTCAAAACCTGGAAGATCAAGATCAACGTGCATCTCAAGAATCTTATAGCGATCATCGACAGAAGCTTTGAAGCCCATCTTCTCAGCAATCTTCTTCTCAACTTCATCTAGTGTGTTAGTTGGATCACCAAGGTCTATATCACGATAGAATCCCTTAACCTGTAAGATCCTAAGCTCATTCTCAGTTTTGCGCATCACGTGAGTTACCCGTGGAGAGCTAGCTAGATCAGATGCACCGTAAGGTACAACCATATCTTCTGCTGGAATAAACATAGATACTTGACGTTTAAGCGCTGGATCGTAATATACTTTCTTAAACGCATTACCTGCTAAACCTAAGCCCCATAACATACGTTCTGTTTCAGGTCTGTATTCAGGCATCTCTTCAGTTAACTGATAGTTCATATCATCTTGAACACGTTCAGCAGCTTCTTTTTTATCTGGTGTTTCTTTACCAATGATCAAAGTCTTAACAGGTCCCGATGCAGGGAATATAGACATCATTGTTTCTGCTTGAAACTTAACTAATGCTTCAGCTAAAAGCGGATGGTAAACACCACAGGCGCCTTCCCAAGGCTCAGCACGTTCTTCAATCTTCAAACCTAATAGTTCTAGACCATCAACATAAGTTTGAATCCAATCTTTACGAGAACCAACGTCATCGTCAAAGTCACCAACTAGATCGCTAGCGATCATTGTCAGTTCACTTTCGTTCATGTGTTCCGCTAAGTTTTCATTAAACTCTTCTTTAGCTTCTTCTTCTGGTGACTCTGCTTCTTCTTCACCATCAACGGTAATCTCAATATCAAACGGTTCTTCTTCGTCTGCAAGTTTATCGATGCCCAAAGGTGCTTGGTAAAGTGCTTTATCTATTGCCATAATTAGTCCTTAAGTGTTGCTCTATTTGTTTTTGGGTCATACTTATATTCGCTCGGTTTCCTACCCGATGCTTTAGTAGCTCTATCTACAGCACGTTGTTTAGCAGTCATGTCATCACGTTTTTTACCTGCTGCAGTTAAAGTTTTACCATCGGCTTTAAGCTGACCACGATCTTTGAGTATATTAATAGCCATAGCTTGCGACCCAACCTGTGCGGTAAGTCTTTTTATTAGCTGGTTTTTACCCATGAACTTCTGTGTAGCCATTAATAGTAAGCCTTCTTTTTACTTTTAAACCACTTAATATCTTCAGGTTCATCACTCGGCAATCTAATAAACCCACCGTTTCTAAACCGCATTAGTGCCATTACCGTTGAGTCAACCAAGTCATCATGACTCATAAACGGGAATCCTGCAATCTCTTCTACTACTTCTTCAGCCCATCTATGTTCGGGAACCCAACATAAACCACTTCTAACAATATCTGCTACGCTATTAAGTCTTGCCAGTTTATCACCAGACCCACGGTGCGGGGTATATTCACTAACTGCCATTCCTGTTCTTCTAAGTTCTTGGAATAGAGCTGTTCCTGCAGATTTTTTCTCCACAATGAATGCGTCTGGGTTCCATTCTTCATACTCTCTATAGGCTAAATCTTTTAATTCTGGGAACTCTAGGCGTTTCTTAATACTGTTTAACAAGATGATGTTATATGCCCCAGTCTCCTCATTCATAAATACCCCCCACGTTGTGAGCGCTGTAAAGTCAGCTCGGTTGTGGGTTTCTGCTGCAGCATCTAAAGACATAATGACGTATTCACAAGAAGGTGGTGACTCTTGTTTCCAGATGTTCCACCAATCCCGTTTAACTACTGAGGCTTCTTCTGAGGTAGGATTCTGCTGGTACTGAGCATTCCACTGGAATACTGGCATTGATGCTTTAGTACGCCTAAGTGCCTCTAAACTATATTGCTCAGGCCATAAAGCCCGTTCATCCTTAGTATTTTCATTAAAAATTGCAGGGAACTCGACCCGTTCGTATTGATCTGATCCTTCATTCTGGACCATATCCCGTATAACTTTACCGGTTAAATCATCTTGGTGCCAACGAGTTTGAATAATTGCCACACGACCGTTAGGCATAAGACGAGTACGAGCACCGTAAGTAAACCACTCATAAGCTTTCTCGAAAACGTCAAAATTCCCGTTGATAATATCTTGTTCGTTATGTGGATCGTCAACCAAGAGTAAGTCGGCTCCACGACCAGCCAAAGCGGAACCAACACCACAAGCGAAATACTCGCCACCAACATTAGTATTCCAGCGCCCAGCAGACTTATTATCTTGTGCCAAAGAGACTGTTGGGAATATGTATTTATATGCAGGTGTGTCAATTAAGTTTCTCACTTTCCGTCCAAAGTCGACCGCAAGGTCAGTTGTATGGGACACCATCAGTACTTTTTTATCAGGGTATTTACCTAGAAACCATGCTGGAAAGTAAATAGATACTAACTGACTCTTACCGTGCCGTGGTGGGATATTAACGCATATTCTATCTTTTACTCCATTGGCAATATCCATTAGCTCATTAGCCAAAATGCGGTGGTGCTTACCTACTTTGTAGTCTGGCATCATCTTGCAACAAAAAGCAATCAGATCATCCCGACAAGCCTTAGCCATTCTGCGATTTGCTAACTCATCTACTACAAAATCAATCTCTTCTGTATCGTTATCCTCAAATTTATCAAGGTTTGATGCTAAAAACTCTAGTTCAGCGTCTGTTAATGACGCTAGAGGGTCACTCGTCTGCATTAGCATCGGGTTTTTCCTCAGAAACGCCTAGTTCTTCTTCTAAATCGAAGGTTTCACCATTCACTTCGACCGCTTTAACGTCTTCTATACCCTGTGGGTTCATTAATTTATGGATTTTAGCCCGTACAGAGTCCACTAAATCTTGCGTAGACCGGTGAGTAATAGTCACTTCTGACTTTTCTACGAATAATCCTACGTCTGAGATCTTACCTAGCAGCTCTAAAGCCCTTAATCTTGTACGGTCGTCTTGTGAATCGCTATCTAAGATTAACTTATTGGTTACTAAGAGCCTAATCTGCATGGCAGTATCTACTACTCGAATACTAAACTCATCCAATATAGACTTAACCTGACCATATGTTGCAGGAGTCTGGGTTTTTTTAGTTAATTTCTTGTTTGTCTTATCTTCATTCTCAGCTACCTGATAGGCAAGCTGTTCAGCTTTAAGCTGGTCTTCTTCAGACGGAGTCATATCCAGCCCCAGAAATTCTGCGGATTGGCATGCTGCATGCGCCTTCTCAATGAAGTTCGCTAGTACCAGATTGTCTTCTGGGAAAGGTATTGCCAAGTCTGGCTCTACATGTATTTGCATCTAGTCAAGTCCGACGTGATGAAGATGTTGCAAAGTATACATGTTTTTTTAATGTGCATAGGAATCTTAAAATTTTATACACAATATTTTTTGGGCTAGGTACTTAAAAAAGATGACGGGGGGTGTTTCTATATTTACCTTACGAGCGACAACTTGATTAGTGAGTAAGGGTTTACCCTAGTAACTTAATTTACTTGGGGCCGAATTTGAAAAACATAGCTTGTAGTGCGCAAAATAGTAAGCCTTGCAGGCTAGATGGAACCAGTTTGAAAAGTCGGGGGGTGGGGTCATCAAATCGGGCTGGAATCGGCGGGTTTTACAGGGCTGGTAGTCGGCGGACTACCTATTAAACTCTATTAAACTCTATTATCCATTGACATATGATAGCTTATTGAGCTAAACTGGAGTCCTAGTAAGTAAAGAGTAAAGCGTTACTTAGTAACACTCGCTTGCTTGCTAGTATTTTATTGATTGGATATACCATGAATCAAGTTACTGTAATGAACTCTGCTACTGCTTCTGCTTTAGCTAACGCTATTAGTGCCGAGGTAGTATTGAAGGGTAAGTGGAAAAAAGCTAGTGATCTGCTTATTTCAAGTGGCATCACTACTGCTATGCTAGTTAAACCCGCTAAGGGCGAAGTAAACCCTAATGAGAAGTTGCACGATCAAATCAACGCAACAATCGTTAGCACGTTTAATAAGCATGTGCAATCTTGCTTGGCTAAGGAAATGAAGGTTCTCAGTGAAGTAGATCGTGAAACAAAACGCTACTGGACAAAACAGATTAGCAGTCTGTTTAATAAAGTGCGTACTCACTTGGAAACTGCAGAGAAGTTAGCAGATGACGAAGCCAAAGGTATTGTAGCACCGAGGGTTCCAGTTACTAAAGTGCAACGTGCTAAGAACTCACTGCAAGAAGGGATCAATATTCTCAAATCACTTGAGAAGCCTGATTTTGATGTAGTCAAGATGATCTCTGATCTCAAGACAATGATCGCTACGATCAAGTAATACTGCTTCACTTTAAACCCCACCTAAAAAGTGGGGTTTTTTTTCGTCTTAATTTTCTATTATTTAAATTATCTATTCACATATTGATAGGTAGTCCAACGACTACCACTTGAAACCAGTGACTGAAGGAAGCGTGTCACACAGGGTCGGTTGGTTTCGGCTTGGTGTGGTATTACTGGCGTGGCTACAAAATCAATCAGGTAGTACATCGACTACCTCATGAAACCAGTGACTTTATGAAGCGTGTCACATAGGGTTAGGTGTTAACCTGTACACAGGTTAACAGTATTTTTGAGTGTTGTCAAGCCCTAAAATACTAGGGGTTTACCCTGCTATTGATCCTTTTGATTTTGGTATTGAACCCACCGAGAGCCTTATAGAATAAGCTTTGTACCTTTGATCCTTTTGAACCCACGAAAAAGAGCATTTGGCAAAATCAAAACTAAAAACTCTTGGCAAAGACCTTTTCTTTTTGAAAAAAGAAATCCATTGTTTTTGCAGGTTCAAAAGGATCAAAGGTACAATCCTTATACTATATAGTATTCTTATAACTACAAATAAGGTTCAATAGGTTCAAATATTCTTTACTAATATATACTAATCTTTACTCTTATTTACTTGACTTTAACACCTAAACGTGTTATAATAGAAGTATGAAGTCGAGCTATGGAACAAAACAAGCAAGACTTCTGCAGGTAGTCAGCCGACTACCACAATGATGTAGCAAACAAGTTAACAGGAGAATTACTATGGCACAAGTAAGGCAGTTTGATCTCGTAGACGAAATGCAATGGGAAGATGTTGCAGAGGCAGAGGGTTTATTCGTTTCTTTGGAGTCAGCAGGATTAGAGGAAGGTATTGCAATGCCTTTCTTTGGTGGTGCGAGCGCCAACGCTAACGGTATCTTTGCGTATACCAACTGGTTTTACGATGGCGACGATTCCGCCTTTTCAGTCATTTAATTAAGGAGACTATATGTTTAACCCAGTACACCATTGCAGGCAATGTGGTGATGTTATCGAGAAAAAACGTTGGGCTCTCGGGTACAAGCATTGCATGCCCTGTGGCGAAGCAGTCGCAAAAGAACGCAAGTTCTGTATCGCACCAATGAACAAGTCCAACTACATGCTAGTCACGGATCTGACATTGCTCAAACAACTTAACCCAAAGAGGACAACATGAGCATAACGGTAAAGCTAACCCAAAACGAAGTAGATGCAATCAACGATATGGTCGACTATCTGATGGCAAACGAGCACGATGCCTATTTAGATTACTTAGCCGAAGGCGGTTACGGTAACGATCACGTCTATAAATCAGCACAGACTATGCACAACTGGATTATGAAAGGGGGTAAAAAGTGAAGGGTGAGGATAAGATATTTATGATCAGCGCAATCATGGCGATCATTGGCAACCAGCACACGATGGCACAGTTCTTATTAAATAAGGACAACGTGGATCGTTTATTGGCAATCCGTAACGAGTTAGGACGTGATGCGTTCGATGCAGAGTTAATCAAACTGAAAGAGGTGATGAAATGAAAGTAACTAAAGTACAACCAGTAGTGGCAACCCCGAAGGCGGTGCAAAATATCAATATTGAGATCGCAGAGTCGATTCTAGGTCTTGATGCAAGCGAACAAGCTTTCTTAGACCATACGCTCAATGCCCCGAAGGTAGTCAGCCGACTACCAAGAAAGGTTACACAGCGTAGGATAAATCAATACTTTGGTGATATAGACCCTGCCGTTATTGTGCATAGCAACAAGACTCACCACACAGTATCCGAAGCGTTTAGGGATGCCGAGTACGCATGCTCAATCACAAAGTTCAAGTCAGACGCACAGTTAGCCTATGAGTTCTTGAGGGATATGATCATTGGCATGCTCATTTGTGGTGTACCGTTGCTAATGTTATGGGCACTGGTTTCGACGATCATCGGGGCATACAAGTGAACACAGGGCAGATCAAACGGATAGGCAAACGAACCTATTGCGTCATGTGTTGGACAGACCACGACGTAACCCTGCAGTCAATGGATGAAGAAAAGATCATCATTGTGATACCACGCACTCGAATGGGTGGGCTTAAAACAGGTACATAAACATGGCTAGAAAACTTGCATTCATTAACATATTGTGGTATACTGTAGTATAAGGTGGTAATTCGTAGTAAACATCAACGTAGTTCAACAGGAGAATTAAAATGGAAACAAGTAACTCAGTAGCAAGTAGTCAGCCGACTACCTCAGCACCAACCAGTATCACAGCACCAACCATTAGTAGTAGCGCAATGCTAGTGGAGTTAAACATTAGTACATGGACAGGTCGCAAGTACGACAAGAGTGTCTCAGCCGAAATCGACATACAGAAGCAAACGACTACAAGGGCAGGCAACTATAACAAGATATTGTTTGCGAGTGAGCCACGTTTTGAAGCTATCGGCAAGCATGCAGGCAACGCACGAACACACCACTACTTTGCCACAATGCCTTGGTCAGATAGTGGACTGCGCCTACTCACAACCGCTATGTACTTTGACTATCAGAAGAACATTACCGAGATGGAACAGGAGTTCTACCGACTGGTAGCCGACTGCATCGCAGACTGGGACAACATGATCAACCGAGCAAGGGTCAAGCTAGGCACAATGTTTAACTTAGAGGACTATCCGAGCAAGGAAGATGTGCTCAGTAAGTTTAGGTTTTCGGTTAAGTATGCGCCAGTACCCGATGTAGGTGATTGGCGGGTAGACGTAGGCAATGAAGCCCAGCAACAACTTAAGGAGTCTTATGCTCAGTTCTATCAGGAGAATATTGACAACGCATACAAGGATATATG
>Ga0214246_1000313_pt1 | contig 13598 bp, 11 predicted proteins | sample TroBogypolimnion_41_FD_153084 | JGI IMG/M metagenome (GOLD analysis project Ga0214246, IMG submission 153084) | Freshwater microbial communities from Trout Bog Lake, WI - 29MAY2009 hypolimnion | ecosystem: Environmental > Aquatic > Freshwater > Lake > Hypolimnion/Profundal zone | place: Trout...
TAGTTGAGTCCACTGCCCGCGCCCCTACGCAATTATGGTTCCAAATGATTCCACGTGACAGATGCAATCTCGGTTCATCTTCTCCCACGTTGGGGAGGATTTTGTAGGGGTAGGCAGTAAATCTTCCCGTGCGAAGAGGAGTACTTGTCCGCCTGCTGCTTCTAATGCATCAAGAGATTTAGCCTGGGCGAGCGTGAGGAAATGGATCCGGTTCAGGTGTTTGTTTAGCGTTGTCATGACTTAGACAGTCCGCCTATTGAGGCAGTGTCAATCGATTTTCAATTTAAGCGTGAATTTAACTTTCCTCACTAGCCACCCCTGATCCCGACAGGCCGAAGACCCGTTCGATATCTCGAATCGTCGGACATGGATAAGGCACCAAATCCGCACGGCTACATACAAAGCAGTGGCTGACCAACTCCTCATCCCAACTTGAGGAGGGATGGTGTAGCTCTATCACGGCGTAGAGAGCCAGAGCGGTTGTCCCACTTGGTATTAACGCTTCCGGCCTTGTAAACCTCGCTAGGAGCTCGTCATAGCTCATGAATCCCCCGTGCAATAGCTGCAGCTCTCATTCCTATTTCACACGGCCAACTCATGTAACCGCAAGAGCATGCCTCAAAGAAGGCGTCGTAGGTCTGGCGCTCGATCGCTGAATGATCTGCAGAAATCGCAATCGCGATCTGCTCTCGAAGAGCGCGCTCATCGAGTCCACAGGTCGGACATGCCTCTGCGTTGAGATCCATTACTCCCCCAGATAGACGCTAGCGCTAGGGAAAAGCCTCTGCCTGGCAGCCACATTGATCTCTATCGCTTTTAGCACCTTCACTCGAGCTCGAATGAAATTGCTCTGAGTTCGCGCCAGGCGAAAATACATATCTGCCGGGAGACCTTGATGCGAAGCTAGTTCCTCCCCCCGAGACAAAATGGAGTCAATGATTTTGAGGGTGAGTCGGGCGTATTCCAATGAGATCTCACTGCCATCTTGGGAGCGATCCACCGAGAAGAAGGGTGTTAAATCCCTCAATCGAGCCAAGTCCTCTTCATCAACTCCCAGAGCCAATATCTGATCAGATTTGAGATCAAAGATATCCATAGTTCTGCACATCCTTTGCTAGTTGAAGTAGCGGGTGCCACTTGCAACTTAAAAGGTAAGTCACCCAACGGACACAACTGTCTCTGCTGAAGCAAGAACCGGGGGCGATGCAATTTCAGTCCAAATTTACTTGCTTGCGACAGCAGCTCGGAACTTGAACATATGGCGTTAGTAGCAAATAGGACCAAAATTAAAGAAAGTGCAAAGCTCCGCTCTGTAAGAAGATCTGAAGAATCCTCAAATAAAGGCAGTAAAGGAGTTAAGGTAGCTACTGAATCACTATTCTGGTCATTCGCAGTCAAAGGGGAACAATTGTTCAAACTTTTCAAGCCCTCACGACTTTTGATGGTTATTGCCACCGCAACTCTCATCCTTGGCACCGCTACACCCATCGCCCTGGCCTCTGCATCTGTGAGCCAAGGTTGTTCTAAAATCGGGCAACAAAGCCTGCAAAAGAAGCAGACGCTCGTGTGCGTAGGTAGCGCAACAGACCTTCATTGGGTTCAACTGATGGTAGCCCCAAAGACCAAATCAGCCCTTATTCACGTATTGGCAGGATGGCTCCAATCGCTTTCCAATTTCAACTTCACTCCGATAGACGCAAAAATTTCTCAAAGTGTCTCCACTGATTCCATTCAGTCGCTGGGCGACCCGACGGCATTGCAAAACAATATCAATAACCTGCAAAATCAGAGCCAAGCAATGCATCAGCAATCGGAAGCCTTGGCATTGCAAGTCTCTGCAGATAACGATGCTGCAAACAACGCCAAGCAGGCGGTAACTACGCCACTTGCAAACTATGAGTCACTGAGTTCTCAACTCAACTCAATTTCAGTTTCCTATAATGCGGCAATTTCCGACCGTACTCAAAACGCCGCTTGCTCCATCATCGTGCTCTTTGGCTTTAGTAGTGGGCCGTGCCCTGTCGATAATCCACTCGATACCTATGTCATCGCACAATACAACTCACTCAAGACTCAAGTTGATACAGCTTGGGCTACATATCAATCACTACAAGCACAAGCAACCAGTTCGACTCAAACCTACTACACAGATGGAACAAAAAAGGAAACACTTGACGCGGAACTAGACATAGTCAATCAAGAAATAGCAGGTTTGCAACAGGAGATCTCAACTTTGAATTTCTATGCTGCATCGGTTTCTGACTATTCCAAGCAAATCACCGCAATCGGCTCATTAAACGCACTTGCGAAGAGCGTCTCTTCGGATGCGCAAAATCGAATTAAAGTACTACTAAATGGTAATACTGGAACAATTTCCTTCTCATCTGCCTTTGTCACTTACTCCTCAGCAAAGCAGATTATGGATGAACTTTCGGCTGCCGTCGCAACTGACAATGGCCCGCCAAATGTTCCCAATTTTTCAGCCAACTTTTTCTGGCTTCCAACAGGCTTCTACAAAGGATCCAATTACCCATCGCTAACCACTGGTGGATCAGATTTTGGGTGGGCTTGGTCCAACTATTATCAGTGCTCAGGAACCTGCAATGTGGCTTTGATGGTCGCTAAAACCAATTGTGCTGGAGCTACTATTACCTTGGATTGGAAGGACTCGACAGGAACCAAAGTCGGGTCAACCACCTCAACCCTCCCAGAAATGACAGTGGGCACCGTCTATCCGGTTGGTTTCACGCTTCCCGCCACGGTGGATAGCACCAAGTCTTATTCCAGTTATTTATCAGGGTTTCAATGCACCGCCACGCAGGCTTGATGGCCCTTCCTCAATGGGGTGAATTTGCACGGAACACGCTGCACAAAGATAGATCGCAACGGCTTGGCAATATTTTAGAAAAGTATTGAATATCAAAATCACTTATCAATTCCTTCAAGTGGCTTCTTCCTGAATGTCCGAGAAGTCAGTATTTTGGAAAAAGAGTTTCTTCGGTTATGCCTACTGACCTTAGGTGCTGCCGAAGAATTTCCTTATGACTTCCAGAGATCCTGATCGATTGAGCTACATTGTTCGGAAAATCTTTTTCATCATTCCTTTTGAACGCTAACCCTGCACCCAAGAATGCTGGACGAATCCCTGGAACTCCAATTTTTTGCAATCGAGATGCCAATTGAGCGACGATATCGGGATCTCTGGCAATAATTGGCGCTCGATACCCTCCTAGATCCACGTACTCTTGGCGATTCGCTTGATCGTCATAGTCACGAAGTATCCCTAGAATCTCGTCATAACGCTCAGGAAGAACACCCATGATCAAGAATTCCCCCTTCTGCGCCTCTTGAAACAAGGTTTGATAGGAAGGCCTCCACACGGAACCAATTCCCGAACGGATCTGTGCTTTCGTCTCCTTATCCGTGACCTCTCTATTGATGATGTCATCAAAAGCTATTAGACGGCCATCGCATTCGACTTCTCCATGTTCTGGGCAGGGTTGGCTTGCAAAAAATAGTGCGACTAGAGGATCGCTACTAACATCCAAGAGCCGGGTCGCCCAGCGCTCCCTCTCTGACTCCTTCTGTTCAGCACTCAGATGCTGCGCCCAGGCAAGTATTTCGAGATCTGATTCTCCGATTTTCCCATGATCACGACGTGAACGATCTAGTAATTCATCTTCCATCGAATCAAGTCGATCTCGTGTTCGATGCCAAGTCTCCACGAGTTCAGATCGGGAACAATGCTGAAGGTCCAAGGCGTAAAAGTCCTGATTTGAAATCCGTTGAGCCGAAGAATTTAAACGCCAATTAGAGCATGCTTGACCGCGCCAGGAGAGTATTGGCGTGTGAGTCCTCGGATCCTTCCAAAAGGTTTCAGGTGCCTCGCTAAACTCAAGCGCAAAACTCATTTGATACGGCACAAGGGCGCGGGACGGCCAATTCTGAGCTTGCAAAACAAAGTCTTCAAAGTCAGGAACTGACTCCACTTTTCCCCAATAAATAATTGGAGACGAGAGCTCGTCCCAAGATTGAACCTCAAATTCAGACCAGATCTCCTGAATAGATCTATTTAAAGAACTTCCACTCATTTCTACCGCCACTCTTAGGAAATAACTTCTTGCCTTTAATTCGACATTGCATACATCTCATGAGGGAGGTACAGGTTCCTCTGGAAATTCAAGAATAGGTTTCTAATCGCACTTACCTGTCCATCACCCAAGACTTTAATAGCGCTAAAGATGTCAACGTACTTGATCTCCAGCAAGGTCTCTAGCTTCGCTTCATCCAGCTCCCCTACCCCGGACTCCACATACTGCGAGACGAGAAAGTCCACGAACTCCAAATGCTTTACTTCCAACTCACTTTCAAGAATCGATCGTGAAAGGGTGGCGCGCGCCTTTCGAGTGACGGGTTTGAGTGAGTACTTCACATACTCCAATACATCAAAGAGGTCACTGGGTTCTGCCTCGATAAGCTCCTGGATCGCCTCAAGTTCGGTTGTGGGAAATCCAGCATCTTCCAGATGTTGAAGAAGCTTCTTGCGGGTGGAGGGCACCGACCATAGTTCGCGAAGTTCATCTTCATTCTTAAAGAACTCTGGCATCTCTAGGGTATTAAAGAGCGACTCAATGAACTCTCTTAGCGTCAGCGGGGTGCCATCTGCAGAGTAAAATAGCTTTGAAGACATGGATTGGAACTCCCGTTCCTTGCCATCAGCCAACTTGATAACAACCTTCTCGCGGCGCTCTATGGGTGGCTTTGGCTCTCCCCCGGGGCCATCAATGATGACGGGTGGAGTCTTAGGCTCCACAGGAGTTGGCTCTACTGGCTCGCCATCCCACTCCGGATCATAGAAATTGTGTGATGCATTGACGAAATCATGAATAGTGAAGAAGTCTTTGCCATCAAAGAGGCGAGTTCCACGCCCGATAATCTGCTTGAACTCAATGATTGAGTTGATCGGTCGCATCAAGACGATATTGCGGATATTGCGCGCATCTACACCGGTAGATAATTTTTGCGAGGTGGTCAAAATCGTTGGAATAGTCTTCTCATTGTCTTGGAAATCACGTAAGTACTGCTCACCAATTTCGCCATCATTTGCCGTGACTCGCACGCAGTAGGTGGCGTTCGTGCTGCTCTTGCGTTCATTGATCAGGTCGCGAACTAAAGCGGCGTGGGCCTGGGTAGCACAGAAGACAATCGTCTTCTCATTTGGGTCAATCTGTGCCAAAAAGAGCTCTACCCGATAGGCCTCGCGCTCGGGGATAATGATGACGTTATTGAAATCCTTCTCTACATAGAGCCTGCCAGATTCAACCTCTCCAGCTTCAACGGTGTCATCTGAGGTGAAGGCATATTCATCGATGGTGGTTTGGTACTTTCGAACTCGAAATGGAGTGAGGAAACCATCCCCAATTCCCTCTTTAAGGGAGTAGATATAGCGAGGTTCACCAAAATAAGCGTAGGTATCCACATTGTCTTTGCGCTTCGGAGTGGCCGTGAGCCCGAGCTGAACGGCTGGGGCGAAGTACTCCAAGATGGCTCGCCAATTGCTTTCATCGTTGGCACCGCCTCTGTGGCACTCATCGACAATGATTAGATCAAAAAAATCTTGAGGGTACTCACCGAAGTTTGGAACGCCTGTGGATTCAGTTTCGAAGGTTTGAAAAATGGTGAAGAAGATGTTGCCATTAGTGGGAACTTTGCCGGCCTTGCGCACCTCACCTGGCTTGATGCGAACCAAAGCATCTTCAGGAAAGGGTGAGAACTCGTTGAAAGCCTGGTTGGCCAAGATATTGCGGTCAGCTAAAAAAAGGATTCGTGGACGGCGCTTCTGGTCGCCCTGAAGATTCCAACGAGATTGGAAGAGTTTCCAAGCAATATGAAAAGCGATCTTGGTCTTGCCGGTGCCCGTGGCAAGGGTTAGGAGCAAACGCTTATCCCCCTTAGAAATTCCATCCAGAACTTTCTCAACTGCCAGCTGCTGGTAATAACGGACAGGCTCAGTTCCGCCACGACTTTCGAATGGAATAGATCGGAATTGATCACGCAGAAGATTTATCGGCTCATTAATCATCGCCCAAAGCTCATCAGGAGTAGGGAAGAAACCGACGTCCTCTTCCTTGCCATTCTTCAAATTAATCTGGCGAATCTTCCGTCCATTTGTTGCAAAGGCATAAGGTACCCCCAACTTTTGGCCATCTCTAATCGCTTGGGCTACACCCTCCGAGTGGGGCAGGTCCCATTTCTTTGCTTCGATGACCGCAACTCGCCTGCCCTTGTGTTCAAGTACGTAGTCTGCGATGGATGGCTCGGCTCGTCTACCAGCACCGAGAATGCGACCAGCTGTAATCTGAAATTCTCGCTTTATCGACTGAGATTCCCAGCCTGAGCGAGCCAAAGCAGGATCAATGTGCTGAGCACGTGTATCGGATTCGGTCAGGCTCATTGCCGCTCACCCGCAAAAGCTTCGCTCAACATCGCAATATTCAACTCATTGAATAATGCTATTTTCTTTTGAAACAGGTTCAAGAGACTAATAGAGAGCAATTCAACTTCCTTTAATATTTGAATTCGGTCTAGCTGCAATTCAATCGGAATTATAGGAACCCGAAGTTGGACCAATTCTGATTGACGAATTCCTATAGCTGTGGCACCAGTTTCTCTCGCCCGTAATTCGCTTTGACCCCGCTCTGAAATGAGAAAATACCTGAGATAGTCATTGCTTATCCGATCAAACTTTCCTCGAAGTGCATACAGTCGTTGCCCTATTGCAATCGGGTCGTCAAAATCCACTTGAGCAACTTCTCCTAGAGGTGCTTCAGATGTAAGAATTACATCTCCGCGCATTAGTGGTTTCGGCATCCACTTCTCATAAGTGGATTGAGAAATATACCGTTCCTTTCGTTCGAATCTAATCGCACCTTGCGTTATATTTGCTGCGGATATGATTCTGACGCCAGACTCAACAAAATCAGAACCCAATTTCTTTGGAGTTTTGCCTCGATGGTCAGCCAAAAGCTCCAATAAATCCCCTAGATTCTCGGTCTGTTCAACTTCGCGCTCCGCATAAATTTCTTGGATGTAGGAACTTAGTAAATCCCTTGAGAGCCTAATCAGTGTTTCATTTACCTCAAGTGCAGCGTGAATATCAGCAAAGGCGCTATCGAGTTTCTCTACAATCTCACGTTGCTTTTCTAGGGATGGGAGTAACAATGGCATTTTCTTTAGCTCACCAAAATGCCTCGCATACCCTTTAGAGGGAATGCGACTAGCCGCATGCATTAGCAAATAGAACGCATATTTAGGATTGGCCAGTGGTGATGGCTTTAAAATTTGAGTGCCATCAGCTCCCGCGGCAAATGGAAAATCCACATACTTGACCGCTCTGGTGTGATCTCCAAAAACTATTACGGGCAACAAGCTTTCAACGACGGTTGGAGCGGTATTTGTATATCCTGCCACCAAATCTTTTCCCTGGTCTATAACCGCATACAACCCATTTTCCAGATATGATGACGATTTAATCTTGGTTTTCGAGTCTGGAATCACAGTAAAAACTTCCGAAAAATCTCTAACGGTTGTAGTTTTCATAGCAATGCCTTGATTCTCTGAAGGATTTCTTGATTTTCAGCATCCAGCGCTTCGATCTCGGCGATGATTTCTGTCGGAGAGCGATGAACTACTTCATCATTTCCTTTGGGATTTTTAACTGAAAGATCCCAGGTTTGTTGATTTACAGTTGCAACATCAACTGACCATGAAAGATCTGAATCCTTCGACTTCTTCTGTAGTTCGATGAACTCCTCTAGGTCCTTTTCACTCAGAGGATTAGTCTTACCCATATTGCGTCCCGGTTTGAGTTGGTAATACCAGATCTTCTTAGTTGGCTCGCCCTTCTTGAAGAAGAGAACTACGGTCTTAACCCCTGCACCTTGGAACGTTCCGCTTGGGCAATCAAGTATGGTGTGAAGGTTATGATTTTCAAGAAGCTCTTTTCGGATGGCAATAGAAGCGTTATCTGTATTGGAAAGAAAAGTATTCTTAATAACGATGCCAGCCGAACCTCCAGCGCGTAAAATCTTCATGAAGTGCTGCAAGAACAGGTAGGCGGTCTCTCCTGTCTTGATCGGGAAATTCTGCTGCACCTCCGCGCGTTCTTTCCCTCCAAATGGTGGATTTGCCAAAACTATGTCATAGCGATTCTTCTCTTGAATATCGGAAATATTCTCGCCCAGAGTATTGGTATGTAAAAGGTTTGGAGCGTCGATTCCGTGCAAGATCATATTCATGGTGCCGATGATGTAAGCAAGGGATTTCTTTTCCTTGCCGTAAAAAGTCTTCTTTTGAAGTATTTCTACCTCTCTGGTGGTTAACTGCTTTGAGTTGGAAAGATAGGCAAAGGACTCGCAAAGGAAGCCAGCTGACCCGGCCGCGCCGTCATAAATGGTCTGACCGATCTTGGGAGCCACCACCTCGATAATCGCTTTGATCAACGGACGGGGGGTGTAGTACTCGCCGCCATTTCGACCGGCATTTCCCATGTTCTTGATTTTGTCTTCGTAAAGATGTGACATTTCATGGATATCGGCGCTCGTCTGAAACTTTAACTCATCCACGAGCTCCAACACTTCACGAAGGTTGTAGCCACTTTGCAGCTTGTTATTGATCTCGCTAAAGATTTCTCCAATTTTGTACTCAAGAGTGTCAGGGCCCGACGCGGTTGATTTGAATTTCGCCAGATATGGGAAGAGTTCTCGATTCACGAAGTCTTTGAGATCATCGCCGGTCAGTGCGGAATTGTGATCAATTTTGCCGTCTTTGGATTTAGGAACAGCCCATTTTGTCCAACGGTATTTTCCATCAATTATGGGCGAATATTTGGTATTTGAAAGTTCCGCCCCGACTTTGCGGGCACTTTCCAGGTCATCAAGATACTTCAGGAAGAGCACCCAAGACGACTGTTCTACGTAGTCCAACTCGCTGCCACACCCAGCATCCTTATGAAGGATGTCATCGATGTTCTTGAATGTATTCTCAAACACAAAACCCTGCTTCCTGTCGTCGGCGGACAATTTCGTAGCACCTGAACTGAAATAGACCGGGGCTACCCCATTGGCACTGCTCTACAAGTAGGCAATTGACCGTAACCACCTCAGAGATTACTGGGAGGCAGTGACGGTGTCAGGTATTTGATCCAATCTCCTCAAAGCGCTTGGTTTTCGCTTGGGTTACCTCCATGCGCTTTTTCAGCAAATTCGAACAGTGATTACCATGAACTTAGACGCGACAAACCAAAACTCATCAATGTCCCCAGAGGTGGAAGCTCACATATCTTCTTATATGCCCCGTGATTCCTACTCCGGGCAATGGGAGCGCCTCCGAGAGCAGATTCTCAACCTAATTCGCAAGGCGGAACCACAAACCAAAGAAAAGTCGGGCCGATTCCTCAGCGCCCTTGGCTCTCTGCTCGCGGAAGCGGCCGATAGCCATTTTGACGGGCCTCTAGAGCAATTGCTCACCCAAGAGGGAATCGAGCGGAGCCGAGTCAGGCTCAATTCAAGTGGACAAAGCCTCAAGCGAGTTCAAGTTGTTGGAGAGATCCTGACCCACCTCCACAGAGTTTTACATGATCTACCGTCAGTCATCTCAGATGAGCCTCAAAAGAAAGAGCCCTCCAAACCATTTACTATTCAACATTTCGAGGAGCTAGTCCAATTCCTTCGTCGTCCCCGTGGCTCCGTGCAACTTAATGTGACCCGTCGATTAATTCTGGCTCTAGGCGCCGGACTTATCGGTGAGAGAGCTGATGAGGCCAGAATTTTCTTTGGAGATCGAGGAATCTCAGCCATTTTGGATGCCAATGGAGATCGGCGTCCACTCTCCAAAAATTGGATTTCGCGCCTTAGTCCGCTTGCTACAGTCGATTTAGAACTCTATAAAGTTCCAGATGCTCAGCTGACTTCAACGTGGTTGCGCGAACTCTCACTGTCTTACCTCTGGCCCCGCTTGCGTGATGAGTGGCTTTTGGAACAACTTGATGGAACCAAACCTGCATTCGTCCAATTTAGGAGCGCAGGAGTAACCGAATATGACCTTGATCGAATGGTGCTCCGTTGGAATCAGATTCCATCCGTCACCTCAGACCGCTATTTAAGAAATCCCAAGAAATATGTCGATATTGAGTGCGCACCAGTTGCGACTGAGCACGGTTCCCATCGAACCTCAACCAAGAGGCAGAGAGAAGGACGCATAATTGAAATGAGCACCACAACCCTGAAAAAGCCGAGCATGGCAGAAGTTAGACGAATGAATAACTCAAACGTTGCAAAAGTTGCCACGATTCATCAAAGAATCCCTAAGTACCACCAGCAGATCATGAATGGCTACACCTGCAAATCCGCCGCGGAGCAAGACCGCGAAAAAGTTCATTTAGCATTCGTTGCGGTGATGGAACGAACCTCGCATATTTTGAGTGTCACACTATTTCGCAAAGTCTGCTCTGATGTTTCAGCTCTGACAGCCTGGGCGGCATCGCAAGGTCGTGATCTCGCGTGGCAATCTCTAATGTCCCACCAGTTGATTGATGATTATGCGCGGGTAGAAAAGAAGCAGGGAAATACGGCTAGCCTCTCACAGCGTTACCGCCGGCTAAAATGTTTAGCGAGCAAACTCAATCCAGGGGTTGATGCTCCGCCTGCGATAGCTCCCGTAGGGCACAAGGCGGTCTCAGACCCCTACAGCGCGGCTGAGATGGCCGCGATAATTCGCATTGCCTCAACCCAAGATTCCGAGAGCGTGACAAGACAGCTCGCATTCATTCTCGGAGTATGCAGGGGTGCTGGAGCAGCAGTCACAGAGCTTCGAGAACTTCACGCTGGGGATATCGATGATCGCGGCGAATCTGGGGTTTACGTCACGCTCGGGCGAGATGAACGGAGGCGAGTCATTCCGGTTCGGCGCGAATGGGAAAATTACGTTCGAAGAGGGGTGGCAGGGCTTCCCTCAAAAACCCTGGTAATCGGAACTGTGCGAAATAGGAAGAACATTGCAGGAGAAATCACGAGCCGCGTGGTCGCTCTAGGAAAAGATACTCCGCATATTGAGGCCAGCCGGCTACGCACAACTTGGATAGCGGAATTGATGGGTGAGGCAATCCCTGTGCAAGTGCTTCTTCATGCCGCGGGTTTGAAAAGCGCTAGAACATTGACCGATCTAGCTAAGCGCTATACCCAGGATGAAATCACCGCTCACTTTGGCCTCCTAAAGGGTAACGAATAATGGCTATAACTCATAGTGACTATTCCAAGGCCCGAATCATTTGTGAAGAAGCCGCACGTAATCTTGCTGAGGCCCTTTATCCAGACAATCGCGGTGGAAGAAGTATGGACCCATTGATCTTTATCGTGGGACTTTTCCTCGCAATGGATAAGTACAACGCTCAATACCTGACAAAAGTATATGAAGTCCTAACCCGAGACCTTCCACTTGTCGACCAGTGGCATCTTGGAGTTCGAAGCCAGGGCGAAAAAGCGGGCCAGGTTAAGGTTCTCTGCATAAATGATCTCTACCAATTGAGTAAACGCATCACAGGACAATTGGATTTTTCGCAAGCCCGGGCCCCTCAACTTCAAAAGCACGTCCGTCACCAGAGGCGGGAGTGCCTTGATCAATTCGTCTCTGACATGCTCAAAAAAACACTGCCCACGCGACCAGAGGGGTCAATTGATTACGCCCTGGATGGAACAGGTATTTGGGCTTCCGAAAAAGGGAAAGCTCGCAGGAAGAAAGATCTGCTTCTTGAACTCTGCCACGAAGAATTGATGGATGCGAACGATTCGATCAAGCCTAATGTACTGCTCTCTGAATCCTTAGAGTTGGACGAAGAAAATCCCAAAGCTCCAATTAAGTCAGGGCGGGGCTGTCGCGGAGCTAGTGATGCCCGCTGGGGTTATAAGACGTCAAAGAATGGTGAATCCGAAAAATATTTCGGGTATGACATCGAGACGATGACTCGCGTGCCGAAGATTCGAACTCAGGACGGCGAGACTCGTTTGGAGCCTGCACTCATTGAAACTTTGGTGGTAATTCCAGCCTCTGTAAACATGGTCAACCCTTGCTTGAGAATGATCGATCGTCTAATTGGGAGAGGGAAGAAGGTTGGGAGTTTGCTCGTAGATCGACACTATAGTCATAAGAAATATGTCACCTGGGCCACTGAATTGATGAAGCGCGACATTGCACAAGTGATCGATTTGCGCGAAGACGATCAAGGTTTTAGAGACTGGTCTGGCATGAAAATTGCTGCCAGTTGGGCACACTGTCCCTCCACTCCAAATCGCCTAGGTGAGATAGTGACCCTGGGTCCAAAGCCGACCGAAGAGGCCAGAGACTTATTCATAGCTAAAATCCAGGAGCGGCAGGCGTACGCTGCTCAAAGGATTTCTCCTCTGTCTGCCGACGGGAAAATCCGCTTCTCTTGCCCAGCACGTAATGGAACGATTGGCTGTCCCCTTCGCGAAGGCACTGTAGCCACCGCGATTACTTTCGGACTACCTGTGGTGGACAACCCCCCAGGCGAAGTTGGTAGACCGGCAATTTGTACCCAGGAAACAGTTCAGCTTCGAGTCGAATCGGAAGCTGAGCAAATATCGATGAAATTGAACCAAAAACATTATTGGGGAAGCCAGGCATGGAGACTTTCCTATAATCGACGCACTTACGTGGAAGGCACCTTTGGCGTATTTAAGAGCACTACGGCCACTGGTCATGATCGAGGCACCCACCAATTTCAAGGTCTTCCACTCGTGACAATTGCTGTCGCAGTCTCGGCGGCAGTGACGAATTTGAGACTTCTGCGTAAGTGGAATGCTGAGACGGGACTAGGAGATCCACTTGATCCATTGCTCGCTCCAGACCCTGAATTCCATGGCTTACAAGAGTTGTCGTTGGAAGGCGCGCGGGCGATAGATCAAGAGTTCCTGGTTCGCAAATAATTCTCGTGACTTATCGAAAAAGCCCGAATGCTTCGAATCAAGCTTCGGGCTTTTGCATTTGCACTAATAGTTGGGGAGTAGCGATCGTGGAATTGAGTAGTTTTATTCGCTACTCATTTCCATTTCTTTCGCTACTCCCCCTTCGTGGAGGTGCCGGGAATCGAACCCGGGTCCTCTAGTACTGACACAGAGCTTCTACGGGCGTAGTCCGCTAAACGTCTTCTCAGTCCTGACTCTCACGCGAACATGTAGTCAACGAACTCATTTGCAGTTAATTTCCCCGAATGCACCTGCAACATTGCATCTAGGTAAGCCCTCTAGCGACGCTAGGTTCCGAGTCGAAGGCGCACTCGGTCTAACGGATTTCTATCGCTTAAGCAGCGAGGGAGAAATCAGCGGCAGTTGTACTGGCGCTTATAGTTTTGCCAGGGTTATTGGTTAACGAGATCATCCCGGCTTCCTCGGCCCGCTTCCTCTGCCCCAACATCTAAAGTCGAGACCGTTCACCCCCAGGGGTTAGGTTGCATTCCAATTGTATGCCACTTCTCTAAAGCCAAGGAACCAATTAATTTCGCCCTTAGGTATGAGGGTAAGTTT
>Ga0214246_1000314_pt1 | contig 13515 bp, 19 predicted proteins | sample TroBogypolimnion_41_FD_153084 | JGI IMG/M metagenome (GOLD analysis project Ga0214246, IMG submission 153084) | Freshwater microbial communities from Trout Bog Lake, WI - 29MAY2009 hypolimnion | ecosystem: Environmental > Aquatic > Freshwater > Lake > Hypolimnion/Profundal zone | place: Trout...
TGTTGAATTAGACAAATAGCTATTTGGGAATGTTGCACCTAATGCGTTAATAGTAATGGTGTTGTTACCATTTAACGTCATTGCGTCTGTTGTTGAATTATTTCCTACAAAGTGAACAGCATTATTAGTAATAGTACCAATAACTAAATCTACGTTTCCTGAATAAGCGTAAACAACATTAGAGTTGTAAAACCTTCCTGTTCCAGAATAAGTGCTAGATGTAATTCCAAAGTCACCGTAAGCAGTACCAGTATCATTGACAATTGTAAAGTCAGTAGACGCTTGATTAGCATTACTAAGGTTTTGTGCAACTATCTGTACGTAACTGTTAACACTTGAGGCATAAGAAGCAACAACACCTGTGTCTGAATAAGATAAATTGCCATAAGAAAATACGCCAATATTTGAACTTGATAATATATTTCCTGTGCCAACAAAAGAATTGGCTGTGACCGTGTTATCACTAATTGTTCCGCCTGTAATAGTGACATTACCAAGTGTCAAGTTACCTATAGTTGTTGCAGTGCTACCTAGAGATATTGTTGTATTACCAATAGTAACAGCACTATTTTGTAATTGTGCGTTAGTAACGCCAGAGAGAGTACCGCCTAGTGTGAGGTTACCAGACGTTGTGACGTTACCTGTGAGCGTAATACCGTTGACAGTACCATTACCCTGTACTTGCGTTACAGTTCCGTTGGTTACAGTTCCAGTGATTACAGCTACAGTTTTTAACATCAGTCACCATCCCCTGGAGTTATATAAATAGTTGCCGTACTTGTTGTTGCATTTGCAGAAAAGTAAGCATTAGGTACAAACGTAATTATTTCGTCTGTCCCTGGTAGTAATGGCAAACAATTGTTTTGTGTAGACGTAGGAACTACAGCACCAGAGGTAGCCTGTGCAGAGGTCTGACCATAGCCAAGAATAACCACAACAGCACCGCTATTGATAACCCTGTACTGATTACCACCAAGCGTACTAGACGTTACTTGTACAGGCGTAGTAGCAGTAGTAGTTGCAGATATAACTACTGTGTTACCGCAAGGAGAGAATGGTGCTGATACTGACATTATTGCTCCGTAAACTTAAGTAACACAACAACAACCGCTATTACTACACCCGCAATCATTTGATGGATAGGAGTTAGGGATAGCTCCATGACGAAACCTTGCAATACTGAGAGTATGGCAATAACGAGCGCCCACTGTACCTGTTTTAATTTTAGGGTTGTGATTAGTGTGTTCATAATTGTTTAGATAAATTTGGATTTACAACAATTTCGCCATTTTGCAAAATGTATTCACTATTAATTAATTGGTCATATTGAACATCTGTTAAAAGAATTGCTCCAGATGGTAAATCATAAGAATCTTCTCTTATTTCAGTTACACCATCTGTGCGTACTATTGCATATTTCATTATCTAACCCTCCTTGCTCTAATAGTTCCACCTGCTTGCAATGTTGAAACAGTAAATCCAGCTTGTGTAACCAAATAAACAGTTGTTGTTGAACTTAATGAAATTCTTGCCATTGGAGATAATAAAGTGAATGCAGTTGCTCCAAATACTGTTCCTGCAGCAGTAGGAGATACCATATTACTTGCAGCAGCAGAACTTGTTGCTAATGTTGCAGAAGTTGTGCTTACTGTTGAATACCAGTAAGTCATGTTTGTTGTTGCACCTACGTTATATTGCACGTTGGCTTGAACATCCCAGTCTCCTGCTGTTAATGATATAGATGTTACGTTTGTTGCGGTATTTGTTGTTAATGAAACAGAAGTATTTACTACTGTACTAACTATATATTCGCCAACAACTCCTGTGGTAGCATTATCATTAGTTGTAGTACCAGTAATACCTTGACCTGACACACCAAAAGCAAGACTACCACTATTATTTAGTGTCATTGCAGTTAAAAATGAAACAACATTTCCTGCTGTTCCTGATGGGGCTGTGTACCAAACATGAGAGCCAAGTTGTTGGCTATAACGGGTTGCCCCCAATGAGTTGATGTAGTTGTAGGTCGAAGCACCGCTTGCATAAGCGTTGTTCAAAACCTCGGCACGACCATTACTGTTGTCAGCCAAAAACGCGGCATAGCCCATTTGAAGGGCTTTGAAGTTGGTATTCCAAGCACTAGGAGTAGTTCCTAATCCTAAGTTACCGTTGGAGTCTAGTGCAAATACAGATGGATTTGCCACCGCTACGTTACTGCTATTGATGTAAACCACCCCGTTAGCAGTACCACCAGACAATCCGCTTATAGTTGCATTTACAAGAGTAACGTTACCAAAAGAAGTAACTGTATTACCAAGACCAACAGATGTGTTTCCAATAGTTACGGGCGTATTAAAGTCCGCATCCAATTGTGACAAAGGAATAGACGTTGTTGCCGAAGCAAAGACATAGGGTACACCAGCCATTTTAGAACCTCACTCTTAGTTCATGTTCAAATTCAAACGTATTTACCACAAAACCAGCATTATTGGAAGTCATGGTGAGTCCCAAATACTTTCCGTACTGCTTGGCATCCGATTTGTACAAGTAATATCCGATAGATAGCAACCACTGCACAACTGCACTGCTATTATTTACCCACGATATTACCTGATTATTGTTATTTATCCAAGATACCCCAGCGTCTGCCAGAGTAACCACAGGACTACTTCCTGTCTCAGAATCCACACTCACATTAAACGTACCCGCCTGCGTCAAAGTAGCTTCAACCGCAAACTTTAACGCCTGTTTTGTTCGTATAGGGTCACCCATATCCTGTAAAGCAGTCTGTATGTAACTGCTAATACTATTGGTCGTATTTGAATACAACTGATATAAATTGTTGGTGTTATCTATACCATAAAGGTTAATTTTACCTGCCAGGGGCGCAGATGTTATATAGGAAAGCGCATTTCCCTGACTTGTAACAAACCATTTTTTTTCAAAAAATATGCACTGGATGTACCGAGAACCACTTGGACCTATTGGGAAAGTGCTATTGACGTAGAAATTGAATACGGCACACAAAATGTTATTAATTAACACCTGTCCACCCGTTACAGGTCTTGTAAAGTCAATATAAGGAAAAATACCGTCTAAAGGGTCTGATATTTTGGTGGTTGTAGAACCTACAAGCGCATAAATACCGTAGTCGTTCATAAAGAGCACGCTACGGAAGTACGGGAATATAGCGTACAACCGTTTAGAACCTATAGAAGCAGATACGTTAGTATTAGTAAATACAGTTGCACCCGTATTTGTTACCTGTAAATTACTAAATACGTTGATACTGTCTTCACCAAAGATGTACAAGAAGTTATTAGCCGATAGCAGGGCAGTAATGTTGCTATCTAGTGTTGAATCTGTAAGTGTCAGTGCTACAGCAGACACAGATGTAAAGTCTGTAGGAGAAACAGAGCTAGAAGCATAAACTGTACGACCCTGCGCCACCCAAACACGCCCTGAAAACGTTGCTACATCTACTATAGGGTTTGTACTTACTACTGCTTGTATAACTGCACCGCTACCTGTTCCACCAACAACTGCAACAGATGGAGCAGAGGTGTACCCAGTTCCTCTGTTGGTCATAATTACTTCTGCCACTGTATTTCCGCTAATTACAGCCACCGCATTTGCCCCTGTACCGCCTCCACCAGAGATGGTTACCGCCAAATTACCGTAAGCACCGTACCCAGTACCCCCGTTTACCACGTAAATAGACACTGTACCTGTTGCAAATGTAGTTACTTCCGCAATTGCAGCAGCGTTAGACCCACCACCACCAGAGAAAGTAACAGTAGCATTGGCATACCCGCTACCTGCATTTGTAAGCGTAATGCTATTAACAATACCGCTAGATAACGTTGCAGTGGCGTTTGCGCCAGCTCCATTACCACCTGTGATTGTGACCGCAGGAGCAGTTAAGTAACCAGACCCAGGGTTTGTAACCGTAATTGCAACCACATTACCACTTTGTATAGTAGCGTATGCAACAGCAGTAACACCACCTGATACTTGGGGCGCACCTATAGTAACTGTAGGAACTGCCGTGTAGCCAGAGCCTACATTACCCACAACTATGCTTTGTACGCCTCCTGCACCCGTTGTAATTGTTGCTACAGCCGTTGCTTGCACACCATTGGCGTTGTTAGGGGCAGATATAGTTACGGTTGGTGATGCCGTGTAGTTTTGACCTGGGTTTGTAATGCCAATTAAGCTCACAGAACCTACAGAAATTAGACTTGTACCGTTCCAGTCAAACAAACCTTTGTTGGGGTCACCTATAAACAAGTCTGTATTTTGATACTGAGCTGTGGTGACGTTAGAGCTAGATAACGTACCCGCAGTAGCAACAGTAACTAAACTCCTGGTGCTTAGGTTGTACGCTTCCATGCTTCCGTCTGATTCAGACGCTACAACGTACTGACCATTGATGTTTGCGTTGGTTAGAGAAACAACAGAGTTGGTAAAAACAACGTTATTTCCTCCAATATTTTTAACATTATCAGGTCCAGAAACAATTTTAAGGTTGCCTGGTCCTATTGGCATTGCATTTTCTAGCCAATAAAACTCATCCTTATCAATAGCTGTGCGGTTAGCCTTGGTATCTACACCTTTAAAGTTTTTAATTACCGCATAGCTTTTCTTTTGCTCTGCTGATGCCATTCTTAACCTCCACTACTGTAGGGGTTGGGGATTCTTCTTGTGTAAGTAGAATTAAGAATGTTCAATACTTTTTTATTGTATTGTTGCTGGTATATCTCGGCTTCACCGTAAGATTGCTCGTAAAACTTAGCTTTGTAGGCTGCGTAATACTGCACTGCGGTACTCCAGGGGTCAAGAATAGTATCTTGCACATCAGGCGTACCTATAGACAAAGGTTGTGGCAATATAACGGTGTCTAATTCAATGTAGTAAGACTGGTCTGGGACTGGGGCAATGTATATTTGTTGTTGACCGTAGACGGAAAAACAAATTGGTCTGCCAATGTAATTCTGCCAATAACGGAGTTGGGAAGTGAAATCAGACCACGGCAAGTAGCGCATAGGGATGCGACTATTACCCCAGTAAAGATTAATGTTGAGAATGTCAACCGTATTAATTCCGTTAGGTAACGCTTGAAAAGGAATAATCTCTGCATTTTGAACATATAACAAAGTTGCCGTACCATCCGCAAATGTGGTGGTAGGGGGAAAGATGTTTGTACCTGTTGGATACGCTGGTGCAGCAGTGCCAGATGTACCGCTTGTTTGATACTGATAAATGTAAATGTTGCTGAACACATACTGACCTGCGGTAACGGCTGTACTTGCCACCCAAGGTGTAGCAGGTGTTGTATTTGTGTTTGTGCTTAGGTAGGGATTAGAAGATGCTATAGGAGTAGATGTGTTTTGAACTGTACGCAAACACCCCGTATCCCTGACTAATTGTGAACGAGACTCGTTAATGTATCCTGTTAACTGAGCTTGAGTCCAAAAATTATTGTTGGCATCATGCAGCAAATATTCAACTTGTGTGAGATAGTTGTTGAGCGTTGGCATGAAACATCCATAGTTAAGCTACCCGCTTTTGGAAGGATTTTCCCCCCACGCCTTTCTCAAGACGCAAGGGTACTACGCCTACAGCCGAGGGTAACGAGCTGTCTTTTATAGGCTTCTCAGTTGTTATCTCAAACTGGTCTAGCTTTTTTAAACTTTCTTCTAGTTCTGCATGAGTTTGAATCCAACCATGTCGAACCAAAATGTGTTCTCTATCTTTAAGCGTGTAACCAAATAACTGCACAGCTCCAGCAAGAGGAATCTCTACAGATACGTTCTTTACAAACTCATAGACAACACCGTCATAACCTATGGTTAATTCAATGTTGCCACGATTGGTTACAAATACCTTATCCATTAGAAACTAACAACATCACCATAAATTACGATGTTAACCAAGTTAGAGTTACCACTAGCTGTGTTAATGTTTACGTATAGTGCTTGTGTTGTTGCCCCTGAAACTACCGTATTTGCCCCGTATGCCCCTGCAATCGTCAAATCTTGATACTTACCAGAAGAAGTCAAGTTAGACAAAACTACGTTGGCTACTACTGCATTAGAGATGTTGCCATCACTGGATGTTGTAATAGATACGTTAGCAGAAGATACACTGCCCTGTGGATTGTTCACAGTAATTCTGCGAAGAATAACAGAGCCAGAAGAGTTAGCAGATGCACCTACAGTCAAACCACCTGACAACAAAGGAATGGTGATAACACCAGACCCTGTTGTAGCTAAGTTTGCTTGAGGAGCATAGCCAATACGACCATTCCCAAACGAATCCAGGTAATACTGACTGACTGAATCGGGATTAGCCATGTGTCCTCCTTAGACGTTGTTATATGTACCACTAACGTTCTGACCACCTTCAACTGTCAAAACTTGAACAGTAGTGTTGTAACCAGAAGAGTTAATAAATACGTTAACACCGTCAGAGACAACCACACCACCTGTATTGTTTCCAATAAAAGGTCCAACAGCAGAAATGTTTCCTGTTGTTAAGTTGGTTGCAGAGGTCATGTTGATGGTCACGTTAGCAGTAGGAGGTACTAAGTACACACCTGCTGGGATAACGTTACCTGTAGTGGTTGCAGAAATGTTTGCAAACGTAAAATACGCACCAGGCGTGTTTGCCGTTGCATTTGCAAGGATAATTTTATTGAGTGCTAATGCCATTTGTCATTACTCCTTACAGTGAGAGGTAGTTGTAGTTGGTAACTTTTGACATTGCCTTGGGCTTTACAGACACCAACTCAGCAATCATAAGAACCGCACCTACGTAACCAATTTGCCAGTTAGGTAATGTGGACTCAAATCCTGTGAACACAAATGAACCTTGCTCGTGAATGTACAAGCTCAAGTAGTTGGTGTTCAGGAAGTACACAGTACCTTCTGGGCAATATGGGTCTGGATAAATTGGAACGCCCGCAACCATCAACGCTCTGAACGCTGCTTGAGGACCGTTGTTGTCACTGTCAAAGCCTGAGCCAGGAGTGATAACGTATTGCTCTTGACCAACAAAGTCTTGAGCTAAGAGTGTCCATGTGCCAAATCCGCAAACACCAAAAGAAGGCATTTCTGCACCCCTTTTAACTGTTCCAGAGATGTACTGAAGAATGTTTTGTCTTGTTGGGTTTACGTTACCTGCGTTGTAAACCTTAGACTGCCACCATGTGTAGGTGCTACGGTTGATGTTACCGTAAGTAGTCTGGTATGTTGCACCACCTGTACCGTCATCCACCGCTGCGGGGAGTCCAATAAATTGTTGGTTGTTTGTCGTGTTGTTATACAAGGCTGTTGCCATTGCATCCATCATCACGTTGGTTGCGTCATTCATACGTGCTTCAATCAATGGAATGATTGCAGCGTCTTGTTGAGCAACGCCTTCCATACCGAGGAACGGCACGGGAGAAATCATCAACTTGAGGTCAAACTCAGCGTTGTAAGCACCTTGTTGTACTGACGGCTGGGCAAAAGAGCCAGAGTAGTCAGACCACTGTGCGTTAACAAACTGTGCACCTTGGACGGGCACGGTTACTGAAGATACACCACCTGATGCTTGTTGACTGTTTGCAATCAACGCTGCCATCAAAGGCGTACTGTTGTATAACTGCACAACCAGTTTGGGAATAAACGCTCTACGGGTTACATACGTAAGTTCCGTAAATTGTGAACTACCTGTCTGGGGCAGAATTCCACCACCTATAGCCATATTAGCTCCTTAAAGATGGGCATCTCTGCCCTGACAAATTTACTACCCTCTTTTACAAACCGATTGGACGTTGTGGTTTACGCAGGTCTGCGAAAGCCTTCACCGCCTCTTGCTGCGCTGCCCCTCTTGGGTCTTTCCAGAATTTGCCAAGGTCAAACTGGCGAACTGCGGAAGGGTTGTACCCAGTAGGAGTAGGCTTTGCAGCCTGTCTCATGTACTCAAAATACTCGGCAGCAGTGTCGTGACTTGGAATCTGCTTTTCAAGCATGAGTTTTTCAATTTCTGGAATATCTTCTTTTCTAATATTTTTATTAGTAATCAGATTGTTCCTGCGTTTTTCTAATTCAGACTGAGCATCTCTTTCTCTGAGTTTAGACTCTAAGGCTTGTACTCTTGCATCAGACGCAGTGATTGCTCTGTTGGTGTATTCCTCAATGTCCAGCTCAGGAATAGGCATCCCAGGCTTAATTTTTTTAGTCATCCGCAAAAAATCTTTGCGAGTGTCTGGATTTTCAGCAAGCGTTTGAGCCAGACTAGCTAACTCATCTCGTGCTTCAAGTGAAAGATTTTCTAAAGACATTTTGTTACCCTCTTACCGTTAAATATTCCAAGTTGCACCACGTTTAACATATCCGATATTTGCATGAGACACGTTAAACATAACACCCAATTTACGATGTGACAAATTAGATTCACGAATGAATTTTACTTGTTCTTCCGTTAATTTAGATTTACCGCACTTTTCGCCTCTTGCAGACCTATTTTTTGCAACCATGTCAGCAGAATTTTCTGCGTGAGTAGCCAAAAATAAATGAGCAGGATTTACACAAAGTCTGTTGTCGCAAATATGAGCAACTAATTTGTCTTTTGGTATTTCACCAATAAATGCTTCATAAGATGTTCTGTGTGCGGATGCAATTTTCTTTTTATCTGAATAACATAAACCATAACCAACATTTGAAACGCCACCCTTCCAAACCCAACAACCGTTATCGGCTATTGGGTCAGAGTGTTTTAAGATTCTTTGCTGGTCGTTCATTTTCAGATAACTTTTTTACCGTCACCTGGCTTCTCAACTCTCATACCGCCAAAAGCAGCTTTAGTTGCGCCAGTCAAACCGCCAAACTGGGAATAACGTGGAGTGTTAATCACAACGCCATTCTTTTGGTTGTTGTCTGTAGGTCTACGTGGTTGAGAATTACCTCTTGGTTTAAATAAATCCATGATTTTTCCTTACATTGGGGGTGGGGGAAGCCCTGGCATACCACCAGGAGGGGGAGGCATACCACCACCAGGTGCTGGAGGTGGAGGAGGCATACCACCAGGAGGTGACATACCAGGTATAGGTGAACCAGCCATAGCTTTTCCTTCTGGAGTGCCACCACCAGCTTGCGGTAGTGTTTGCAACATCTGAAGAATTTCTGACTGTTGTAATTCGTTTGTTTTGTTCTTACGTGCACCAAGAATCTTGTTGATTGCACCGATAGCTGCGAGTGCTGCTTTGCCTTCTTCAGAATCAGAACCTAACGCAGGTAAAGATTGCTCTAGTAAATCTTGAGCCATACCTAAATTTATTTTTGCAGCCTCCTTAGAACCCATCTTAGGTTCAGGAGTTGACATTGGAGAACCCATAGGAGGTACTTCAGCATCAGACATATTAGCACCTGGAGGAGGCGCATCCTGTGCACCAGGCATAGGCGTTCCAGCAGAACGACTGCCTTTCATTAACTCCATTAACTTATCTGACGGGACACTCATATTTTCTCCTTGCCTAGTTTGTAACCACTTACAAACCATTTGTCAATAGGGTGGCAGTATTTTACGACATACTGCCAATGTCGGCATAATTACTTACGCTTATGTTTGCGTGAACCACGTTTCATGGGAAGCTCCTTAAACAAACAATTTCTCATTAAGGGGAGAAACCATACCCTATTCTCTTTCAAGAATTACCGTCTGGTCTTGCGACCTCTTTTACCATATCTGTGCATCATGATGTCATTCCTTAATTAAGTTCTGGCGTAGTTGCGTTGCGTTCTACCGCCAGATGAGTTTTTAACACCCGTTGTTCTTTGTGTCAAGCCTGGTCCTGATGTTTGTTTACGCAATGTGTCCGTGCTCATCCGTGGCTGGTCTGCCTTGGGGCTAACTCTTGCTCCACCTACGTTTTGTGTTGCCATCATCCGACCTTCTTAAGTTCAGGTTTGCCTTGTTCTTTACTAGGAGGTTTAGGCGGTTGTGAGGCTTGTTTTTCCTCCATTTTCTTCAACCGTTCTATCAACTCTTCTTTCATGGGTGGCTCTATTAAATCAAGTAATGATTTTTTGTCAATAACCCCAGCCTTAAGAAGGTTAAACGCAAGCGTCCTTGTGTCTTCCGTAAAGATGGGTGAGTTAGAGTGTCCGTCCACTTTAACCGTAAATTCTTTGGTGAACTGTTCGGCAATGAAAGGTACACCGTGCGTGTCTTTGAAGTGCGTATCATCATAAATTTGCATAGCCTTTAAGTACAAGGTTGCTAACTTCTCTAACGAATCCTCAATAATTAGTGCCCGTTTTTTTACTCGTGACGAACCCAGACGGGCTAACTGAGAGGCATGACCTGCTGACCTGACACCTGCCTCACCTTTACCCTGTAGTACGTTACCCACCCCTGATGCTTCCTCAAACATTGCATCTATCTCACGCAGCTCTGTGAAGAGGTCTGGTGGCATAGTGGGTGCTAACTTCTCTACTTTGGCGTTGGGCATATCAGTAGATAAAAGACCTCCAGCTCGGTTCAAGGCGAAATTCTTTTCGTCCAAGATTCCCGTAAATCCTATTAGGGCGGTTGGAGGTGAAACTTGCTTTGATAACAGGTCCAAGATTTCGGTCATGCGCCTGTTACGCAACTGCTGCAAGTAGATTAATCGTTGTACTTCACTACCACCCCAGTAGTAGTCGTACAGTGGGTTGGGACATATCTGGATGAACGGGAGTTCACCTTTGATAAACATTTCTTCACCTGGACGCTCATAAATAATTACGTCTGGGTCTGCTTTTGTGACCACTCTGTAGTCTGCAATGTCGTCACACCATATCCACAACTCAGTCATCTCAACCGTGTCTTCTGCAACCTCTGCCTTGTAGCGGTTACCACCAGCAAGGTCTAGGTTTACGTTACCGTAGATAGTGGGGTTAGACTGAGAAATAATAATGCGCTCTAGACCGTTGGCTATCTCGGTCCTCTCGTGAGGCATAGAATTTATTTTTTGAAGTATCTTGTCTCTGTTGGGATGCTTGTACAAACGAGCATACAACTCAGACTTGGTGATGTAATACTTGTGAATGATTGCTTCTTGTCTATCCGTGTACGTGATGTCCTCACGCAGTACACCCACCGTACCAGGCTCAACCATGTACGGATGGATACCGTTGTTTATGAGGAGTTTGACGTAAGTTGTGCCGTAGACAAGTGCCCAAGTAGTACCCGTAGAAAATACTTGGTCAGCGTTGCTATTTAGCCACTCGTTGTTGAGAGCTTTTGTGAGGACTGGAATCTTGGTGTGCTCACCTTCGGGCACAGACGCACCCAGGTTAATACTAAATCTTGTTGTCTCAGCAGAGTACAAGAAGGAAGTAACTTGGTCTAGGTGCGGAAATATTTTGTTGTAGAGTGCAGGAGCTTCATCAGGTCCGTTACCAAAGAGATACCAGTTACGTAAAGAGGCGTAATCTACTTTACGAGAGGCAAGGGAGACTTCGCATTTATAGATGATGTCATTAAAGAACTCATCTCTATCTAGCATCCCTTTTGGTATTTTCATGGTTACTCCGAACTTGAATTAATCTTAAGTCCCTCATGGTCAACCTGACTCCCTGCACCAGGTCTGGGTGGTACAAATTGTCCTACACTTTTGGGTAAAACGCTAACGGCTTCGTCAGCAACGGGTTTAAACTGCCCACCCATGACGGATTTGAGGTTGATATTACCACCATTACCCCAGTTTACGCCACTCAGACGTTGCTTAATCATTTCTTCCTCTTGACGCTTCTGATTTTTAGCCATAGCAGCTCCAGCTTCCTCAAAAGCCTTGTCAGATAGTTTATTTTTGCGTTTTAAGTACCCAGTTTGGTGTTCACCAGCCTTTGTAGACTTAATATCGGTCATATCAAACTCTAAAGCCAGTTGTTTAAGGTTTTTATCGTTTTTCTTAGTGTTTTCGGACTTTATGCCCACTGGTTGCAAGAAAATAACAGATAAATCCCCTTGACAGAACTTTATAGGGCATTTTGCCTCCCTAGATTCAAATACACCGTGTTCTGTACACATATAGTCTTTAAGCACTGCCATATCACCCCCTTTTTCAAGTTTTTAACAAAATATTGTCGAAATTTGCGTAATCATGCCTATTTAGAGGCTTGTTTTGTACTTTAAACCCCGTGTTGGTCATTACTAACTTACTCATTGGCATTACAGCAGGAACTGGTTCTTTCCTGTAATCAGGATAAGTCTCGTTGGTATGTTTCTTCATTACCCGCAACCGCCCTTCCTTCCAATGCATATAGGCTCTGTTAAGCCCACGCTGGACAAATTCAGTCATGGGTAGTTTGTTTTCTTTGATGATGTACATGAACAAACGGTCAGATATGCCCGCTATCTCACAGAAATTCTTAATAGAGATACCCCTGTCCTTGTCATCAAGGAACAGTTTGAGTTCTTTCTTAAGAGTTTTCTTATCTAGAAGCAACATCTTTACCTCCGTACACGCCTATCATCTTTAAATAATTGCTTACGTTCTTGCCGACTGCCAGTTGTTCAGGGGTGTACTCATCTTGTTTGAGTGACATTTCTTTTGACAGACGCATACCTATCAATCTAGGTTGTACTTGTTCTGCCCACGCAATCGTAGCCAAGGCAGCAGCTATCACACGGTCATCCTTACCTCTACCAGGTGCACCTATGAACCCGTTTTCACGGACGATGCCTTTCATTTCTTCCAGCAAGTCCATACTGAAAATGCCCATCATGCCACGCTCAAAGTAATCCTTCATGTAGGAGAGCATACGTTCTTTAGATGATGAGGTGGTTAGGAAGCCTATGGAGTTGGAGAGTCCACCCATTGTGTCGTTGCGCCTCCAAATGTAGTTTTGCATACTACCGAGTACGTCCATCATGTCGGTTGCCATCTTGCCTTGCATGGCAGAGGCTAGACGTTTTAGGTTTCTGAGTTCGTTGATGACTGCTTGTCCTGGTCCGTTAACTTCGAGGTTAAGAGTCGAGTTTTTGTATGCTCCAGCAATGTGAGCAATGACCCAAGCGAACTGGTAAGTGTTAAGCTCCGATGTGGCGAATTCAGCAACTTGGTCAAGTCCGTCTGCATAGACTCGATAGACTTGTATGCAAAATCTGTCAGCCCAATCTGAGCTGCCGTAAGCTGGGTCTGCTCCAATAACGTAGTAGGCGGTATCAACGGGTTGTTGCCATACCCGTAACGTTGCCAAACGGTCTGAGGACGGTAAGCACTCTGTGTCTTGAAAGAGTTGCCCAAAGGCGTATCTGTAACATTCGTAGTCAAGGGTTTTGGCGTGTTTTGCTGCATCTGTACACCTGCTATTAGAAAAGAAACTTGTACCTGTCATCACAAAAGCATAGTCTTCCGTTGGTGGGAACTCTTGGTACATCAGGGTTTCATCCTTGATACCCTCTGCCATCTTCCATCTCCACCAAGCCATCTGGCGTGAGTTTATCTCAACACCGTACATCTTTTTAATTTCTCTAACCCAT
>Ga0214246_1000317_pt1 | contig 13463 bp, 10 predicted proteins | sample TroBogypolimnion_41_FD_153084 | JGI IMG/M metagenome (GOLD analysis project Ga0214246, IMG submission 153084) | Freshwater microbial communities from Trout Bog Lake, WI - 29MAY2009 hypolimnion | ecosystem: Environmental > Aquatic > Freshwater > Lake > Hypolimnion/Profundal zone | place: Trout...
TAGCACAACAGCACCAACTGGACCAACTACAAACGGCACATATTGGCTAGACCTTGCAAGCACAACATGGGGAATATTCCAAAGCAATGGAAATATTAACCCAGCTTATGCATGGCAGTCACAAACACCACTTGTTATTGCAGACTCAACAAAGCTTCGCCGCTTTGTACAAGGGTTTGGCACAACACCAATTACATCCGGGTCTGCTAGTTGCATAACAATCTCGGGTAACTTGGTTATTAACAACGTTGCAGTTGCTATGCCTCTTGGTATTAGCATTTCGCAAGTGGCCAGCAACATCAACACAAGTGTGTCTCTGCAATTACTTGGCATTTCTGCTACAGTCTATATACGTCCAGGAAAATACAGCAAAACATCCAGTGCCTACGGCGATATATTTGATTTAAGAATAATCAGCGACGATTATACGCAACCAATTACACTAGCAGGGTCAACTCCCAGTGTGCTAACTAACCTTGGATTTACAGCTGATCCAGAAAATCATGTACATCCAGTAAGCGGTTACGGAATAGCTGGTAATTATGCAGTAAACACACTGGAAAATGCCGATGGGTTGTATTCAAACAGCATATTCCAGCAGATAACTATTACAAGCAGCTCAACAACTACAAATTGGTGGTTCCAGGTTGGAACAACAGAGATTGAAAATCCAGGATTTTCTTGGCAGGGCGCTGTTCCAACAGTGCTAACCGGCAATGTTCCAAATCCAACACTAGTAGCTGGCGAGCAGGCAACCATACAGATTGGCGCAGGATCTATACTAACGGTATCTGTCCCATCAGCTCCAAACAATACACTAGCCGGATTTGTAGGAGCAATTAATACCCAACTAAACAGTGGATCCGGTACAAATGCCGTTGCCTCGATAACAACACAAGGCGGGTTAAACTATCTAACAATTACTAACTACGACGCAACACAAATATATCTCAAAGACTTAAGTGATCAATACGGCGGCAGCACACCGTGGGAAGACTGCGGATTATCTCCTACAAACACATATTGGGGCAGCGTCACAGGCTCTATTAGCAATCCAACTTATGTGGCATCTACACTAGAAACACAATCTGCTTCTGTTGTAGCTCCTGGATCTGCATATCTAGTAGGTGACCCGCTAACAGTATCAGGCGGCACAGCCGCAACTGCAACCGTATTAACCGTAAGCAGCTTGCAAGTAGTTGGAGCTAATCCAAACGCACCTGGGTCGGGTTATCGTGTTAATGACACACTGACATTTGGCAGTAATGATGCTAACTATACTTCAACTGTTATTGTCACAGTTGATGCAATTAGCGGTGGCGGCGGCATTACAGGTGTTACAATTACGCAAGCCGGTCAATTTACAGGAGTTACTCCGCCTACCACAAATACATCAGCTTCTGCAACCAGTGGATCTGGTATCGGAGCAACAATTGATTTAACATGGGGCGTTAATACAGTTGCTGTAACAACTCCAGGAAGCTATACGGTATATCCAACTAACCCTGCATCAATAACTGGCGGCAACGGAGTTGGTGCAACATTTAATCTAGTATCAACATGGTTGCAAAGCACAAGCTTCAGCATAACACTACCAGGATTAACCCCGACCATAATTCATATACCTGCACTAACAGGAGTTGAATCAGCTGTAACGGTTGCTGACGTGGTAGCAGAGATCAACTCTGTTTATCCATCTGGTCCAATTGTAGCGTCAACTGTTAACAATCAGTTAATAATCACTAACAACAACGGCACTGCGTTTACTCTTGAAGATTTACGCGGTAGTCCGCTTGCAGCATCTGGTATTGCAGCAGGTGTAACATTTGCACGCACAATGGTATACCAAGGCTATTCACCATCGTTAACAGTGCCAGGCCAGTTGTCACAACTGGCTGCTAACAACGTATGGTTGAACACAACACCAGCAGGAATGGGTACAAATCTTGTTGTGAAAGAATATGTCAGCGGCGAATGGATAGTTCAAAACACTGTACCAAACACAGGCACAATACCTCTTTACAGCACTACATCAGCAGCAGATGCTGCGTTCGGTGGTCTAAAAGGCATTGGTAGCATATTTGGTCAGTACAACTACTACGGACTAAGTCCGGCAGTTGGTAATATTGTTTTACAGCGTTGGAACGGCTCTTCGTGGGAAGCACTAGACTATGTTCCAGGCTTGTTGGCACCAAATGGCCCGCCAGTAAACGGGACACTGTGGTACAACACTGCATTACAAGTGGATATTATGGTAAACAACGGTCAACAGTGGCTGGGTTATCGTAACTTGTATCCAGGAACTGATCCAAATGGCCCAATACTAAGTTCGGCACGGCCTGCTACACAAAGCACCGGCGCTGCACTAGTAGACTATGACATCTGGGTCAACACCGATGTAACACCATACCCTGCAATTTATCGTTACAACGCAATAACAGGCACCTGGACACAAATTGACAACACAAACCATGTTGACAGCGCTGGCATAATATTTGCTGATGCTCGTGCTACTGCAAACGGTCAAGTTTCCGGACAAACTGCTGAATCTGTAATGGTTCTAAGCAATTATGTTGACCCAGACGCTCCAGATCCTCTGCTGTATCCTCCATACATGCTGCTGTTCAACACACGTTACAGTACATACAATGTTAAACAATGGGTAGTAAACTATTTCCCACAAAATTACAATACTATCTATCCAACAGATGTATGGGTTACATTTAGTGGTAATGCGCCAGACGGTTCGCCGTACATGGGTCCTGCAGCACAGCGAGCAGTTGTTGTTAATGCTCTAAACGCAGCATTGGTTGATAGCACAGATGCCCGTGCATCTCAGAACTATTTTAACCTAATTTCAACACCTGGTTATCCAGAATGTATTGCAGAGATGGTTAACCTAAATGTGGATATTAACAATGTTGCGTTTGTAGTAGGTGACACGCCGTCAACTCTGTTGCCAACCGGAACAAGCATACAAAATTGGGCTACAAATGCTGCTAATGCTGCAACTGACAGCGATGTCGGACTTGTTACCCATAGCTCGTATCTAGGACTGTGGTATCCATGGGGCTTTACTCCAGATCTGCAAGGCAACAACGTAGTTGTGCCGCCGAGCTTGATTGCACTAACAACCATTGCCTACAGCGACTCTGTATCTTATCCTTGGTTTGCACCAGCAGGATTTAACAGAGGACTGGTAAGTTCTGTATCAAGTGTAGGGTATCTGACATCGGCTGGAAGTTATGTTCCAGTAACACTAAACCAAGGACAGCGTGATGTTCTGTACACAAATGACATAAATCCGATTGCATATATGCCAGGACGTGGACTAGTGGTATGGGGACAAAAGACTTTAGACCCTGTGCAAACAGCACTAAACAGAATTAACGTTGCTAGATTGGTAAACTATCTATCTTGGAACCTCAATAACCTTGCACAGCCATTCTTGTTTGAGCAAAACGATTCTACCACTCGTGCAAACGTAACAGCAGTGTTTATGTCGTATCTACAGACACTTGTAGGACTTCGTGCTCTTTATGACTTCTCGGTAATTTGTGATAGTAGCAACAATACTCCAGCTACAATTGATGCCAACCAGTTGTGGATAGATATTGCTATACAACCAGAAATTGCTATTGAATTCATTTACATACCTGTTAGAGTATTGGCAACTGGTACGCCGTTACCAAAAACTGGACAATAATATTGATACAAGATTAAGGGAGCACTTGCTCCCTTTTTCTTTGATTGAGTTTTCGGTGTCAACAGTTGACGAAGAACAGGCACTTGGTTTAACTGTTTCGTCATTGTCTACTAATATTGGTTTTATTTTGGCACAACTTTCAGACGAATCACAAACTTGCATATTTTGATGTGTCTACCAAAATAACAAATGCGAACATGTCTTTAAAAATCAAAAACATTTCGCAAATGATCTACGGACAAATTGGTCATGCTTGATATTATAGTGTCAGACACTAACTATACAGCGTTTTTGGCGAAAATTTATAAAATAATGACATAAAATCAACAAGTTACTATTCTCTAACGTAGTGTTTTGCCTGCAGTTAATTCTACTGCAAAGTTGCCTAACCCCGTGTAAAATCCTCCGCAAAATATGGTACGATTTTTAAAATTGCGATCTGGAATAAATAAGTTAACAAACACGGAGGTTATATTATGGCTACCCCAGTCCCACCAGTAAACTTAAATGCACCGACTGTAAATCGCTATGGCGTACCAATGCCAAACGATTTTGGCATTGGTATCCTTATGCCAAAGCTAAAGCATCGCTTTAGACTACGAACATATGGGTTTGGCGTCGGTGCAACACAAAATACATTTACACAGCAAGTTGTAACCTCAGGTCGTCCAAATATACAGTTTAACAACACACCGCTGCATAGCTATAACAACATTACATATATTGCACAAAAGCCTGAATGGCAAACTATTGAAATCACTCTACGTGACGATATAACTAACTGGATTACCTCTATGGTAAGTGCTCAACTACAAAAACAGATGAACCATTATACACAGTCAGCTGCTGCTGCAGGTGTTAATTACAAGTTCTCAATGAATATTGATACACTTGATGGTACTGTTAAAGGAACCAATGATTCTGTATTAGAAAGCTGGTATCTAGAAGGATGCTATCTTGAACAAGTTGCTTATGACTCGCTAGATTACAGCAGTTCTGATGCTGTTATGATTACATTAACTGTGCGCTATGACAATGCCACACAAGGCGATGAAGAAAAACTATCATATCCCAGCAACTTTACAGGAGCTAACGATTCAAGCGGCAACGCCGGGGGCTAACATTCTATAATAATCTCCGTAAATAAAAACGGCACGCGAGCGCCGTTTTTATTGGATAAATACCTGTATGGTTCAAAGTAATCCTACATTTTTCTTACGTTCGCCGCGAACTGCTTCGCGGGCATTTGGTACCGGAAGTCCCGGACAACCGATGTCTGCAGTACCGCGTACAAAGTTTGAATTTTACGTTCAATTTGTGTTAAGTAGCGGAGCTAACAGCATGCTGGCTAATGCAAATCTCAATACATACGAAGGAAATAGAGGACTGACATTTAAAGTAAAAACAGCTGATAAACCAAAGATAAATTTAGTAACAGAAGACTTAAATCAGTACAACAAAAAAGTTATTGCATACAAAAAGATAGAATATCAAGAAACATCCATCTCACTGTATGACACTGTTGATAACAGCCCATTGGCAACATGGGTAGACTACTTTACATATTACTTTGCTGACAGCCGTAGACACTGGTCTAACTCACAATCGGATTATCTGCAGTCTCCTGTAGAATCTAAATTTAATTTAGGAGCAGGATGGGGATTTCTTCCATTGTTAGATGCACAAACAAACTTTTTTGATGCAATAGCTGTATATGCATTGTTTGGAAACACTTATACTGCGTTTAGATATATAAATCCAAAAATTACATCAATTGATTGGGGCTCCAGAGATTACAGTTCTAGTGATCCAGAAGATGTAAACATAAGTTTCAAATATGAAGCTATAGACTACTTTGCGTTTGCACAGCCGTTTAGTGGTAGTAATCCTACTCCCGATGGTGTAATGCCTAATTTTGGGTTTGATAATGCACTAGACGATATAAACTACCCAGTTGGTACGCAAACTATGCAGATTGCTGCTATTCCGCGGTTATTTGGAATAAATGCTGCGCAAACCCAATCGATGGCCAATGCTGCTCAACAAGTACCTGTGGTACCGTCTAACAATGTGTCAAACCCCAATAATACCATTACTCCGGAAGCCAGCGCATCTGCTGCCGCTGCCGCCGCTTCGGCAGCCAGCGCATCTATTAGTTCAGCACCGGGCGCCTCGGCTCCTATACCGGTGGCGGTTAATTCATCGCTGTCAACGACTGTAAACTACGGAACAGGATCGCCTGTAATAGTTGCTACAAACACATTTGCAAGTCAAACAATCACACAACAAATAGGTCAACAAAGCGGACAAATTGCTATTACATCCGTAGGCGGAGGCAGGCAATATACCAACACGCTAACAGGACAGCCGTTAAACCTCCCGCCAGTTTCTTCAACATTACTTAACAATCCAATACAAAGTGGTAATCCTGCTATTTCTGCACAAGCGTTGGCGTTGGCACAAGGATATTACGGCCCAAGTGTTCCTCAATCTCTTGTTCAAAGTATTGCATCTGTGGCAGCCTACATGGCAGCTACACAAGGAATACCAATTGGAAGCCTGTTGTCACCAAACGGTGTGAGCGATACTTTTATTAACGCATACAACAAATTATCGCCGCCGGGCAGCAGCATTGGCATTGTTGCAGTACAACCTCCGCTGTGGCCTAGTAACCCAGCGTTACGTGGCTCGCTGGCAGCAGCATTTACGGATCCGGCATGACAAAATATAGCCAAGATGAATTTGTACCAAAAAATCCACAGAAACTTGTGGGCAATGCGCGACCTTTTTATAGGTCGTCGTGGGAATTGAGGGTAATGATGTTATTGGATCAGCACCCAAATGTAATTAACTGGGCCAGCGAAAGCATTGCTATTCCATACAAAAGTCCACTCGATGGTAAAATGCATAGGTACATTCCGGATTTCCTCATAGTTTATAAGGACAAGTTTGGAAAACAACGTGCTGAGCTGATTGAAGTCAAGCCTGCCAAGGAGGCTATAGCTGAAAACGCCAAGAGCAAACGGGACAAGGCTGCGATACTCTTAAACACGGCCAAATGGGGTGCGGCAATGATGTATTGCAAGAAGAACGGGTTGCATTTCAGAATTCTCACTGAGAACGATATTTGGATAAATAAAGGAAAGGATATAAAGAAGAAGAGGAGATCTTAGTAGATGAATATCTACGAGCATAATGGTGCATTTCTAACTAACAAATATACAACATGGTACTACAATATCATTGAGTTGGCTATAAAAAAACGCGAGGTCCCGGTAGACGGGGAGTATTATGAATCACATCATATTTTACCAAAATCTATTTTTCCAAAATATAAAAGTAATAAAAGTAATTTAGTATACTTAACTCCTAAGGAACATTTTATATGTCATTTATTGTTGACAAAAATGACATATGGTAGAAATAGATATAAAATGTCCAAGGCTCTTACTATGCTTATGCATATAAAACAAATAGGAGATAGATCAAAATATTCTATTAATTCTAGGTGGTATGATTATCAACGCAGGCTGGCACATACTGTGAAAAAAGACTATTGGACTGCCGAACGCCGCCGCCTTCAATCTATTAAATTGACAGCATATAATTCTGAAGTTGATAAAACATCGGATGAATATCTAAGTAGAAAATGCTGCAATACAATATTATCAATTGTATGAAAAGGTATGGACAGACCGTGCAATACAAACAAGGTTACAGAACTGTTTAACTGCGGCTGCAAACAGAAAAGGTAAACCGTGGTCCGAAAATAGACGGATGTCCCACGTTCCTCGGAAACAAACCGACTCCTCCAACGAGAAGCGGAGAATCAAAATGAAAGGTAGAAAGACTTCTGACGGTATGTTAGGACATAATCATACAGATGCATCAAAAAAGAAGTGCAGCAATTCAAATAAGGGATTGATTGTTATAAAACGTGGATATTGGTATGAATCCCCGCAAGGTGCGCAAATATTATTTTGTCCAATAGTTGAAACGGCTAACTTATATAATTTAAGTTTAGAACAGTTACGATTGCTACGGTTAGGAAAATTAAAGAAAAATCATCATAGAGGTTGGAGATTTATTCGAACAGCAACAGCGGATGAGATATCACCTATAAAAGAACTATATCTGAACAATTTTCACCAAAAGAAGAAATAGGCTAGTAAATAATCACATGGGAAAAACATTCAATAAGCTAGAAGATGCGTTTGACTTGCCTGACATGGATTCAATTGTGGAAACCACCTCCAATGACATCCAGGAGGCGTTGGAACAAGCCACCAATCTTGAAAAACAATTTGATCAAATGAACGGCTACGACACGCACGACAGCGAAATGGACGAGCTTGCAAATTTAGCTATAAACGCACACAAAGATCTGCAAGAACTGGGTATGAATGTTGAAGTTCGGCACGCCGGGGAAATATTTTCAAGTTCTAGCCAAATGCTGAAAATTGCAGTGGATGCTAAAAATAATAAAGTAGAGAAAAAACTAAAACTGTTGCGTTTGCAATTAGACAAAATGAAACTAGATAAACAGACTGCACCTGAAAACACAACACTCGATGGTACTGCTGTTGCACTCGATCGTAACGAAATACTAAAACAGCTACGCCAAATGAGCGGCAATGATAAATAAGAAACATAGGAGCCGCCTAACATGAAGAATTTTAAGGAATACCTTGCTGAGAGTTCAAAGGATCACAACTATGTGATTAAATTTTCTCAGCAACCAACTGAAGAGCAAGTACAGATAATCGGAGAATGGCTAAAAAGATATGAGCTTAGAGCAATTACTCCTCCAGAAAAAATAGTAGACGATCATAAAGATTTTATCGATATTCCCAACAAAGATGTTTATAAAATGTCCTTTACTATTGGAACTCCTGCAGTTTCGTATATTCTGCAACAAGATTTACGCTTGTGCTCAAACATACCTGAAAAGTACATAGTAGTACGCGGTGCTAGCGAGCCAATAGAACGCTATGCTGAGTACGATGTATGGAACCGTCTTGCAGACAAAGAAGCTGAAAACTCTGGCGACGAGCATGCAGCTAGACTTAGTACCAACAGAGAATACGACGCAGCTGAACAACCACCAGCTGGTCAACTGTTTGGAAATGAATATAACAAAGGACTGCTCAAATATCTAGCAGGAGTAGCAGATTCTCGGCCAAGTATGGAAGTACATCCATCTGCTCCATTATTCAGCTGGCTACAAATGGAAGACATTGAACCGGGTGAACCTATGCAAGATACCAGCGACTTTAATGCACAATTTAACACACCAAAGCCTGTTACAAAAGGTGGCAACAAAGAACCTATTGACAACTACTATGTAAACAGCAAAGGCACCATGTCAGACAACTCCATACCTAAAGTGAAATTTGTAAAGGATCCAAAGACGGGTAAAGCCAAACAAATGGTACAACCAGTGGAGAAAAATTAACATGGAAAGAAAATATAAACTTTCGGTTACAAGCGACACAACCGATATCAACGTTCTTAGTGTAAATGCAGATGAAGTGGCTCGTATTGTTCAACTGGCAGGTATTATAGAACCAAGCACCCCAACTAGCACAGTTGTTGCTACAGTAAACCCTATTTCAGCTACACCGGTTGCAAGGGCCGACACAATGTCAGCCAACGACACAGGTGCAGAATTTGACACAGACATGGATGTCATGCGTAAGAATGCTGGAATGGCAGTTCCTGCACGTCCGGTAACAGACGTGCCAAGTGACATGGCAATGGATGCTGACGATAACATTGACGATAACATTGACGACAACATTGACAACGACATAGATGATACTATGCAGCAAGAAATGGACGAAATGCTATCTCTTGACGAAGACGTAGCCGAATACGACTATGGCCATCGTAAATTTAAAGACGAAGGTGAGGAAGTTGACGAAATTGACCTTATATGGCAAGCAGTTGAAAATCCTCAAAGAATTAAGGGAAGCCCGGGCGATAATGGCCTGATACAAGAACTACACAACAAGTTAGCTTCTGATTATGCACAATATCTAGCAGAGACAGAACGCGAAAATGACACTGGCGTTATGAGTCCGTTAAGCGACCCAACAAAGCCCAGTTTTGACAAGGATCCACTTAGTGACGAAGAGCCTGTGGATGACGGCAGTCATAGCCCTATGAGTACTATTGTGAGGCAATACGCTTTCAAGTGAAAAGCAGCCGGCAGTCCAACAACGCAATTGCGTAAGTCATCGGATATAACTTATGCTTATTACTTTGATTGAGCATACGGTATTGCAAGTACACTGTTAAATGATCAACCATCCTGTGTTTTTACAGGATGGTTGATCATTTAATAACTTCATACCAGATCGTGCGAAACCATACAAATTCCTGCCGTCATTTGCATACATAGATGCTATGATATCAAAAGTACTCATAAGTATATCAGGAGGTTATACAAAATCGTATAGATCAACTGATGTAATGATCTCCTTGAATTGAGAGACACATGGGTAAAAATACGACTGAATTTGAAAAACTAAAGCCGGCTGGTAAGAAAATAACACTTACACAAGCACAATTTACTGAACTTGCTAACTGCCAGTTGAATCCTTTGTATTTTATGGAACACTTTATGTGTATACAGCATCCACTGAAAGGCAAAATGCAATTTGAAGCATATCAGTTTCAACGAGAATTGATTCATACATATTGGAAAAATAGAAATACTATAGCAATGATTCCTAGACAAAGTGGGAAATGTCTTACAAATATTACTATAATTACTATTAAACAGCAATCTACAGGAAACATATATGACATACCGATCGGAATCTACTACGAATGGGCAGCTTGTATGCGTGAAGGTACTACCTTGCCCGACATTAGCCAATATATCCGGCCGGCCCAAAATACAGAAAAACCAAAAGAAACCTAAGCCTGTTTATTTGTACGATATATCTTTTGGTAATAAAATTATAGAATACAATGGTAATTTTTGGCATGCTAACCCAACTATGTATGACGAGACATATGTGTGCCCATATGCACGATTATCGTTTAATGAAATACGTAATAGAGATAATAACAAAATAAATACAGCCATAGCAAATGGCTACGACGTAATGATAGTCTGGGAATCGGACTATAAATCAAACCCTGAAAAAATCATAAAACAATGCATAGAATTTCTGAAAACGTAGATCGTAAATTTGTCGATCAAATTTCGTTAGATGACTGGGACATACTTACTGATTCTGGCTGGCAACCTTGTGTAGAAATATCAAAAACTGTTGAATATCAAGTTTATGACATGGTATTAGACAATGGATATCGGTTGCAATGTGCTGATAATCATATTGTATTTGATGAAAATCATGCTGAAATTTTTGTTAAAGATCTTACACCGCAGCATCGTGTACAAACTGATTGTGGGGCAGTGTCGGTGCGATCAGTTATACAAACTGCCGCAATGGAAAATATGTACGATGTGTCGGTTAATAATGTTGATCACAGGTATTATAGCAACGGTATACTTAGCCATAATACCACCACTGCTGCAGGTTATTTGCTGTGGTATGCTATGTACAATGACGATGTGACAGTGTTAATTGCTGCTAACAAATTCAAAGCAGCAAATGAAATTATGATGCGTATCAAATACGCATACGAAGAAATGCCAGACCATATACGTGCAGGCGTTACAGAATACAACGTAACAAGTATACGGTTTGACAACGGCTCAAGAATTGTAGCTACCACTACTACACCAGATAGCGGTCGTGGTATGAGTATTAGTCTGTTGTACTTAGACGAGTTTGCCTATGTACGACCTCGTGTAGCTGTGGAATTCTGGACAGCTATGGCACCTACATTAGCAACAGGCGGAAAATGCATAATAACATCTACTCCTGCCAGTGACGAGGACACTTTTGCCGAGCTGTGGTTTGGGGCAATCAACACAATTGATGAACACGGCAACGAGATTCCAAACGGCGTTGGTATTAATGGGTTTAAAGGTTTTAGCGCACGCTACAGTGACGTACCTGGCCGAGACGATGCGTGGGCAGCAATTGAGCGGGCAAAAATTGGCGCAGAACGTTTCCAGCGTGAATATGAATGCCAATTTGCAGGCGAAGAAAGTACATTGGTAAACAGTCTAACACTACAGCGTTTAAAAGGCATAGAGCCACTTTTCAAAACAGCCGAAGTTAGATGGTATGAAAAAATATCTCTTGATAAGACGTATATTGTAAGCCTTGATCCTAGTGCGGGAGTAAACAAAGACCCTGCATGCATCCAAGTGTATAGCATACCCGACATGGTTCAAGTAGCTGAATGGACTAGCAACAGAGTAAGCATTCCGAACCAAGTACGTACCATGCAAATTATAATTAATACATTGTATACAGAAGTTAAAAAGCAAGGTTATAAAGGCGAGCCGGACATATATTTTACTTTTGAAAATAATACTTTGGGAGAAGCTGCTATACAATCTGTTAATGACATTGGCGAAGAAAATTTCATGGGACAGTTGTTAAACGAGCCTCGAAAAACTGGGTTAGTTAGATATCGCAAAGGACTTAACACCAACGGACGCTCAAAAGCACAAGCTTGCCTGAAACTGAAAAGTCTTCTTGAAGGCAATCGACTTAAAATTAACAGCAAACTTCTTGTTAAACAACTGAAATTTTTTGTAAGTAAAGGCGATAGTTTTGCGGCCAAACAAGGCGAACACGACGATTGCGTTATGAGTACTATACTCTGCATTCGCATGATGCAAATGGTTACAAATTGGGACGACAGAGTAGGTGAGCTTCTTAAAGACGTGTTTGATGGCGATACAAACGAACAGCGTGACCCGTTACCATTCTCTGTAATGATCAGCTAAATACTATATCTATAAACGGAGATTATAATGGGTCACAACTGGTCGGTGGTTACAGATAAAATTTACGGAATCGTCAAAGGTTCTTGTAAAAAGCTGACTATGTATGACAAAGCTGGTAATGAAACAATAGATCCAGATGATGCTACTAGATTTTTTGGTACACTTGCTAGCCATAATCCTAAATTAGATAATTTTGCCATTCTTGTAGCACTACACGATCGTGGACAATACAGTTATATTAATATAAAAACACCCAACCTAAAAGACGACGTAGACTTTAAAAAAGTTCATCAAATACGGAATCATATACGTAAATCGGTGGGACAGAAAGAAGGTATAAAAGTTGTTTGGCAAGTTTTTGACAAAGAAATAGACCCAAAGGAGGAAGCAGTGAATAACATCAAAGAAAGTAAGGATGTCGGTAAGTGGTTTGGTACCACTAAAAGCTCCTTCCAGCGTATAGGCGAAGCTAAACTGATTATACGACATACAGACGCAATAAATGAAGAAAAAACAGGTGCTCGTACACGTCATATACGTGCTTTATTTGTCGAAAACAAAACAGGCGAAAGATTTGCTTATCCTCACTTACATATGAGCGGAGCTAGAGCATTTGCACGACACATTAGCAACGGCGGCACTAATTATGATTCTATTGCCGAGGGCATTATATCCCTTAGCGCAGATTATATTAGTTTGCGCCGAGCAGCACATACAATGCGTCAGCATCAAGTTGTATCGGAATGGACAGTAGGTGTTCGCAAAAGCATGGACGGAATTAATCGACGTCTTACAAGCTTGCATGGTTCAAAAGGCTATTCCAATGCAGAAAGCATACTAGCTAGCCAGTCCATGGTTCTCGACGAACAGTCGACA